>OGXV01002286.1_pt1 | contig 10585 bp, 10 predicted proteins | sample 1576391 | NCBI WGS metagenome assembly OGXV01 (sample SAMEA3541586, study PRJEB24748) | human gut metagenome | biome: human gut; feature: human-associated habitat; material: faeces | place: China | collected 2012 | reverse complement strand
GGTTGATGTTTATCCACTCGTGTTCGTCGAAGTAGGTGCGGATATTCTCTTCCGTAAGGTTGCGCATATCCGCGAACGACAGCCCCGTGAAGGCGCAGAACAGGTAGAGGTCGCGGTACAATTCCTGTTTGGCGTTTTTCAGTTTCCCCTCCATCAGCAGGCGGATCTCATCTTTGGTCAGGAAACTGCGTGTTGTTTCCTCCTTCTTGATTTCATACTCGCGGAACGGGTCGCGCGTCAGCCACTCGTTGTTGATGGCGATGAATACCATCGTCCGTAACGGGCAGACGTACAGCCACACGGTATTGGTGCAGCAGTGCTTGTCCGTGCGCAGGAACATCTCGAAGTCGGAGATGAAAGCCGGGGTAAGCTCTTTTAGGGCGATGTCCTTCACATGGTAGCGGATGTCGAGGAACTCTTGCATGTGCTTGTAAACGGTGCGGTACTTCAGCAGCGTGCCTTTGGCTTTCATGCCTGCCTCCACCTGCTTCTCGTAGTCCTCGTTGTGCTGGCGGAACACCTGCATCAGCGTGTGGTAGCGGTGTTCCAGTCCGAGAAAGGCGTTCTTCACCTTCTCCGCCGTGACGAAGTTGTCACGCTCCATGATTTCCTGATAATGCCTGTTGATGCGTACCCGCATCTTGTCAAGCATACGGTTCGTTTCGAGTGCCGCCGTGCTTCTGCCCGTGACACGTCCACCTTTGGTGTCCCACAGTTTCGGATCGACAGTCAGTTTGCAGCTGAACTGTGTCTGGCTGCCGTCCACCGTGATGCGTCCCATGACGGGAACTGTCCCGTCCTTTTTCACTACCTGACGCTTGAGGTAGTAGATTACTGAAAATGTACTCTTCATTGTCCTTAATTTTTGGGTTTCAAAATTAGTTGGTGAAGAGTCCGGTGTTGGTACGCAAAACGGGGAGGAACGGCGCAATCTTTTTCCGTAACCTGATTTTTCGCATGAGTTATGGATAACTCACTATTCCTTAGAGCCTTGTTTCGCTATTCGTACCCGTTTGTCGCATTTTCGGGCATGGTTACGAACAAGTAACGTAGCGGCGTCAGGATTTGGCTTCGGCAGGGATTGTAATGGCTTCACGGATTATCGCCACTTCAACCAAAACCCTTGTAACTCAATTCTATCACTATATCTTTCCGCATTTCACTTTTTTGTAGTAACTTTGCGAAGACAATGTATGAATAATAATCTTTCTCAAATAAGGTGTCGGCTAAATCCATCAGATAAGTGATTATTTCTTTAGGGATAATAACTTTTGTGTTATTTTCTTTGTGCGTTTTTTTCATAGAAATGTTTTCTTAGTTCTTGTTTTGCGTATTGTCTGAATTCCTCGATGCTCAATCCTTTGTTCCAATCTCGTTCAAATTCATCAAGGTTACTATCCGATAGGTTTACTCCCAATCGTTTCAATATAGGATTGATCATATCCCCATATTTCTTTAAGTCGATGCGAACGTAGCTGTTGTTCCCTGCCGCATCTTTCTCCAATTCGATACCTGATACTTCTGACATAGTTGCTCTATTTATTTGGTTATACTTCCATCTATTGCGAAGATACTGTTTTTAATTAGGTATCTGCCTTATTTCGGGTGTTTTATTTTACAATAAGTTCGATGTGAATTACTGTTTTGTAAGAGATTGATAACCGGACTCGAAAAAACACGTACATGTTTTTTGGAAAAGTCGTACGTGTTTTCCGAAAAACATCAGCTTGTTTTCGGGAAAACAAGCTGATGTTTTTTCCCGGATGAGCCGCGATGATATTCTTTAGGAGAGAAAAATGACAATAAGGGCTTTTCTCTTCTGTGTTACAAAAATTAGTTGGTGCGGAATCTGTGATGTGGGAATATCCGGACAATGCTTTATTTATAACATGATATGATTAAGAAAATCTCTCTTTATCTACTCAAATATCTTGGAATAGTTAAATATAAGACCTATATTTGTTGATAGGATTTAACCTATTGTTAATAAAGAAAGGACGGTGGAAGTAAACAAAAATTTTATCATGTTATTGGCATATTTATGCCTTAGTCATATACTGACGAATATTCGGGGATACGGAGTACTATATATGCTTGATATCTCTGAGGTTGGATCGGGAAGTTATCAGTTAACTGGTAAGGGCTTTGGGAGGCTATCTTTATGGAGTTATTGAAAGATAGTTTTTATATCGAATATTTATGAACGTGCAATATGGGATGGAGTATGAGTAAGAAGTATATACTGAGGAGTAAATGGTTTTTGTCTATGGCTGTTCTTTTATTATTTGCGACATCCAATGCGCAGGAGATTACAAAGGAAAAGGAACCGGCTCGGTTTGGTATTGGTATCGCCTATGGTTTTAAAGATCGGGTGAAGGAGCTAATACATCCGATAGAGCTTACGGTACGGTATAATCTTTCAGAAAAGCATTCATTTTATGTGAATGTGCCGTTGGGATGGAAAAGTTGGAGAGACGATTATGCTTCTGTAGATCCCGTCATACGGGGTTACTATACTCATAAAATGCGATTGTATGGTTTGGGCATTGGATATGATTATTCCATTGTGTCGTATAAGAACTTAGATCTGTTTGCGGGTGGAGGGTTGGAATACCAGAGATTTTATAATCGATATCAGGAGGTTCAAGAAGGAGAGCCTTTCCCTTTTCAACGTGATAGATTCAATGATTATTCTTTATATCCCAAAGTGGGATTGAGATATACGTGGAAATTTGTAGGTGTTGAGTTTGATTATAGATGCTATTTCTCCGTGAGAGGGTTGGATAATTATTCCGAACAATTCTCAGAACTTCCTCGTGAAGTGGATTATGATACACATATCGATCATGCTTTTCGATGTGGAGTGTATTTTTTGTTTTAAACCTTTAAATTGATTTATTATGAAACGAATGAAATTGTTGTTATCCGTTTTGGTATGTTTTTTTCAGTATAGTTAGTGCGATGGCACAGCATCCAGTGTTAAAACCAGACAAAGACGTACCAGAGTTCGTTACTCCAAAAATGGGATATTATTATGTATTGGATGCAGGGAGTAATATTGCCCGAGTAAATTGGACTGTCTCGGGTGGGTCTTTTTCCCTTGGTTCATCCCAAACCTCAATCCCCGGTGGGAATTTCTATGGTATAACCGTATATTGGGATAATGTGAAGTCTACAAATGGTAGTACTCCTCAAGGGAAATTAACGGCTGAAGTTTATTATAGTTCGGGAGTTAGCGGAGTGCAGTCAGCCTCTTACACTCAAAAAATAAAAAGTTTGAATGGAGTAACTCCGCCTTCTCTTACTTCAAAAACTTCTACTAATTTAGACTATGGAGTTCAGAATATAACAGTTTTGCTTGGTCAAAAATTTTATTACCCGGGACAAACAACAACTGGAGATAAAAATCTGGTTACTAAATATGAGTAGACTTTACCTGAAGGATGGAAAAGTGGTACTCAAACAGGTGTATTTACTACTTCTTCTGAATCCATCAATATTACGACAAATAATGTCGGTACAGGAACAGTCAAGGTACGTGGTGTAAATCAAGGTGCTGAATTTGATAAAAGTGGGTATTCCTCTATATCTTTCACTCGTAAATTTGGCTTTACGGCTTATCCAACTTCTGTTCCTTTTGGAAAAACTCAGACTAATACATTTACCACTCAATTAGTGAAAGGAATGACTTATGAATGGAGTACGCCCTCCGGATGGAAAATCAATAATGGAGGAAATACGAAGGAAGGGTTGGAATAGAATAGCGTAAGTATCACCTCAAGTGTGTGCCCTACAGATGGAATAGTTAAGGTCCGGTTGAAGAAAAATGGTGAAGTATCTCAATGGTATAATTGTCCTTATAAAGGAATTTCAGATCCAGCGATAACTTCTACAGCTGCTTACCAATTTGAATATAGTACGTTAGCGTTGGATGTCGCTTCTTCTTCGTTAAGCAAGGCTACATGGTCCGGAACGGGTATATATGTGGCATCAGGGCAAGGAACAGCTGCCCCTAAAGTGATATTTACGAAGTCCGGATCTGTTACGGTGCAAGCTGTTGTTAGCTTGTCGGGTTGTTCCGGTGTGCGAACTATCTCTAAGACATTTACCGTATCACCTTTCCGTTATCTGATTTCTGGAGAATCCATGATTTGCTATAATGGTAATTATACGATTAGTAATGTAACTGTTCCTTCTGAGGTACAATTGACTTGGAGCTATACTAATGGCAAGCTAGAGATACAGGGAGGACAGAGTACGAAAACAGTATCTGTAGGGATAGCTCCGGGTAAGTTTGGAGATGAGTGGATACGCTTGACCGCTAGTTTAGGAGGACAAAGTGCTGCGGTATCTAAAGCGATTTATGCAGGATATCCAACAGTAACTAAAGTTACCGGACCTTCGAGTGTACGCCTAAATCAAGGGGGGAGTTTTATAGCGAATCCTCTTTATGATAATAGTGTTTGTGAGTATAAATGGACCGTATCACCAAGTCAGGGAGCGAGCCAATCTCCTTCTCGTAATACAAATTATATAACATTCTCGATTCCGGGCAGTTATTATATAGCGTGTCGTGCTTATACTACTCAGTGTGGGGCGGCGGGCTCTGCGGCATCAACAACTGTATCCGTGCAAAGCTCTTATATGGTTTATTCTGATGGATCCAGTAAAATTGTGGATGTCATAGAAAATCAATTAGAGAATGACGAGTCATCTATTTTGTCTGATGTGGTTGTTTCAAATCAAGTCTCTTATCAGCTATATAATCAAGCGACAGGCCTATTAGTCGCTGAGGGGAAAATGGAACGAAGCGGGGGTACGCTTGATTTTAATCAAGTGAATTCCGGCATATATATTTTAAGGATACAAGTAAGCGATGCGATTTTTGAGGTTCATAGAGTAGCGTTCAAATAATTGAGATACTTGTAGAGCCCCTATCTCTTTTATTTAATAGGAGATAGGGGCTTTTTCATTTTAAGATAGATTAATTAGCGTATATATCCTTATCGTTCACGGGATTTTTCCCTATTTTTGTCCCTCAATTGAAATGAGAGCATTGAATGGAAGATAAATACGTAAGAAATAGTTTACGGTTCTTTATAGGGGTACTTCTGCTGGTCGTGCTGTATTCGTGCGCGAATATAGCCTCGCCGAACGGAGGGCCTTATGATGAGGCTCCGCCTAAGTTCGTAAGCAGTACGCCGTTGCCCGGCCAGATAAACTATAAGGGAAAGAAGGTGGAGATTATTTTTGATGAGTTGATCCAGATCGATAAGCCTACCGAGAACGTGATCATCACTCCACCCCAAATGGAGCAACCCGTTATCCGGGCGAACGGCCGGAAGGCGGTCATCGAGCTGATGGATACGTTGAAGGAGAATACGACCTATACGATAGACTTTACCAATTCGATCTCCGATAATAATGAGAAGAATGTATTGGAGAATTATTCCTTCGCGTTTTCTACCGGCGAATCCATTGATAGTATGGAGGTGTCCGGAGTCTTGCTGAACGCCGAGAATCTGGAGCCTATGCCGGGTATTACGATCGGTGTGCATACGAATCTGGAGGATTCCGCCTTTACGACGATCCCATTTGTCCGTACTTCCCGTACGAACGACAAGGGAGAGTTTACGATTCGTAATATGGCCCCCGGAACCTATCGGATCTATGCCTTGGAGGATGTGATGCGCTCCTACAAGTACAGCCAGCCCGGGCAGCAGATCGCTTTTTACGATTCCTTGATCGTCCCCGCGTTCGAGTTGACGACCCGTCAGGATACGATTTGGAAAGATAGCTTGACGATCGATACGGTGATGACAGTCGGTTATACCCATTTTATGCCGGACAATATCGAGTTGCGCCTGTTTAAGGAAAAAGTAGAGCGTCAATATATGTTGAAGCCGGAGCGTACGGATGAGAAAATACTAACCTTGCGTTTCAATACCTCCTTGGATACTATTCCGGTACCGGTTCCTTTGAATTTCACCCCGGCGGATAGCAATTGGTATTTCTTGCAGACAGCGGAGGAAGGAAAAGCCGTGCATTACTGGTTGACCGATTCTTTGATCTGGAAGCAAGATACGCTGCAAGTGGAGGTGAATTACCTGAAAAGCGATTCCATGAATATACTTCGTCCGCAGACCGATACGGTACAATTTACCATGCGTCGCCGTCCTGTGGAGAAGAAGAAAAAGAAAAAAGACGATGAGCCGGAACCCATCGAGTTTCTGGGAATGAACGTAAACGCTTCCGGTTCGATCAACCTGTATGATACGGTCGCTGTTACGTTTAGCGAACCGGTAGCGGGGTTAACGAAAGATCATTTCTATCTGGATCAGAAAGTGGATACGCTTTGGGAAGCCGTAGACTTCGATTTCTTTCCGGATACGACGAATTCCTTGAATTTCTTCATCAAGCGCCCGTGGAAGTATGGCGAGGAATTCCGTTTGGAAGTAGATTCCGCCACGATATTCAGTGCCTATGGTAAATGGAACGATGTGTATAGCGGGGAATTCAAGATCAAGAAGGAAGATGAGTACGGGCATTTATATATCAATATCGAGGGAGCGGATACCACCGCTTTCGTGGAATTATTGAATAGCAGCGACCAGCCGATCCGTAAGGTGAAGGTAAAAGATGGCGGCGTGCTTTTCATGGACTTGAAACCGGATAAATATTATGCCCGTTTAGTATTAGACGTGAATGATAACGGTGTCTGGGATACCGGTAATTACGCCGATAAACGGCAGCCGGAACTTGTCTTCTATTGCCCGAAGATATTCAATATCATGCAGAATTGGCAAGTGGAGGAGACTTGGAATATCAAGGCTACACCGATGAAACGGCAGAAACCGATCGATATCACGAAGAATAAACCGAAAGAGCTAACGAAAAAGAAAAGAGATTACAAAAATGAGGGAACACAGTCTTCGTCCAATAGGAACAGCGGTGTGGGCGGCTTGCGCTTCTAAACTGTATATATGCGTTTTCTTTTTGTGTGTAGCGAGTCTTACGTCTTTGCGGGCACAAACGTTGCCGTTATCCCATGGGGAACGGGTGGATTACGATCTTTATTTCAAATGGGGGCTGATCATGTCGAAGGCCGGATTGGCTACCCTTTCCGTGAAAGAATCGGAATACCAAGGAGCGCCGTCATGGCATTATAACCTGTTGTTCCGCTCTGCCGGCGTGATCGAGAAAGTCTTCAGGATGCGTGATACGATGGATTGCCATTACTCAAAGGAGCCTCGGCTCTTGTTCAGCTCGAAGCGCACGAACGAGGGAGACTACTATCTGGTGGATAATCTCCAGTTTGAGTATCAAGGAAGCGGTAGGATCGATATCCACTCGCATCGCCATACATTAAAGGAGACGAAGATCGACACGATGCTAATGGCGAAAGGACGTGTATTCGATATGCTGGGAGCTACGATGTATCTCCGTTCGCTGGATTGGCGGACGATGAGTTACGGGGCGGAGTTCCCTTTCATGATCGCTATCGGCCGGGAGCTCGTGAACGCTCGTTTCCGCTATACGGGACAACAGATCGTCGAGCATAAGGAGGCGAAATTCCGTACCCGTCATTTCTATATCGATATCTACGATGAGGCATTTTCCCAAGCCAAGGAAGCGGCGGAGGTTTGGATCGGTGATGACGAGAACCATATCCCAGTAAAGATCCGGGCAAAACTGAAGATCGGGGCGGCGGAGGTCTATTATAAAGACTCCTATAACCTGCGTGCCCCGCTTACTTGCCGTATCGTGGTGCAAAAGAAATGAAAGCTTTTTAGATAGGCTTGTGTTTCTCGCACCCAGCTCATCACGGAGCTGGGGCGAGAGCTTTTTATAGAATTTCTTTTTTAAACCAACGGAGTGAAGGGTAATTCCGTGTCTTTGCGGTAACCTGTACCATTAAAAGTCGCGATTAATTCTCCGGCTTCATTGGTGATACGGACTTCGCAATTCGCCAGTCTCTTATGGCTGAACGCTTCTTTCGCTTCCGCATATAAATATCCCTTACTCTCCGCCTTAAAGAAATTGATGTTTGAGGTAATGGATAATGTCAGGCGTGCGTGGCTATTAGTCGCCGCGGCGAAAGCCAGATCCGCCAACGTGAAGATCGCCCCACCTTGACATACGCCTCCACCATTTAAATGTTCGGGCTTGATGAGCATACGCGCCTTGGCGTAACCGTTGCCCGTTTCTAATAATTCAACGCCCGCAAGCAAGGCGAATTTATCGCCTTGAAGAAATTCATGGATTGTCATAACCTCTTACTATTCGCTTGGTGGATTATTTGCTTAGTTTCCATTCCGCACCATCCTTGGTATCCTTTATCTCGAATCCCATCGCGGTTAATTCGTTACGGATTTTATCGGAAGTCGCCCAGTCTTTGTTTGCCTTCGCTTGTTGGCGGATGGATAATAATAAGTCTACGGCCTTGCCAAAAGTCTCATAGCTGTTACCACCGGCGGAAGCCTCGTCTTTCATACCTAGGATGTCGAACAAGAACAAGTGGAATACCTCTTGTAATTCTTTCAGGTCCTCCTCGGTTATGGTAGCCTTGCCGTCTTTTATCGAATTGATCGCACGGGCGGCATCGAATAGATGAGAAATCACGATCGGTGAGTTCAAATCGTCATTCATGGCCTCGAAACATTTCTCACGAAGACCTCTCGTGTCTACAGTAGAGGTAGCGGACGGTTTCAACTTCATCAAATGTCCGTATGCCTCCATCAAGCGTGACAAGCCCTTCTCGGCAGCTTGCAAAGCCTCATTGCTGAAATCAACCGTGCTGCGGTAATGCGCTTGCAGGATGAAGAAACGGATGGTCATGGCGGAATACGCTTGTTGCAAGGAGGGATGATCACCCGTGAAGAATTGCTCCAGTGTGATGAAATTACCTAATGATTTACCCATCTTCTGCCCGTTGATGGTGATCATATTGTTGTGCATCCAATAATGAACCATGTCATCCCCTTGGGAAGCCACGGCTTGCGCGATCTCGCATTCATGGTGCGGGAAGATCAAGTCCATGCCACCCCCGTGGATGTCGAAATGCTCTCCGAGGTATTTCTTGCCCATAGCGGTACATTCGCAGTGCCAACCGGGGAAGCCGTCGCTCCACGGAGACGGCCAACGCATGATATGCTCCGGCTGGGCGCATTTCCAAAGGGCGAAGTCGATGGCGTTATGCTTCTCGTCCTGCCCGTCCAACGCGCGAGTCGTATTCAACATATCCTCGATATTGCGACCCGAGAGGATGCCGTATTTATGATCTTTATTATATTTCTCTACGTCGAAATAGACGGAGCCTTGACTCTCGTAAGCGTAACCGTTATCCAGAATCTTCTTGACTAACTCGATTTGTTCGATAATATGTCCGGAAGCGTGCGGCTCGATGCTAGGAGGAAGTACGTTCAGCGCATCCATCGCTTGATGATAACGATTGAGGTAATATTGAACCACTTCCATCGGCTCCAACTGTTCTAGCCGTGCCTTCTTGGCGATCTTATCCTCCCCATCATCGGCGTCGTGCTCCAGATGCCCTACATCCGTTATATTACGTACATAACGCACTTTATATCCTAGGTGGGTAAGGTAACGGAATAGCAAGTCGAACGTGATCGCCGGACGTGCGTGTCCCAAGTGGGCGTCACCATAAACCGTGGGGCCACATACGTACATACCTACATGCGGCTCGTGCAGGGGTATGAATTGCTCCTTCTTTCTCGTAAGCGTGTTGTAAATATTCAATGGATGTTCCATATTCTATTATATATTTAGGAATCGCGAACTTACATAAAATCCTTGGTATTATCAAGCTGATCGTGAATAGTCTGTAGTTTTCATAGGCATTCATTGACTCTTGATGACTTCCGACGGATTCTCGTTGGCTGCCTTACATACCTGTTCACGTATCGTACCTAGAACCATGCTGGTAATGGTGATGAATATTCCCACCAACCACCAGATCTGGATTTGGATGCGATAGGCGTAGCCTTGCAACCAGTAGTTCATGACGAGATAGCTGATCGGGAAAGCGATGATTCCGGCGATGACAATTAATCGCATGTATTCCTTGAAGAACAAGAAAATGATCTCGGAGGCTTTCGAGCCTACTACTTTCCGGATAGCGATCTCTTTACGCCGCCGTTTCGTGGAGGCTGTAGCGACGGCGTAGATGCCGAACAAGGAGATTAGCAAACAAGCGAAAGCGAGGAACGAGAAGATCTTCAGCCCGACGATCTCGGATTGGTTCAGTTGATCGTAAAGCGTTCCGATCGGGGTGAGTTGGGTGTCCGCTAATGTCGGGTCAATCTTGGGCAGTAGCTCCGTGATACGGTGGGTGACGTTTCCTTCCTCACCCGCTACGACCCGGATATACAAATTATTCACCAGTCCGCCCGAAGGAATGAATAGCATCGGATGAATGCTCTCCCGGAAGGATAGCGCATGGAAATCGTTGACGACACCGACGATTTCGTATTCTTTGATCACACTGAAATCAGACCACCACGGCATACGGATGATACTGCCGACCGGGCAATGCGGAACTTATCAAATGCAAGCGGACGGAAGC
>OGXV01002277.1_pt1 | contig 10603 bp, 10 predicted proteins | sample 1576391 | NCBI WGS metagenome assembly OGXV01 (sample SAMEA3541586, study PRJEB24748) | human gut metagenome | biome: human gut; feature: human-associated habitat; material: faeces | place: China | collected 2012 | reverse complement strand
GGTGCCCAAATCTGATAAGTGAATGCAGTTCCGTTACCAAACTGCGTTAAAGTACGCGCTCGGCGAAATAGCCCGCCACTTTATGCACCAGAATGGTCCCGGCGATGCCGCGCGGCTGTTTGTTATCCGGCAGCGAAATATCGTCGCCGACGATCAGCATCTCCACGTTGTAGCCGAGTCGGCGAGCTTTCTCCGCCGCCAGACCGAAGTTAAGCCGATCGCCGGTGTAGTTTTTGACGATCAGCAGGCAGCCCGCCTCGCCGGTCACTGCCTGAATGGCGGTGAGCACCGCGTCGACGCTCGGCGAGGCGAACAGATCGCCGCAGACCGCGGCGGTCAGCATACCTTTACCAATAAAGCCGACGTGCGCCGGTTCATGGCCGGCGCCGCCGCCGGAGATCACCGCCACGTTGTTTTTATTCAGATCGCGACGGACCACCACCCGGATCGCCGGGTCGCTCTCCAGACGGGCGAGGTTATTCCACGGGCTGGCGATAATGGTACCCTCAATCACATCGTTGACGAGGCTGGCGCGCTGGTTAAAAAAGAATTGAGACATAGTGGTTCCTGAAGAGTAAGCGAAAACTCACCCTCCGGAGGCAGGCCCCCGGAGCGGTAACGGTCAACGTGAATTTTAGTCACGGATAAGGCGCTGGTGGCGCATATCGAGCACGATAGTCTCGCCGGGCTGCACGCTGTTCAGCGCCTCGCCCTGCTGGCTCAGCCAGGCGTCCACTTCAATCAGTTCCATGGCATCCAATGCAATGTCCTCTGTATCCGCCACCACCAGGGCCACCGGGTCCCCCACAAACCGGACTGTTTCGTTCAACGGCCGGTAGTGGGGCGCCGGAGTCATTTGGTTTGTAATATAGATGTTGTCCGGTATGTCCTTGTATGTAACCACGGCATGGACCCCGTCACAGGCCTTTGCCCTGTCCACATCAATCCTGGTAATACGCGCATGGGGGTAAGGGCTTCTGAGCACCTTGCCGTAAACCATTCCTGTCACCCGCAGGTCATCCGTAAACACAGCCTTCCCGGTGACAATGTCATCTGCTATGATACGCTTGATTTCCCTGCCAACTACCTTGTAATCCTGGTTCATTCTTCACTCCTCCTTTTCTCCACATAAGCCATGATGCTCTCCACTGCCGTGTAATGGGTCCCGCAGCGGCAGTAATTTCCGGCCAGCGCATCCCGGACCTCCTCCTCAGTGGGGCAGGGCTTCTCATCTAACAGGGCCCTGGCTGTCATAATAATGCCCGATGTGCAGAATCCGCACTGGAATCCGCAATTGTCCACAAAAGCCTGCTGCAGCCCGGTTAAGTCCCCTGTCTCCGGGTCCGCCAGCCCTTCAATGGTGGTGATGCTGCTTCCGTCACAGTCCATGGTAAGCACCATGCAGGAAGTAACCGCACGGCCATCCATGATTACCGTACAGCAGCCGCAGGCCCCCTGCCCGCATCCCAGTTTCAGGCCCATAAGATGAAGCCGGTCCCTCAGTGTGTGGGCCAGGGTTTCAGACTGGGGCATATCCCCCCTGTTGTTTCCCACGGGTATCTCATATTCCCTGCGGTTCACCGTAAGCGTGATGAATTGTTGAAGCTTTTCTTTCATAGCTGCCTCCTTTATTTTTATGTGTTTCTTTTGGTATACCATTTATTTTGAATTTTTATCGTTTTTTCTCGATTATTTTTAAAAATATGCACTATGTTTATTTTATATCGTTGTACTATATGGTTATTTTTAATAATTTATGGTATACCAAGATACTATCATCCCTTTCAGCAAATGTCAATTGTACACTCCTCTGTTTCGATATACTACTTCAAACATAACGCATACGGTATACGGCAGTCCGGCCTGTGAACCGTATTTAACTGTTCTGCCTGATTTATGCCGGGTTACTGTCATAGGCATCTGTCACAAACAGTTGTTAAACAAAATTATTTATTATTTTTCCATTTCGTCTAACATTTCATAAATAAAAATTGAGATTTTCTGGCTTTTATATTATAATAAAAGAAATGCGAGTGCAGACAACCGCTGTCTGTAGATGACAAAGGAGGAAACAATCATGGGTTTGTTTCAGCATAAAAAAGAAAAAGGGTCAGCAGAGCTTCCGCCTACACCGCCTGTCCTTACCCCGACTGAACCGGATGCTGCCAGCGAGGGCCGCGCATCCTGCATGAACAGGCTGGAGTCCGTACTGGGCGCCCCTTCGTCCAAGGGAGTGGTTTTAAAGCTGTATCTGGAGAATTTTAAGAGTCTGAATAAGACGTTCGGATATGATTACTGTGAGGAGCTTCTTTCCCAGATAAAAAGCTATCTGAAGGAAGTGGCCGAGGGCAATATCTACCGTTACATAGGTGTGGAATTCATCATTATATTGGAACAGCTTTCAGAAGGGAAAGCCTGCGACCTGGCTGACGAGATTCTGGAACGCTTCGGAAACGTTTGGAAAATCCGCGGCGTGGACTGTCTTTGTTCCGCACAGATAGGCCTCTGCTCCTACCCCGGTCATGCCACCAGCACAGATGAGCTGCTTAAGCGCCTGGACCTGGCCGTGTCTGCTGCCTCTGACTGCGGACCCAACCAGATGGCAGTATATGACAGCAACATGCATACCCAGTTCGTCCGCCGCCAGGCTGTTGCCATGTACCTTCAGACAGCCCTGGAAAAGAATGAGCTGGAGGTCCGCTACCGTCCCACCTATAACCTGAAGGAAGGCCGCTTTACAAGGGCTGATTCCTATATGAGAATATTCATTCAGGGCATCGGGCTGGTGGGCGCAGCTGAGTTTATGCCCATAGCCGAGGATTCAGGCCAGATCAGGGCCATTGGCTACTACGCCCTGGACCATGCCGGCAGATGCATTAGCGAACTGATGAATACGGGAAGGGAATTTGACTCCATCTGTATCCCTGTTTCCCCGGTGCTTCTTGTACAGGAGGATTTTCTGGATCAGGTCACAAAGGTCCTTGAGACCTACCAGATACCCAAGGGCAAGCTGGCCCTGGAGGTGGACGACAGCGCCCTGTCCAATGTATATCTGAACGTAAACATCACCATGCAGGAGCTCTCCGACATGGGTGTGGAGCTGGTACTCAACAACTTTGGTTCCGGATGCGCTCCTGTCAGCAGTATCCTGGACCTTCCCATCAATACAGTAAAGCTGGAGCGCATGTTTGTATGGCAGCTGGAGACCAATCCAAAATCAGCCTCCATTGCAGGCGGACTGATTCAGATTGCCAGGGAACTGGGTATCCATATCATCGCTGAGGGTGTGGAGACAGAGAACCAGCTGAACGCACTGAACAACTATCAGTGCGAGTATCAGCAGGGCTTCTACTACGCTCCCACCATGGAGCAGGACGTGCTCATAAAGGTCATGGGAACTACGCTGGATGAGTCCAGGGTTACCATTGAGGAAGAGAAGCTTAAAATGAAGATGTAACAATAATCCTTGCAGGAAATAAATGCAAGAAAAATATGCAAGAAAACGCAGGTTCCGTTTTAACGGTTCCTGCGTTTTGCGTTGTTATTGTTATCATTATCAGATATTGTATTACGGCTTCCACTGGGCATAAATGGATTCATTGATTCCTGAATGTATGGTCAGCTCACTGTGTCCATCCTTCACCAGCTTAACTCTCCTGTTGCCATACAGGAAGCAGCGCTCCTGCACTATCTGGTTCATATTGGCAAACAACTCCTCATAGATATCCGTAATTTCTCCACCTATGTAAATGTATTCAGGGTCCATCATGGTAATCAGAACAGAAATCAATCTGCCCAAATATCCGGCGGTCTCGTGAATCAGATGAACGGCCTTTTCATCCTCTTTCTTTGCGTCTGCAACCAGCTGATTCCAGGCCCCCAGGACATCCTCCTGTTCCTCTCCCCAATATTCCGCCACGATATCAGGAATGGCAAGTTCATTCTCAATACATCCGTACGCCCCGCATTCAGAACAGTATTTACGGGGATTTCCCAGCGGTGTATGGGCCACCTCACCTCCATACCCGTGATGCCCCCTTAACAGAGAACCTTCGCATATAATTCCGACGCCCACTCCCTCAGAGATATGGAGGTAGACAAGATTCCTGCACTCCGCAATGGTATGCTTAAGGCTTAAGGCACAGAGATTGGCCTCATTATCAACATAGCCCGGAAGCTGGAAGGCTTTCTCTACAATGGCTTTGAGCGGTACGCCCTCATACATCTTTACCGCACAGTTTACAAGTGTCTGGGTAGCCAAATCAAAGATTCCTGAAACAGCCACCCCCACACCGATGTACACGCGATTGGAGTTTTCCCTTGCAATCTCATCAAATCTTTTCCTGGCGTAGTCAATAACCTCCTCGGGGGCGTCCAAACCAGATATATCATATTTTTGATGGAATACAATCTCATTTCTGATATTCAGCACCGCAATTCCCAGCACACCTTTCATCTGCAGGTTCAGACACACCGTACAGAACCTGTTATATGCCAGATTAACCGTGGATGGAGTCCTTCCTACCGACATGGAGTTTTTTTTAACGATTTCAACAATTCCTCTCTCCAATAACTCATTGCACAGATTGGAAACCGTGGCAAAGCTCAATGCTGTTCTGTCAGCTATATCACGCTTTGTAAGACCGCTCTCCCCTGCTGAAAACCTCAGCACATTCACAATACTCTTAACATTGTGCTGTTTAATATCCATTACGTCCAAAGATTCCATCGTTTTCTCCATCTATCCTCTTAATTTACTGCTGGAGGATTCTGATATTTTGCCAATACGGCCTCGTCCTTTAACATCTCACCTGTCAGCAATGAGCTGCCTCCGTAGATGATAGGAGGAACATGTCCAAATGGCGGATTTGCTGATGGGATTTCTGTGGGATGTGCCGCAGCATATGCCAGCATCATCGCCTCATACCCAATCAGATACGGGTCATCCACGATTGTCCCTTCAATATCCCCAGCCTGCAGCAGTTCAATGACCGCTGAACTGTAATCACTTCCAATTATAACAATATTTTCTAAAATATTCAATGTTCTAGCTGCCGCTGCCGCTCCTGGCGCCCCATATCCATGGGTACTGAATATTCCCTTAATCTGAGGGTTGGCCTGGAACAGAGCCGCGCATACGGTTTCCGACTTTGCAACGTCTCCCTCATCGTTTAATTCGGATACAACCTGAACCCCCGGCGCATTCTCAGCCAGCCATTCCTTAAAACCTGCTGCCCTCTCTTCCTGGGCAATGGAGCCCGGAACCAGACATATGGCGACCTGCCCCTCTCCTCCAATCATCTCAGACATGGCTTTTGCTGCATTGGCTCCAAAATCATAGTTATCTGTGCCCACATAGGACAGCCTGCCGCTGTCAGCAGCATCACTGTCAAAACCAATCACAGGTACTCCGGCACTTAGTGCTTTTCCTATGGCAGAATTCAAGGTTGTCTCATCTGCCGCGGATACCAGTATTCCTGCTGGCTTCTTGGCCGTCACCTGTTCCACTGCCCTTGCTTCCAGCGACGCATCCCACTCCGCAGGTCCCTGAAGCTCCACTGTTATATGACTTCCAAGCAGCTTTGCCGCATCCTTCATACCTGCGTAGCACCAGTTGAAATATTCCGCTCCCTTTGTAAAGACCACCATGGAGTACAGTTCATTTTCCCTGGCAGCAGATGAATCCGGTCCGGCCGGCGCCGCTGCTTTTGATGTTTCGCTGCTGCATCCCGCTACACTTGCCAGCATAATTCCAGCCATACACAATGCGATTATTTTCTTCATGTAATTCTCCTCCTTTTATGAATGCCTCTTTTTTAATATGTTCATCCCCTCGCTCATCAGCACTGCCGCAATCAGAAACGCTCCCGTCACCACATCCTGATAATACGTAGAAATCCCGCTCATGACAAATGCATTGTTAATCATGGCCATGAACAGTGTCCCCAGCAAGGTTCCTGTAACCGATCCATATCCTCCGTGGGTCAGGCTTGTCCCGCCTATTGCCACTGTTGTGATTACTCTCAGGTCCGCATTGGTGCCATAGCTGTAGCTTGCGCTGCTGTAGGTCATGGCTGTCAGGATTCCGGCTGCCGCTGCCAGAACAGCAGATATAATGTATACATTCCGGTATACCCCTTCCACCTTTATTCCGGACAGACGGGCCGCCTCTTCATTTCCGCCCACAAAATATATCTGCTGGAATGATTTTTTGTTTTTAGAAAAGTAAATAAAAACAGCTGCCAGCAGGATGTACACAATCCAGCTCAAAGGCATTCCTGCTATCCTGCGTGTACTCCAGGCTGAAAATCCTTCTGAAAAATTAGAAATCGCGCTTCCGCCGGTAAGTGTCAGATTCAGTCCCTTTAAAACTGCCGCAATGGCCATTGTCACTACCATGGGATGCAGATTCAGCTTTTTTCTAAAAAGGTTTGTCAGGCAACCAATCCCCGCTGCCGCTGCCAGAACCAGCATTATAGCTGCCGCAAACGGAACTCCCTGTATCATGAACAGCGCAAGAATGATAGAAGAAAAGGGAAGGACACCTGCCACAGTCAGATCAATTCCCCCGGATATAATTACCAGGGTCATCCCCAAAGCCATGATTGCCTCCATGATGAAATTATCCACCAGTACACAAAGATTGGCTGCTGTAAAGAAATAAGGCGAACGAAACCCCATGAAAACCGCAAGAAGTACGATAAGGAAAATCAGTACCATATAATGAAGGTTGATTTTTTTAGCCATTTCCTTCCACCTCCTCCCGGAACGCCGCCTTCATCACAATCTCTTCTGTCAGATTGTCATTCTCCAATACGGCCTGGCATTTGCCCTCATGCATTACAATGACTTTATCCGATACTCCCAGGATTTCCGGCAGTTCAGACGAAATCATCCACACAGCCATCCCGCTGTCTGCCAGCCTTCGCAGAATTTCATGAATCATTGCCTTAGCGCCCACATCCACGCCTCTGGTAGGTTCATCCACAATCAGCAGCTTTGGATTGGCAGCAAGCCATTTTGCAAAGAGTACCTTCTGCTGATTACCCCCTGACAGATTGGATAATCTGTTTTCCATACACTGTGAAGGATGTATTTCCAGTTCTTCAATATACGTTTTTGTTATACTTCTGCTCTTATCCTCCTTTATGAACTGTATAGAACTGCATATGGATTTAAGACAGGCTGCAATCGTGTTCTCCCGTACAGTCATGTCAACAAACAGTCCGATTGCCTTGCGGTCCTCTGACAGGTAACACAAGCCCGCTTTGATTGCCTGAGCCGGATTGGAAAACCTTACTTCCTTATCCTCAAAAAACACCTTTCCCGAATCAATCTTGTCCGCCCCGAAAATCGAAAACGCACATTCTGTCCGTCCTGCCCCAACCAACCCAAACATTCCGGCAATTTCACCATATCGGATATCAAAGGAAACATGTTCAAATTTATCCTTTCTGCTGATACTCTCTGCCCTGAGAGCACATTTTCCGTTTCTGTCCTTTGCTTTCGGAGGATATAGATTATCAATATTGCGTCCTACCATCATCCTGATTATGGTCTGTACATCCATGTTATCCCTTGTCAGAGTCCCTGTGCATGTCCCGTCCCTCAGTACCGATACCTTATCGGAAATCCTTGTGATTTCATTTAATTTGTGACTTATGAAAATAATCAGCTTTCCTTTTTCCCTCAAGTCAAATAACAGACGGAACAGGTTCTCGATTTCTTTGTCAGAAAGAGCGCTGGTAGGTTCATCCAAAATCAGTATGTTAACGTCCTTTGACAATACCTTCGTAATTTCTATCATCTGCTGCAGGCCGACGCTCAAGGTTCCGGCCTGAACCCTTGGATTGATGTTAGCACCGATTTTCTGGAACTCTTCCTCTGTATTTTTATAGAGACGGTCCCAATCTATAAACCCCAGCCTGTTGACAGGTTCATGATTGACAAATACATTCTGGGCCACGGTCATATTCCCTGCAATGCTTAATTCCTGATGTACGATTCCTATTCCATGGGCATAAGCCTCCACCGGATTCCTCATGGTTATGTTCCGTCCGTCCAGGAGTACTTCTCCACTGTCAGCCTGGTATATACCTCCGATTATTTTCATCAGGGTCGATTTTCCTGCTCCGTTCTCACCGATAATAGAGTGAATCTCCCCTTTTTCAAAATCAATGGAGATATTTTCCAGTACTTTGTTATTTCCAAAAGACTTTACTACATTTTTTACTTGTAAATAACTCATACCCTTCTCCTATCTCGGTTTTCTTCTTCGGCGCAGGGCATCAAAAGCCACCGCCGCCAGAAGCATAAGGCCGCTTATTGCAGATGACCAGTTAGGCGAACCGTTAAACATGATAAATACGTTATTTACCAGGGCCACTAATATGACTCCGAGAGCAGTTCCCAGAAAGCTTCCTGCCCCGCCATGCATATCAGCGCCGCCTATAACTGCCGCGGAAATCGCCTTCATCTCAAAGGAAATGCCATAGCCTGCATGGCCCATACCCAGGCTGCTGGTCATCAGTATCGCAGCAATGCCTGCCATGAGGCCGCTAATCATGTAGCCCAGGATAATCGTAAGTCCAGACGGAATACCTGAAATAAATGCTGCCTGCCTGTTGCCTCCCACGTAAAACATGCTGCGCAGGGGTCTGAAACGTCTTGATAAAAGAGCCAGCAAAAGCATAATGGTGATTGATACCAATATCTTATTAGGTACTCCAAGCAGACTTCCTCTCCCTATATTAGTATAGGCGTCAGTCAGCCCTGCCACGAAATAACCGCTGGTCAGCACATAACAGGCTCCCCGGCAAATAGACTGACTTCCAAGAGTCGCCACAAAGGGAGCTACATTGGCTTTGGACACAAGAATACCATTGACCGCACCTATCGCACCCCCAAAAAGAATGCCCAGGCCTACTGCAAGCACTATGTTTATACCTTTTTGAATCATTAAGGTACAGATGATTCCAGACAGCGCAAGGACTGCTCCCACAGACAGGTCCACCCCGCCCAATATAATGACAAAGGTCATTCCGCAGGCCAGCAGCAAATCATAGGCAAGATTGGAAAATATGGCTTCAATGTTGCTTCTGGCATAGAAAAGTTCTCCTTTGAGAATACACATTGCAACAAAAATAACTGCAATTGTAATGATTAACGTTCCTTCCCTGTTATTGACAGACAGTTTCATTTTGTCTTTCATTCACATCACATCCCTCTGCCTACCAGCTCCTGAACATCCACCGGCATATCAGAACACTTGACAGCAGTTCTTCCCCGCTTTATATATGCGTCCTCAACACAGCCTCCGGCAATCTCGGTATTTGGATAACCGTAACATCCAAGATCCAGCATAATACCTACGTTCTCACCATACGGTTCTTCCTTGTCCGGGGTGATGACCATTGGTTCCAAACACTCCGTCAGTCCGGTTCCATGACATGTACTATAAAAATGAAACTGCTTCATATTACGCCCTCCGATTTCCTGTGAGGCAAAATAATTCCTGGCCGCCAGGTCAATGCGGTTGGAAGGAAGATTCCCCTGGCAAACATGATAGATTTCCTGTTCCGCCCTTCGGTAAGCTTCATTCATGCAGTCAAAATATGCTTTCTGAAGTTCGCTTCTCTTTCCCATAACAAAAGACCTTCTGCATACGCCCTTATAACCCTCAAAGCTGGGACTGCAGCCAATCTGCACGATTTCTCCTTCCTCTATCACTTTGTTTGAGGCTGGTCCAATCACGGTTTTGCACCGGTCACCTGAATTTACAATTGTATCAAACCCAAATCCGGTTCCCCCAAGGGATTTGACTGTAAAGTCTCCTACTGCCGCCACTTCGCTTTCCCTGATTCCCGGCCTGACAACTGCCAGCATGGCTCTTACTGCTGCGCAGGCAATGATATCTGCCTGTTCCATACACTTAAACTCATTCTCTGATTTTTCATACCGGAGGTCAGACAGGATATCGGAAGCATCCACCACTTCCACTTTTCCAAAACTCGTATGGAGGAATTCCATGAATTTTGCCGGAATGATATCATCACTTGTCATATAACCGATTCGTTTGATTTCGTGTCCTATGTAACGGGCAATGACTTCATTCAGCTCATCCCTGTCCACTCCTTCATAATATTCATCGGGTATGCTGAATTCGTTTACAAAACGGGTGTCCAATCCCAATCCGGATTCTTTTGAAAGGATACCGGATTCAGGTCCGGCCAGAAGAAGAGGACGTTTTCCGGGAGCAATCACCCCGCTGGCTCTTTCGATGGTTGGGTTATATCCAGTCAGATAAATACCATCCCCCGGCATCTCTCTGTACCAGAAGAAAAATCCCATATCAATTTTTTTCTCATCCAGCTTCTTCCATACATTCTGATACCGCTCCTCATATTCTTTCTGCGGAATCTTAAAATCCTTATCAATGCGCCCCTCATACGCCCTCACGATTCCCATAACCCTCTCAAAATCCATTGCGCTAATACCCATAACTACCTCCTTCATTTATTTGTGCATTTTTTATATTAAACTAATTATTATAATACTTATTATAATTATTATATAAATATTTGTCAATACTGCGGGGGGATTA
>OGXV01002271.1_pt1 | contig 10617 bp, 10 predicted proteins | sample 1576391 | NCBI WGS metagenome assembly OGXV01 (sample SAMEA3541586, study PRJEB24748) | human gut metagenome | biome: human gut; feature: human-associated habitat; material: faeces | place: China | collected 2012 | reverse complement strand
ATGGAAGTCTTATCGAGTTGCAGTCCGAGTTGCGGAGGTGGCGGTGACCCTGGTGGAGCTGCGGATCTACCGGCGGAAGCTGACGGGTGAGCGGGGTCTGTCCGGCCGGCGGATCACGGCGTATACCTGGACCGCCAACCTGTGTTCCTTCCTGGCCGGGGTGCTGCTGTCCTTCCAGCTGCCCACCCTGTTTTAAGCGATGCCGTGGGCCTGTCCGGCAGCGATCCGCTGGCACACCTGCCAGATGTATTGGACATCAAGAGAAGCTCCGCTCCGAAATGTTGGGGAGCGGGGCTTCTCTGTGTTGAAACGATTCTTTGTGATCGTTGTGGCGTCACACCTTCTTCATGCGCTGTACCGGCTTTCTCGTTTTTCTGCGTCATCTCATAGGAATACGGCAACAGCCGGTCATGTTTCATGGCAGCGTTTTTATTTTTTCAGTCTCCATGATAAATTCACAATTCCATGATACACTTGGAGCGGGTGATGTATAGATGAAACACATTCTGATCGTCGAGGACGAACTGGATATACAGGAGCTGCTGCGGACCTATCTGGAGGATGCAGGCTATGGAACTTCCGTGGCTGGGGACGGTGTGGCAGCCCTTTCCATGTTTCATGCCCAGCCCTTTGACTTGGTCCTGCTGGACCTGATGCTGCCTAAGATCAATGGGTTTGGCGTCTGTGAGCTGATCCGCCAGCAGTCTCAGGTCCCGGTCATCATGCTGACTGCGCTGGACAGTGAGGAACAGCAGCTCAAGGGCTTCGGCATGGATATTGATGACTATGTGACCAAGCCGTTCTCCATGCCGGTGCTGCTGGAAAAGATCCGCGTCATTCTCCGCCGCGGAGGAAACGCGGATGAGGAGAGCCGTCTCCGATACCGTGACCTGTCCCTTGATTTGGACGCCCGGGAGGCGCTGTTGGAGGACCACCCTTTGGACTTGACCGCCCGGGAATTCGAACTGCTCCACACATTTCTGGCCGCACCGGGACGGGTGTTCACCCGGGAGATGCTGCTTGCCAAGCTGTGGGGCTATGACTTTTACGGGGATGAGCGGGTGGTGGACAGCCACATCAAAAATCTCCGGCATAAGCTGGGACGGGGCTATATCGAAACAGTCAGGGGGGTGGGCTACCGTGCCGCGAAAGAAGGTCTCTGAGCGTCTGACGGTTCGCGTGTTCCTGATCACCGCCAGTCTTTTGCTCTTTGCCGGGGCCATCACGTTTGGCTTCATTGCATGGGCCGCCCCCAGCACCTACACCGCTGTGATGAACGACGATCTTGCCGCTCAGATGGATGTATTGGTCGAACAGTTGGCAGACACCGCACCGGAGGACTGCGGGAAGCTGCTGGACGAGTTTACCCTCTCCTCCGGCGCCACCGCCACACTGACGGGACCGGATGGCCGCCTGGTGGACACCGGGGCACAGATCGCGCTTCAGGCTGTGTATGAAAGCGGGGATATGATCGTTACGACCGCCGAGAGGGATACTGCGGTCAGCTTTGGGACAACAGATTCAGAGTCAGGGGATCATGTGTCCGTCACCATGTCGGAGCAGTCAACCATCGCCGCGGAGGTGCGCTTTTCCGGGCGGGAGGAGAGCTATACACTCTATGTCACCCCACGGCTCAAAGCGGAGAATGTGGCGGTGCGGGCGCTGGTACAGATGGCCCCGTGGCTTCTGCTGGTGCTGCTGACCTTTTCTCTGCTGTGCGCCTTTTTTTATTCCCGGTACATCACCCGGCCCATTGTGCGGATGAGCGATATTGCTGGGAAGATGGCCGAGCTGGACTTTCACTGGGAATGCGGCGAAACGCGCCGGGACGAGATCGGGCAGCTGGGCCGCAGCCTGGATGCAATGGCAGAAAAACTCTCCACTGCCCTGACAGAGTTGGAGAGCGCCAACCAGGCGCTCCGGGGCGAGGTGGAGCGGGAGCGGGAATTGGACCGGCAGCGGATGGCCTTTTTCAATGCAGCCTCCCATGAGTTAAAGACCCCGGTCACCATCCTGAAGGGACAGCTGACCGGAATGCTGGAGGGCGTAGGAGTTTATCAGAACCGGGACAAGTATCTGCTTCGCTCTCTTCAGGTGACGGGGCGCATGGAGAACCTGGTTCAGGAGATGTTGACCATCTCCCGGATGGAGGCCGGAGCCGCAGCGATGAAACAGGAGCCGGTGGAGCTTTCCGCCTTGCTTGAGGAGCAGTTGAAGCTGGACGCCGGGCTTTTGGAGCAGCGGAGCCAGCATCTGGACAAGGAATTGACGCCGGGGATCACCACAATTGGGGATGCAGTTCTGCTGGGAAAGGTGCTGGGGAACCTGATCTCCAACGCCTCCCTCTATTCTCCGGATGGGGCCGGGATCCGTATCTGGTGCGGCTGGCAGGACGGGCGTCCAGCTGTGACGGTGGAAAACGCAGAAGCGCATATCGGGAAGGACGCTCTGCCCCATCTGTATGAGGCGTTCTACCGGGAGGAGTGCTCCCGGAACCGCGCCTCCGGCGGCAGCGGCCTTGGCCTCTATCTGGTAAAGATAATATTGGACCGCCATGGGGCTACGTGTACCATTGAGAATACAGCGGATGGAGTCCGAGCGACGGTGTGCTTTCCCTCTATTTTCGATTGAACCGATGCCCAGACTGCGGTCAGGAACGGGTCCGATACAGAATGATCCTATTCTGTATCGGACCCGTTTTATCACCAGCCGTTTGACCGCTGTTCTCCATATAAACCACACGCGCTCTCCACACATTCTCCATATTGCCCTGGTATCCTTGGCCCATCCCATGCAGAAAGGAACAAGGCATTATGGAAATCCGTATCGAACATCTCAGTATGACCTATCCCAGCGGGAAGCAGGCATTAAAGGACCTGGATCTGGAACTCAAGGCTCCGAGCCTCATTGGACTTCTGGGCCCCAACGGGGCCGGTAAGTCCACATTGATGAAGCTGCTGGTGGCGGCCCTCCTGCCCACCAGAGGGGAAATTCTGGTGGATGGACAGCCCCTTGACAGAACGGAACGTCTGCTGAAAGCCCGGTTGGGGTATCTGCCCCAGGATTTCGGTCTGTTTGACGAGTTGGCCGTCACGCAATTTCTGGACTATATTGCGGCGCTGAAAGGGATCGGAGATCCCAAAGCGGCCATTCAGAAAGCGGTCCGAGCAGTCAATCTGGAGGAAAAGGCCAGGGCCAAAATCCGCACGCTCTCCGGCGGACAGCGCCAGCGGGTGGGTATTGCCCAGGCGATTTTGGGGGACCCGCCCTTCCTGATTTTTGATGAGCCCACGGTAGGACTGGACCCGGAGGAGCGGATCCACTTCCGAAATCTGTTCTCCCACGCGGCCCAGGACCGGCTGGTCCTGCTCTCCACCCACATCATCGAGGATGTGCAGTCCGTGTGCGATCAGCTCGTGGTGATCGACCGCGGGCAGATCCTCTTTACCGGCACCCCGGAACAGCTGATCCGGTCCGCATCCGGCCATGTGGGGGTATTCTATGAGCGGGAGGCCAATCAGGAGGATGGGCTCCACATCACCGCCCGGGTGAACACCGCACAGGGCGTTCGCTGCCGGGCGGTGGCAGATCAGCTCCCCGCCTTTGTTCAGCCGGAGGAGCCAACGCTGGAGGACGCCTACCTCTATCTGATCTCCCGGGAGGCAGTACAATGAAGACGCTTCGGTTGTTCCCCCTGGAGCTGGGACGTCTGCTCCGCAGCCGGTTGACCTGGCTGGTCATGCTGCTCACCGTCCTTGGCCCTGTGGTGGGGCTTTACCTCTATCAGTCGGCTGTTTCCACCATGAACTCCCTGTATCTGGCCAACCCCGCGATTGCCGGGGGCATTGCAGGCGGGATCCTGTTTGGCCTGCTTGCCATCCTTGAACTGGACCGGGCCTGCCGCAGCCGGGTGGACGTTCTCGTGGACGCGGTAGTGTCCCCTTTGACCGCAGCCCTGACGCGGCTGTCGGCTCTGTTGACCACTGCGGTTTTGACCACGACCCTTACGATGCTGGTGTGGCTCCCCATCAGCGCGGGGCTGATCGGTGCGGTGTTTGATATGGTGGATTATGTGCTGGCCTACTTGCTCTTCATGGGCCTTGCCCTGCCGCTGGGCGTTCTGGCGGCGGCGTCTGCCTACCAGTTCACCCGCCGGGCAGACCTGTCCCTTGTGGTATTTGCCGCGTTTTGCGGGCTGAGCCTGACTGTATGGGCGGAGAACTGGCAGCTGTGCTGGCTCAACCCCTGCGTGTGGGCGTTGTCCGATGATTTTTCCAACTTTCGGATCTACCGGTCCGTGGCCTACATGCGCCTGACCTGGCTGGCGGGTCTGGCCGGAGTTTGGACGCTGTCGTATCTCTGTATCCGTCAGTACGGGAAGGGGGCGTTGGGCTCGTTAGCCCGGAGCATCCGGCGGGCTTACCGTCCGGTGATCGCCGTGACATTGCTGGCCTGTTCCGGCACTGCCTATGCGGCCCAGCCCATGGTGGACAACAGCAATCCAGATCAGACGGCGATGACCTTTTTTGAGATCCCCTACCTGGACGGCGTGATCTGTACCGGCCGCTCGGCGCAGGTATTTCCCGATGTATCTGCCGGAACGGTGCGCGGCAAGGCGAGCTATTCCTTTGAAAACAGCTCCGGTCAGGAACAAAAGGTTGCATTGGGCGTTACTCCCGGCTACACGATTTCCAATGTGCGGGCCAACGGCGAGACCGTTCCTTTTTCGGTGGGGGATTACCAGGAATTCAATGAGGTGTTGCTGGAAGTTACGCTTCCCGCCGAGGCTCAGATCGAATTGACCATGGAATACGGCGGGTTCCCGCGCGAGGACCAAAACCTTTCGGATAGCCAAGGAAGCACAGAGATCAGTGGGACGTATCTACAGCTGGAAAATGCGGCGCTCTCCCCACGGCTGCTGAATGTACTGCCCGATGAGAACTACTATCCCACAGAGATGGAAATTACACTTCCAAATGCCATGACAGCGATCCCTTTTGGCTCCAGCCGGGCAGAGGTCGTTGCAGAGCATGAGGATGGCACCAAAACCTGGCGCTGGGAAGATATCGGCACCGGCGGCATCCTCTATGCCGGAGATTACGTCCGGGAGGATATTCAGGCCGGGGGCATGACCATCGAGCTTTACTATGGCCGCAAGCATCAGGACATTATGACTCAGGCCAACGCGGCCGATGCGGTGCGGGATGTGGTGGAGTATTGCGCCGCACACTATGGAACGCTGTCCTTCGGCAGCGGCGAAACGCTGAAGCTGATCCAAAGCCGCATCGCCGGGGGCGGATATGCTGCCGGCGGCGCCAGCCTGTTGGATGAATCGGACTTTACCGCCGCCAATCTGAACCGTGCGGAAAAGGGCAGCGGTGACAGTGAGGTGATGATTCACGAACTGGTCCATCAGTGGTGGGGATTGGGCAATATGTTTGATATTCCTGAGCCGGACAGCCCCTGGTCTGCAGAGGGCCTGACCGTTTACACCACATACCGTATCGTCAAGGAACTGTATGGGGAGGAGTATGCCCGGACCCATTACATTGACCAGTGGCAGCAGGAGGTGGATGACTATTATCTGAATTTCTATGTGCGCCATCCGGAATATCTGGAGATGCTGCCGGAAGCAGAACGTCTGCGCATTTCCAACAGCTTGTCCGGAATGCGGCAGTACAGCGAGATGCCGCTGAAGCTTCTGAAGGCGGAGCAGCTTGTAGGCGGTGAGGACGCCATGGACCAGATCCTCTACGATCTGTTCAACCGAGAGATCGACCCCATGTACCCTTATCTCACCTATGATGAATTTTTGAGCGCCTGTGGGCTGACAGAGGAGGATTTGAACCTTGGGTAAGATATATCGCTATGAGTGCAGGCGGCTGCTGTGGAATCAGTTCTTTGTGGGGCTGATCGCCGTGCTGCTTTGTTACGGCGCCCTGGTACTGCGGGATGCGACCATTCTGGGGGTGTCCCACACAGCGCCGTTTTCCCCCTGGAGCTTTGGGGATTATCTCTGCCGGATGCTGCCGCCACGACAACCATTTCTTCAAGAAGATATTGCTGCAGCAACTCGGTATCCTTCGCCTGATAGCTACCGCACCCACGGAGCAAAACAAGGAACTGCTGCAACAGATAGCCCGTATCAGTAACCGCGAAGTCCCGGCGGATAGCCTGCTGAACTGGGCAGACCTTTATCCCGTTATCGACTCCCTTTACGACAATTTCCATGCCCGGCTCATTGAGCGCTTCGGCCATCTGCTGGGCGAACGTGAAGTACAACTCTGCTGTCTGCTTGCCGCCGGATTTTCTACTAAGGAGATAAGTGTGGTTACCAACCAAAGCCCCCGCACCGTCTATCAGCGTAAATCGGACATTCGGCGCAAACTACGGATGGAAGAGGGGGAAGATATTGTAGCTTATATAGAAGGAAGGACAAATAAGTGAGGCTGGGCATCTATTTTCTTTTTTTATTTGTAGAAGTTATAGAAATGTTATACATTTGTGCTATAAATAATAACATCGAATATGAGCACAACCGTATTTTCACAGAAAAAGCAGACCGCATTCCGTTTGAATGAGGATTTGATTGAACGCTTGAAGATTGAGGCCAAGAAGGTTAATCGAAGCCTGAATAATTACGTGGAAAGTGTACTGATGGATGTTGTCTATAGGATACCCAATCAGACGACTTTGGATGCTATAAATGATGCCCGGGAAGGCAAGTTTGCAGGAACTATAGACACCAGTAGTATGGAAGCCTTTATTAAATCTTGTGAAGAATGAAAGTACTGCACTATAGTACTCAGTATAAGAAAGATTTTAAGAAGTACAGAAACCAGCCTGAAAAACTTCAAAAGTTATTGGAGGTTCTTAGGATGCTTGAAAATGAGCAAGATTTGCCCAAAGAGCTGAAGGCGCACGTTCTTGCCGGACAATATAGAAACTGTATGGAATGCCATATTGAAAGTGATTTTTTACTTATTTGGATGAATCCGAATAGTTGTATCATAGATATACTTAGACTTGGTAGTCATTCAGAACTCTTCTGAGTTTTTTTATACCCGCTTCTTTGGAGGTCTATAACTCCAGTATAACTCCTTCTCGGAATGAATATAAACTTTTATTATTGTAAAGCGTTGGTTATTAAAGAACTATGTGTATTTCTGCACCTCTAAAAACTTCCTGATATAAACCACCCATAACCCTCTTTCCCCCTACCTTTGCTTTCAGAAAATCAAACTGAAAAGTAAAGATGAAAAAGATTCTTTTAAGCATTGCCGCTGCTCTATGCGGCGTATTGATGCACGCGCAAGTACTTGTGCATACCGACTCCCTGAATATGCTCACCGATACGCTGGGCGAAGTTACTATCCGCGCTTCCCGCGTCATCCGTAAGTCAGACCGCCAGGTCATTCTTCCTACGAGCGAACAAAAGGAAAAGTCCGTCAACGGGCTGGAACTGACTCAACGGCTTTCGCTGCCCCGTGTGTTTGTTGACGTCTCCCAAAGCAGCATCAGCATGGCGGGCGGCGAAACCCTGCAACTACGTATCAACGGAGTAGAAGCTACTTCCCAGGAAGTCCTGGCCCTCTCTCCGGCGGACATTCGCCGGGTGGAGTACCATGACAATCCCGGCCTGCGCTATGGCGAAGGTGTGGGTGCCGTCATCGACTATATCACCGTGCGCCGCACGTCCGGCGGCAACATCGGTACCAGCCTCTTGCAGCAAGCCAACTCCGTGGGTGCCGACCAGGTGTATGGCGCCTTCCATTACGGACGCTCCCAATTCGGTTTCAGTTACTATACCAATTTCCATTCCTATGATGATATTTATGCCGATGAAAAGGAAGATTTCAGACTCCCGAACGGTTCTGTCTTTTCCCGTCGGACGGACGGCCTGCCCGGCAGGAACAATGAAATTCTCCATATGGGCAGTGCCACTTACAACCATACTACCGATGATAACTTCATGCTCAGTGCCAAATTCTCTCTCCTGAAATACGACGTCGGCAAGGTTCTTGATCGTGGCGAGGTTTACAACCTTGCCAATCCCGATTACCACCTTTCACGCGAGCGCAATAACCCTCGCTGGTGGAACCGTCCCTCACTGGACATTTACCTCTACCGGAAACTCAAAAACCACCAATCCATCGCACTCGATGTAGTAGGAACCTATAACGGGAATCATGAGAAAACCTCTCTTCGCGACAGCCACGGCGAAGAGATCTTTACCGACCTGCTGACCGATGTGCATAGCAAACGCTATTCCCTCATCACCGAAGCCATCTACGAAAAAGTATGGGGAGCCAATCGTCTGACCGCCGGGCTGAAGCATACCCAGGCAAAAACCGACAATACCTATCGTGGCGATACCCACACCGACACCCATGCACGTGATGCCGACACCTACGGATATGCCGAATTCATGGGAAAAACCGGCCGTCTGACCTATACCCTCGGTGTCGGTGCCGCCCGTACCCATATCAGTCAGCAGGGCGAGCCGGCATTGAACCAATGGAATTTCCGTCCCACGCTGAAGCTGCTTTACGCCTTTAGTGATGTGTTTTCCATGCGCTTCCGTTACCTTCTGCGCAATGTCAACCCTTCTCTTTCGCAACTCAGCGACGTGGAGCAACAGACCGATTCCCTGAAACTGCTTCGCGGCAACCCTTCCCTGGATAGTAATCTTCGTCATACTTTCGGGCTGAACCTGGACGTCAACCGGCCTTCTTTCCAGTTGGGGCTGAGCCTGCTTTACTATCTGCAACACCGTCCCGTGATGGAAGAGACTTCCTACGATGCCACCCGCTCCCTTTTCGTCAAGACCTACGCTAATCAGCGCCGCTTCGAGACGATGAATGCGGAACTTTATGCCAACATCTCCCTTTGGAAAGATCATGTGAATCTGTATTTCAACGGTGGTGTCAACCACTTCATTTCTACCGGTCGTGCTTACCGCCACCGCTACACCGACCTTTACTATATTTCGCAGATACAGGCAGACTACAAAAACTTCCTTTTCATCGCACAATTCATCCGTCAGGAGAACTCTTTCTATGGTGAGACCATGAGTACCTGGAATCGCTACAACCAATATCTGGCAGGCTATAAATTCCGCAACAACATGCGTCTCAGTGTGGGCATTCAGGATCCCTTCGGAGAATTCAGCACCAGCGTCACCCGAAACTATTCTGCCCTAGCCGGCAGTACAAAGACGATGCACTATCCCAATCTGAAACACTGTCTGCTGGTCTCCTTCTCTTGGAATCTGAACTTCGGGAAGCAATACAAAGCCTTGCAGAAGAAGATAGAGAACAGCGATTCGGAAAGCGGCATTCTGAAGTAGCGTTGCCTTTCTCGGCTCTTACCTGCTCCCTATTTCTGCCTTTGTTGATCCATTGCAAATCCAATGCAAGTCCAATACTATAGATTGGAGTTGCATTGGACTTGTATTGGAGTTGTATTGGACTTGCTACGGAGAAGGTCTCTTGCAGATACTTTTTTTAATCCGTGGAAAATCCTCATATTATTCATCCTTTATTCTTACCTTTGTGGTTATCAATATTTACTCATAGAAAGCATTAAATTATGGCACAGACAAAAGATGGAATTTTCGGGGATTTTTCGGGCAAGATAGGCAATGTGATAGGTTGTAAAGGCAAAACAGGATATTATGTGCGGTCCCGTCCTCAGCACGTCAGCAATCCGCGGACGGAGCGGCAGCAGGCACATCGCGGCAAGTTTGCCGTAGCCATGCGGTTTGCCCGCGCACTTACCCCTTTCTTGCGCATCAGTTATCGCGAATTTGCCGGGGCGGGGCATCCCTTCCATGCGGCAGTCTCTTCCTTTCTGAAAAATGCCGTGGCAGAAACTGCCGAAGGCTTTACCATTGATTTTGAAAAAGCGCTCGTCTCCCGTGGCTCCTTGACCGCAGTGCATCAGGCAACCTCAGTACAGACTGCGGACAATGTTTCTTTTGTGTGGACTGACAATAGCGGTGAAGGCAATGCTGCAGCTACCGATGCCGCCCTTTTGCTGGTCTTCGACAAAACGCGTTGGAAAGCTGTATATAGTGATGCCACTGCCTGCCGTTCCGATGAAAAGGCTGAATTGAGCATTCCGAAAGAATGGGTGGAAGATGAACTTGTAGCCTATCTTGGTTTCCGCAGTGTGGATGGAGAAACGGTGGCAAATAGTGTATGTTTTTAGCTGAAAATCTTTGTTCTTTTGTTTTTGTTTCTGGCTTATTGTGTATCTTATTTCATTTTTTATGCTTAAAACGTAATCAAAATGAAACTTTTTGCTTAAAGTTGATTTACTTTATGAAAAAGATACATATCTTTGCAAGGATTGAATATTTATAGACAACTTGCATTGATTAATTTTAAGACAGAGAAGTTATGAGAAAAAGATTCTTCTGGTTGCTCATCACGTGCTTGTTTGTAAGCATGGGGGTGATGGCTCAAACGTCCAAAGTTTCGGGAACGGTGTTTGCCGAGGACAACAATGAGCCGATTATTGGAGCATCGGTATTGGTGAAAGGTACAACACTGGGAGCAGTGACCGATATCGAAGGTAAATTTACAATCTTGAATGTACCGGGCACGGCAAAGA
>OGXV01002267.1_pt1 | contig 10631 bp, 10 predicted proteins | sample 1576391 | NCBI WGS metagenome assembly OGXV01 (sample SAMEA3541586, study PRJEB24748) | human gut metagenome | biome: human gut; feature: human-associated habitat; material: faeces | place: China | collected 2012 | reverse complement strand
TGGCTTCGGGCGACTTTACGGAAGCCTTGAAATGGTGGGATCAGTGCATTGCTGCGGCGGCGAGAAGAAGAAGAACGAGATTTTCCAGATGGCGATGCTCGACCCGAAACTGGCGATCCTGGATGAGACCGATTCGGGCCTCGACATCGACGCCCTCAGGATCGTCGCTACGGGAGTGACCAAACTGCGCACGCCCCAGAACGCTACGGTGGTCATCACGCACTACCAGCGTCTGCTGGATTATATCGTGCCCGACGTGGTGCACGTGCTCTACAAGGGCCGCATCATTCATTCGGGTGACAAATCGCTGGCGCTCCGGCTCGAAAAGGACGGATACGACTGGCTGATCAACGAACACAAGGAGTAATGGAGACGATTCTCGACATAATCCGCCGGTTTCGTACGGCAGACGGCGAGGTGCTCCGGATCGCCGGGGTGGAGGCCGAACCGTTTGTGGCGATCGATCCCCGGAAACTGCGGGTAGAAGCCGCGGCAGGCGCTTCGGCGCAGGTCGTCGTGCTGCACACTGCACCCGAAATGTCGGAACTCCGGGTGGAACTGGCCGAAGGAGCGCATCTGGAACTGACCGAATTATTCACGGCAGAGGCATTTGCCGAGGTGTACGTGACGCAGGCTGCGCACAGCCGCTGCCGCCTGACGACGGTGCAGTTGTCTAGCGCCAACGCGTCGTATAGGATCGATCTCGACGGTGCGGATGCCGAAAACGAACTGGGAGGCGTCTTCCTTGCCGCAAGCGAGGAGCACTGTGTGCTGAAACTGCACACGGCGCACAATGTTGCCGACTGCCGCAGTAATTCCTATGTCAAGGGTGTCGCCGGAGGCTGTGCCGTGGGCGAGTTCTGCGGAATGGTCTATGTGGCTCCCGATGCCCAGCGCACCGATGCCCGGCAGCAGAGCCGCAACATCCTGCTGAGCGAAACGGCCCGCATCACGACCCAGCCGCAGTTGGAAATCTATGCTGACGACGTGAAATGTTCGCACGGAGCGACGGTGGGGCAGATGGATGCGGAGGCTATCTTGTACATGCGCCAGCGAGGCCTGAGCGAATCCGGACTCCGCACCACACCACTGCTCAGGAATAATCCTTCTATATAATTGCGGCGATAGAACTCCATCGTCAGATCTACCAACTCGCTGACAGAAAGCGTAGCACGCGGCAAATCATTAGAGCGACGATTGATGCAATATGCACAGTCATAGATGCAATAGTTCGTCAACATTACTTTCAGTAGTGAAATGCAACGCCCGTCTTCAGCAAAACTATGGCAAATGCCCCAGCCGCCGACAGTATTGCCCAGCATACCGGGTTTGTTAGAACGCACGGTACCGCTGGACGAGCATGAGACGTCATATTTTGCCGACTCTGCCAGTATTTTCAGTTTATTGAGGACGTTTTCATTCATGATCTACCACATATACTTATAATCGGGTCAAATTTAGCAATTCAAAGAGAAGAAAACAAATAATCCTCTCTCAAACACTTTGCCACTCTCTTTGTGTTACTTTGCAAAGTAATTTATTAAAGTAAAAGAATGAGAAAGAAAAAACAGAATGCAGCATTGCATTCTTACATGAATGCAATTATCGGAAAGCTGAAAACTGACGGAAAATATCCTGCTGTACACACCTACACTGCCACGCTGAACTCCCTCACTGCGTGTTCCGAAGAGCAAAGAAGAGGGATGAGTATCGGAGAAGTTTTCACCGTGGCACGGCTGAAAGAGTATCAAGACTGGCTGCGTGGGCGCAAAGCTGCATGGAACACTGTGTCCACCTACATGCGCACACTAAAGGCAGTGTACAACAGAGCGGTGAATGACCGGTTGACGGAGATTACCCCCAGCCTGTTCGATGATGTATACACCGGAGTGGAATCGCAAACCAAACGTGCACTGACGCAACGGCAAGCGCAAACCATACTCGACACGGACATCGAGACACTGCCGCCCGACGTTCAATGCACATACGCCTGCTTTGCACTGATGATCCTCCTGCGGGGAATGCCGTTCATAGATCTGGCACACCTGCGCAAGCAGGACCTGCGAGGAAATCTCATTGTCTATTGCCGCCACAAGACGGGACGGCAGATAGTAGTCAGGATTACACCGAATGCCGGACGGCTACTGGAAAAGTTCCGACAAAAAATCCCAGAGTCCGGGTATCTGTTTCCTATATTGAACGACAAGACAAAAGACGGTAAGGAACTGCACAAACATTACCTGTGCGCGCTGAGGACTTTCAATCGGAAACTGGCGAAGCTGGCCAAAATACTGTTGCCAGAAGGGAAGTTAAGCTCATACACCCCCCGACACACGTGGGCGACCCTGGCATTCCATCGGGGAATAAATATCGGAATTATCAGCAAAGCATTGGGGCACTCCTCTATCAAAGTGACAGAAACGTACCTGAAGCCCTTTGAAAACGAGAAAGTAGATGTGGAAAATGAAAAATTGATTGCATTTATACTCAAGGGGAAGAACGAGGTATTACTTACCAAGTAACGGCGTTTTATCATCAACAAAGATGAACACAAAATCTCATATCTCCAAATAAAAGATATTATTTCTTACACAAAATCATTTATTTCATTCTTTAGGGAATATATCATTAGAAAAAAACATATTATCCCGCTCTCATAGAAGTATACAAATAGAGCAACCTTCCATCTTTGATACATCAAAAACGGGATACATTGTTATCACCCTTATCTTGGCAATAAACAGTCTTTTTTAGTTAAATTACTTGTTAGAAAAGATTATTCTTATCGCGCCCGACAAGAAAGTCTGCCGTTACTTGGTAAGTAATGGGTGCTAAACAAAACAGACATGTTAACTATATGTACACAAACAGTCATCACCATGCTACATGCCATTACTTTGAATAATGACCTGCAACCTGTCAATCGCCTCCTTTCGGAAGGAGAATAAATCCTAATGTTTTATCAACAAAACACATCTATCATCATGAATATACTTAAATATATAAAGTCTATCAAACGGGGAGCTGTCTATTGCATATTATTATTTATCCCTCTTCCGTACTGCCATGCCGTACAAGGAACGATTGAGGAGGTATCCGGCAAGCCGATGACGCTTTATTTCCGTTTTAGCCAATCACTGATGGATAGCGGATACATGGATAACGGCATTCCTTACCGCTACATTCATGACCATCTGCTGCATTATCTGCGCAATGCCGCCATTTGTGTGGCATGGATAAAGCCGGACACCCTGCCAGCACTTCCCAAAACTGCCCGTATAAAATTCGACAGCCTAAAAAAAGAATCACACCGAATACCGCAATTTACAAGCGGGACAACAGAGAGAAACATCAGTCTTTCCAGATTACCGGGAAAAACGAAACGCCCACTTTTCGCACTAAAAACAAACCTGTTATTCAATATCGCCTTGATGCCAAACGTGGAAATCGAAGTACCGATAGGTAAACGCTGGTCGGTTAATGGAGAATACATGTTCCCATGGTGGTTGCTGAAGGATAATCGGTATTGTTTAGAAATCCTTTCGGGAGGACTGGAAGGTCGGTATTGGTTGGGAAATTCTCAAAACCGGGAACAGCGCGAAGTGCTGACAGGACATTTTGTCGGGCTTTATGCCGGAGGGGGCAAATATGATTTACAATGGAAAGAGAACGGCTATCAAGGCGAATTTTTCATTGCGGCGGGTATCAGCTACGGATGGGCGACACGCATTGCCCGCAACCTGCATTTGGAATTGAACATCGGGATAGGTTTGCTGCGCACAGATTACCGTCACTATCATGCTCAAAATAATTACCAAACCTTATTATGGCAGGAGAACGGAAACTACACATGGTTCGGCCCTACGAAAGCAAAAATATCATTGGTGTGGCTGCTGAACCGCAAGGTAAAGAAAGGAGATACTAAATGAGTTACAAGGAGTCAATGATAAATAACAAGCAGATTGTGCCGGCATTTGCCCAAATGCAAAAATGGATGCTCCTTTGTCTGTTGTTCTTTTGCATAGGTTGCAATCGCCGCGACCTTACCTATTATGAGACAGCAGAAATCACCCTAACCGTCGATTGGAGCCAATCCGGCCTGAATGGAATGGATGAGGCGGCACACGGTGCCACTGCCATATTCTATCCTATTGATGGCGGAAAGCCTAAAATCGTCCTAATGGGTAACTACTCACAGGAAACTGTTCGACTACAGCAAGGAGTTTACAACGTAATCCTTTTCAACCGCTCCTTTACCGATTTCAGCAATATCGCATTCCGGGGCAACGACGGATATGAAACGCTGGAAGCATATAACAAGAATATAGAAACACAGATAGACAGAAATACGGATACACGCATCATCATCGGTTCTCCCGAAAAGCTGGCAGCCGCAACGTTGACAGGCTTCGCAGTAACAGAAGATATGCTTGGTAACTATACCCAAACAACCTACGGCAAGGCGGCACACTCCGCTACGGCAGGAAATGAACGTTATGCCCTACACTTCGTACCGCAAAAACGGTCGCACGAAGTAATAGCCGTGATTCGTGTGGAAGGGTTGAACAACATCCGTTCCGCCATCTGTCGGCTGGATGGCATCTCGGAATCTATCTTTCTTGCCACAGGCAAGACGTCAGGACAGAGTATAACACAGGAGTTTCCGCTCTCCCATCCGGTGTTCGATGAAAATTCACCTTTTAATGGAACGCTGACAGCCACGTTTAACGTGTTCGGCATCGACTTCTCCGAAAATCACCGTTTGCATCTGGAAGCAAAGCTGGTAGACGGGAAAACTGTTTTCACAGGAGATTATGACAACGTGAAAGTGACGGAGAAAGACAACGGCAAGGGAGTTATCACTATCTACGTGGAAGCCACGACTGACAAAATCCCCGAAGTGAAGCCCGAAGGAGGTTCCGGCTCGGGATTTGATGTGGACGTGGACGGTTGGGGTGATGAGGTAGATACGGATATACCGATTGAATGATGAATCAGTGACAAACAATTAGAAAGAGACAAGAGATTTAAAATAAAACTAATTTAAAAATTTAAGAAAATGAAAACCATCAATGTGATGACAGTATCGCTTGCAGCCTTGCTGATAGCAGGCTGCTCGCAGAATGAAGTGACAGAAGTCAACCCGGACGCACACCCACAGATGGCGTTCGGAGTGTACACAGGAACCTCTACCCGCGGAATAGACACGGACAATAACAGTATCAAAGAAGACCCGGAGGCAAGCGACAAATATGGCGGTTTCGGTATCATGGGGTATTTTACAGGTAGCAAAACGTGGGAAGAAGCCAAGTCTTCGACCGCCCCCGGCTTTATGCACAACCAAATGGTGAAATGGGACAAGACATTGAACAGTAATGCAGGCGGATGGACCTACACTCCAATCAAGTATTGGCCAAACAACCCAAATGACAAAATTTCTTTCTTCGCCTACGCTCCGTATGAAAGTGATTGGGAAAAGGGAACAAAAACAGGTGTGACAGTCTGTGATGCCACAACGGTGGGGATTCCCTATATCAACTTTAAGCTCAAAGAAGAAAAGGATCTGCGCGAAATGGTTGATCTCGTAGTTGCCGATAAGACCGATCAGAAATATGATGCCAATACCGGTGGCAAAATAAGTTTCAACTTCAATCACACACTCTCCCGTGTCTCTTTTAAGGCAAAACTGGGAGACGGAGAATTCAGCGGTATGGACGGCGATGAAAATTTTGTCTATATCACAGAGATGTGGATTGTGGGAAGCAATCATGGTACATCGGCTAAAGACGGTAATATGTCTCTGATCAACTCTTCAGCCCCCAGTAATGAAAATTCCAAGTTCTATACCACCGCCACATGGAAAGACTTGCATTGGGATTACGCTGAAGCTGTTATTCCCGAGAAAGATTTCAGCTTGAAGTCCATACTGAATACAGACAGTGGTATTACGGAATCAAACCCGACAGCAGGGCACAGCAGCACCATATCAGGTGTAAAAATAACCAAAGACTCGCAAACCACCCCTGTTTCCCTGTTCCCTGACAAGCAATACCTTTACCTGATTCCCGTAGGCGATACAAATGTTGATGCAACCAAAGGAACCGGTTGTGGAAAGGAAGAAATCCAGATTGGTTTCCATTACGACATTGTGACCAAAGACGAGACGAATGATAAACAATACATTGCCAGCCATGCTGAATCCGTTATCAAGCTTCCCGCAGGGCACTTGAAACGGCAAAAAACATATCAATACACACTCACCATCAACCTGCATACCATTGTCATTGATGAGGTTACAGTAAACAACTGGGGTACTGAAACAACAGAATCTCCAGTGGAATAACCCCTCCGGCTTCTTAGGAAGATACGGATATAACCCAACAGACCGGACGGGGTTGAATGGCCCTTTCCGGCCACCCAGATAAAGAAGACGTACAACGAAATAGAAAAAAGAAGCATGAATGGAAAAACAGGAAGCATAAGTACAAAGCGGTTGTATGGCATCCTCCTTGCATTGCCCTTGTTGGTAGGAGCTTGCAATGGGGAAGAAAACACATACGAACTTCCACAAGGGAATACCCCTATAGGCTTTTCAGGAGATGTTCCGGAAACAAGGGCTACAAAGGAATATACTGCCACAGACAACCTTGAGAATATCGGTGTTTTTGCATATTTCACACATGGGAATTTCAATGAAAGCACCGCGACACCGAATTTCATGTATAACCAGCTTGTTGCAAAGCAACCGGACGGCAAATGGACTTATAGTCCGGTCAAATTCTGGCCGGACAATTCAACAACAGACAAAATCAGTTTCTTTGCTTACGCCCCCTATGTGAAGGAGGCAGAAAGCTGCAATCCCTCTTTTCAGGATAAAGAAACGACAAGCGGTTTTCCGGTGCTGAGTTATACTGTGCCCACAGCCGAAAACCAACAGATAGATTTTCTTGCCTCAACTCCGGTAATGAACCAAAACAATGGAAATGTAAGTTTCAAACTGCGCCATACACTGACCAAGGTCAATATCTACGTAAAAAGTAATGATAATACGGATGGAAAGTCTGTGACTTCTTTCTCTCTTACAGGAATAAAAAGCGGAATACTAACCTACCATGCTCCTGCAACCGATAGCGACAAAGGGTGGAAGTGGACATATCCATCTTCTGGCGAGAAGGAAGTCTTTACCGCAAGCAAAACAAATTTCTCTGTACCGAATACTATTGCGGAAGGAAAGAGATTGCTTGCCACTTTTTTTCTGCTTCCCGATGGAAAAGAGAGCAAGTTCAGCATTACTTATCAGTATACTACAAAAGACAGCAACAATGCTCTTATCACTCAATCCATTAGCATAAAAGACCAGTCTTTACCTTTGACCGATAATTGGACCTCTGGTGCTACTGTGGGTTATGCCATTGGCATTGCCAAAAAGGCAATTACCGTAATGCCGGATAATAGTCCTTCACCATGGGAAGGAGCCACCGAAGATGAAACGGTAAACGGAACGGAAGATACGACAGAGGGCTGACGGATCTGAGCGGTAAGCATAAACTTCACAAAGAAATATCAACTGATTTGAAACAATAATAATTATTAAAAGAGGTATGAAATCTTTCATCAGCATCATTTTTTTGAGCATACTTTTGATTTGTAGCGCATGCACTGACGAAAATAAAACAAACAATGGGGGAATAACGGGCTGCTATGATGGTGTACCCCTCACCGTCCGGGCTATAGCAACTGATTTTGAAAATCCTTCCGGCTCCGGGCAACCTTCTACACGTGTAGCCGTAAAAGACGGACATCTTAAAACGGAGTTCATCGACGGTGATTCAATCGGCATTTTCGCCGTGAAAGACGGCGAAATAATAGATAATGTAGATAATACCCCTTTGATTTTCGATACATCAAGCGGAAGTTGGAGCCCGGTTAAGGACGGTAAGACGCTTTATTGGTATGATGGCGTGAGCTACGTTGCATACTATCCATACAAAGAAAATATCACGATAAATACCAATGCCTTAAAAAACATAAATGAGGTTATTGCTTCGCTGACAGAGAATGAAAAACTGCAACCGGCAAAAGACCAGTCCACAGCAGAAAAACATACTGCCAGCGACCTGATGATTGCTATCGGCGTGCTTGATATCAGCAATTCTTCGAAGATAATCCTAAGTTTGCAGTTTCAACATCAGTTTACATTGCTGGTATTGCAGCCACAAGCATACGTAGGTTGTTTCCCACCCAAAGATGCGAGTTTTGTTTACCACAAAGAATCGAGAATTTTAGGTACCGACTCAGCGACTACAAATGTGGCTCTAAACGGTATTACTGCTTACCGGATAGACTCTATGAAATACTGTGCCATTGTTACGCCACAACAAGATGCAAAGATTACCGGAAACTATACGACCACTAATGGCAGAGATAATAAGGAAGCAAAGATAAACTATTCCGGCAGTACTACCACTTTTGCTTCCGGAAAGTGCTATACGCTGAAAGTAATCAGTCCTGTACCCGGCAAAGGCAGTACGGAAAGAGGGCTTTATCCCGGAGATTTTATCTTTCAGAATGATAATGAGAAACGGATAGAGGTACATCCCGGAGATGGGCTGTTGGAAGAAAATGGGAAAATCTTTGATTATGAAAATGCTATCGGAATGGTAATCACTTGCAATCCTGACAAGATGACGGACAAAGGGTGCAGTGATAATGGATGGACACATGCCTATGTAATGAAATTGGATAGTATCGGATTGGGAAGATGGGGACAACCAGGTATAGATGAGGAAATTAAGAATGTACCGAAAACCACCCAAATCAAAGAGTATATGGATGGTTATTCTGATACAAAAACAATAATTGAAGCGTATGGAAACGGTAGCAATTTCAAAAGTATATACACTGCTTTTTATATCATCCAGCAACTTCAGGAGAAAGAGCAGGATAAGATACCTCAAAAAGATGGTCTGCCAATTCGTAGTCCGTGGTTTCTTCCGAGTATTGGTCAGTTGATAGACTTGCTGGTAAATATATGCGACTATGACCCGACAGCGTATGGCTGGGATAATTATTATGACGGCTACGGGCAGATAACGCTGGATGCATATAATGCCCAGTTGGCTAAGGTGGATAAGAAGTCAAATCATCTACACGAATCTCGGCGAATTTTGACAAGTAGTACTGAATATAGTAATAATGCCAATTGGATTCTTATTTGGGGATTTTTAAAAGAAGAGGGGGAAGTGCCATGGGATAGAATTGGTATAAAATTCTTTAATAAAGATGCCTACGCCAACTATTTGATCTATCCCTTTTTCGCTTTTTAGCAACGCTTAAAAAAGAAGTTGGTACATAAATGATAATTTATAAGCTTACTCACCGCACTTACTTATGTACCAACTTATTTTTTAAGCGTTACTTAGGTAGAAAGTTTTGTTAGAAAATACAGTTTTGGACAAATACAAAAAAGACCGTTCTCATTGAGACGGTCTTTCAATTCTTTCAGTAAGCGTGCTTATTATTTAGCAGCTTCCAAAGATGCTTTGCGGAATGCTTTCATTGATTTTTCGATTTCCAAAGAAGCCTTACGTGCACGAGTACCGGCAGCTTTGTTACCATTTTCAATCTGAGCTTTTGCATCTTTCTCGAATGCTGCATACAATTCAGCAACTTTTTCAACTAATTCTTTCATAATCCTTTTCTTATTAATATTACTTCGTTAATAATGTCTGGCAAAAATACACTCTTTCTTGAAATAAATGCAGAAAAACAATATTTTTTTTGAAATAATCCGCAAAAATTGCGCAAAAAGGCGTCCTCTGGCGTTTTTTGCCTACTTTTGCAGGCATGAAAACCCTTACAGATACGGAATACATACACATGCTCATAGCCGAAGGCGAACACCAAAGGCAGGACTTTAAGTTTGAGATTTCCGATGCCCGTAAGATCGCAAAAACGCTCTCCGCCTTTGCCAATACAGACGGCGGGCGGTTGCTGATCGGAGTTAAAGATAACGGAAAGATCGCCGGAGTTCGCTCTGACGAGGAACAATATATGATAGAGGCGGCAGCGCAAATGTACTGTCAGCCGGAAGTGAACTATACCATGCAGACCTTTCAGGCGGAAGGACGCAGCGTGCTGGTAGTGCAGATTGAGGAAAGTCTGCAAAAACCCGTATATGCCAAGGATGAAACAGGAAAACCGCTGGCTTATCTGCGCATCAAGGATGAGAATATACTCGCCACACCGGTGCATCTGCGTGTATGGCAGCAAAGTGGTAGTCCGCGGGGAGAACTAATAACTTATACAGAGCGCGAACAGTTATTGCTTGACTTGTTGGAAGAAAATGACAGTCTATCGCTGAACAGGTATTGCAGGCTGGCACGCCTTTCCCGACGTGCAGCGGAACATTTACTTGCCAAGTTCATCCGGTTTGATATTGTAGAACCGGTATTTGAAGGTCATAAGTTTCACTTCAGATTAAAATAAATAATCATTCTTCAATCCTGACTTTTACTTTTTGGGTATGAGGAAAAAGTTGTTTACAGAAAAACAAAAACCAAAAACAGTTGTTATTTTAGGGTATCTCAGTATGATACTTAGGGTATCTCAGTATGATACTTAGGGTACCT
>OGXV01002231.1_pt1 | contig 10717 bp, 7 predicted proteins | sample 1576391 | NCBI WGS metagenome assembly OGXV01 (sample SAMEA3541586, study PRJEB24748) | human gut metagenome | biome: human gut; feature: human-associated habitat; material: faeces | place: China | collected 2012 | reverse complement strand
TCCACTCCCATTGGGTCCCCTTCTCCGTCGTCTGCACGGTAGAAGTCTGAGTTGTACATGCGCCCAGCACAAGGCACATGCCTAACAACAACGATTTAACTGCCTTCATGTTCTGTTATGTTTAAAGTAAATAAATATGTAACAAATATAGCTAATATTAATCAAAAGAAGGGCAACAAGCAGTATGTTCTTTCATTTAGAATAATTAACCCACTGTTTCTTGCTTAATTACGAATTATTCGTAGCTTTGCATTGAATTCATTTAAATACTTTATCCATGGAAAAATTAACAATACAAGAAGAAGAAGTGCTTTGATTCAATCACCGTGACCACCGCTTTCGACTCATCCGGCTCCTCTGCCAGGCGTTTCAGCACATCAAAATCCAGATCGGAACGGTTTTTCACACGTTTGTCTTCCCGATCCATGCGCTTTACCTGTATGATCTCCGCCAGAATCGAGATCGCGATCTCCTCCGGTGTCACACCGCCGATCTTTAAACCGATCGGGCTCTTTAAACGGCTCATTCGCTCTGGATCGTAACCTTCCTCCAGAAGCTCCTGTTTCACGATACCGACGCGGCGTCTCGAACCAATCATGCCGAGATACGCCGGTTCTTTTCCTTTTCCAATCATCCGCAGGCAGTCCGCATCATGGCGGTGTCCGCGCGTAACGATACAGATATAGTCGCTCTCCTGAATCTTGAGTTCTTTGATCGCATGCCCAAAGTCATCACAGATCACCTTCTCTGCCATCGGGAAACGTCCCGGATTCGCGAAGGAAAGGCGGTCGTCCACCACAGTTACCAGGAATCCGACGCGCGCGCCAAATTCTGCCACCGGAAGAGCCACATGGCCGCCTCCGAGAATAATCAGGCGCTCTTTCGGGAAAAATGGTTCCGTCACATTCCAACTGCTTCCGGCGCGCCCACAGACCGGCTGCCCCTGTGTCAGGGCTTCTTTTCCAATCTCCGACGCCTCTGCACCTTCTTTCAGTTCACAGCGCATATCTGCTAGATTTCCCTCTTCTCCCACAAAGCTTCTCTCGAGCGCCAGACACGGCGTCCCTTCCAGTTTTTTCAGAATCTCCCCATACAGATTCATATCACGCACTTCCTCTCTTTTATACTGCATGAGCCATCCATTTCTCATTTCGCAGTTGTGCCATCGCGGTTGCTGCCTCATCGCCTCTCTCTGGCTCGATTATTTACCAAAACCGCAGTTCGGGAAAATACAGGTTGGACAATTTAAGCACAGACCACCTGCGCCCATTTTCGCCAGATCCGCTTTTGTCACTGGCACATCTGCCATCACACGCGGCAGCACCAGATCAAAGATGGTCCTCTTCGCATACATCACGCAGCCCGGAAGTCCCATGATCGGCTTTCCGTCCTTCGTATATGCCAGCAAGAACATCGCTCCCGGAAGTACCGGCGCGCCGTAGGAGACAACCTCCGCCCCGGTCTGCTTGATCGCGCTCGGTGTCGTATCATCCGGATCGACGCTCATGCCGCCGGTACAGACAACAAAATCGGCACCCTGATCCAGCCATTCCCGGATTGCCTCCGTGATTTTATCCGGATTGTCCCCTATAATCTTCTGTCCCAGAACTTCCACACCAAATTCCTGAAGCTTTTCCCGGATGACCGGGCCAAATTTATCCTCAATCCGTCCATAGAACACTTCATTTCCGGTCGTCACAATGCCTGCTTTCTTATTTTTATACGGAAGCAGCTTTAACAGCGGCTCTGAACCCGCTACCTTCTTCGCCTCTTTCATTTTTTCTTTTTCAATTACCAGCGGGATCACACGGGTTCCGGCTAACTTATCACCCTTTTTTACCGGAAAATTCGTCCGACGGGTCGCGATCATCATCTCTGGCAGGCTGTTGACCTTTAAGAGGCGTTCTTCATCAACCTGAAACAGACCGTCCGCCTCCGCAATCAGCTCAATCTTGCCCTCCTTCGGATCGGTTGCGCGCATATACTCATTCTGGCAGATGCCGCGCAGAATGTCCGCCGCCTCGTCCTCATGATATTTTGTATCGTCCTTCTCCCAGACGTAAATATGATCTTTTCCGATCGAAAGCAGCACCGGGATGTCCTCCTCGCGCACGATATGTCCCTTACGGAATACGGCATCCTTCGTCACATCCGGAATAATCTGTGTCATATCATGGCAGAGTACCTGTCCGACTGCCTCAGTTGTTTTCATTAATTTCATAGGATTTTCCCTCTTTTCATTTTTATAGTAATGCCTCCGCACGCTTTGCCAGCTGATACCGCCGTTCCACGCCCGCCAGCGCCTCCGGGTTATCCTTAAATTTCTCCCGTTTTGCCGCAAACCGTTCTTCGATCGTTACACGCCGTTCTCCCTGTACCTGCTTGTCCGCCAGGTACACAATCAGGCTTTCATTCAGATATCCCAGCTTTTCTTCCGGCAGATCCATATGATCCGCAACGATATCCGCGATCCCGGTATGTCCCAGAAGCCGCAGCCATCCCGCCCCTGTCTCCGGATGTTCGGGGTATGCTTTGGCGATGTCATGAAGAAGCGCCGCCGCGTAGATTTTGTATTTATCGATTGGAGGGCTTTTGTATGTCATCTCCACACACGTTTCCGACCTATGCTTTAGAACTCTATCTGCCAATTCCACGGCCAGCTCCGCAACCGCCCGGCTATGGCGCACCGTCGCCTCCGGCGTGTGAAACCATGCAAGCAGACGTTCACACTCCTCTTTGTCCGGGACAGGACGTTTTCTCTCCCAATCACGCAATTTCTGAAACTCTTCCTGTGTATCCGCATCAAACGCACAGCCCGGATCCGGCACATCCAGGGGAATCCGGCGGATTTCCGGCTGTTCACAGGCGCCTTTAAGCCCCATCGTTCCGTCATGCTGCAGCAGTTTTGTGATCACATCTGCACGGATCAGAAGCGGATGTCCCGGTGTTTTCTCATATTCCGGGAGATAGACATCCCCATCGCCCTCCGCGAACCGGTATTTTTCATATTCCAGCGTAAATGGTGTAAACAGCGGCACATCCACCGGGAAAAAGAAAATGCCATCCAGCGTCTCTTTTCCTGCCGTTTTCCGCTTTTCCTCATAATAGGAAAGCCCCAGGCAGACGGAATCAAACATTTTCGTCTCCGCATACGCCGGATTGTGGATGAAATGGATTCCCGGTCCCGCAGCCGCCGCGCGTATATCTTCCGCCCGGCGTCCGGTAATGATCGTGATTTCATGTACGCCGCACGCCCGCAGCGTCTGTATCTCACGTTCCAGGACCGTCTGGGCGCCGAGCTTCATGAGCGGTTTGAAATCCCCCATCCGCGAGGATCGCCCCGCCGCCGAGATCAAGGCGTCAAATACATAATCCTTTCTTTCATACACCTGTCCGTAGCCAAAGGGAATCTGCAAAAGTTCTGCCTTTTTCCGCTTCTCCCAGCCGCTGATCAGTGTCCGGAACCAACCCGCGTGCCCGATCACCAGAATATCACCCCGGCTCTTCATCCGGAGTTCATTCCAGGTTGTCCTGGCGCGCCCTGCACAATCTGCAAAACTCTCTCCCTGCGGCGGTCGGAAATCGTACATATCTGCCCCTCGTGCCACATACTCCGCTGGAAACTGTTCCCGGATTTCATCGAAGGAATGACCATCCCATTCCCCCATGTCAATCTCCGCCAGACCATCTACGACCTCGATCGGAATACTTCTGTCAATCACTTCCTGCAGGATCGCGGCTGACTCCCGGCAGCGCTTTAACGGGCTGGTATAAATCTTTTCAATTCTGCGTCCCGCAAATGTCTCCCCCAGCGCCCGAATCTGTGTCCGCCCTTCCTCTGAAAGCGGCAGATCCGTCCGCCCGATGCAATATTTCCGTTCATCTGGAAATTCCGGCTTCCCATGCCGGATCAAATAAATCGTCCGCATTCTATCCTTTCCTAGTGCTCGTGTTCCTCTTCTTCCCCACACTCGCAGCTGAAATCATGGCTGTGTCCAAATGGTCCCGGTCCGCCGATGTAATCGCGGATCAGCTCCAGTTTATAACGGTTCATATAGCTATATGCCTTCTGAACCGTATGCCCGCTTCCCAGATAACGGGTCACGCCCGCCTTTACCAGTATCTCAAACGGTTCTTTCTCGATCGGTCCGCAGATGACTGCCTCACAGTCATGTTCTACCACCTTCTTCGCAAATACCAGATTGTCCGGATCCTGTTTTCCATAGACATGGAAAATCTGGTTCTTGTCCGCGTCAATAATCATCAAAAACGGACTCTCCTTAAAAGTCGCCGGCACCAGTCCGTCGATCTCCTCTGTCTCTGATGCAATCGCTATGTTCATTTTTTTCTCCTTGTTCTTGTCAAATTTTACTAATTTTTTTCAAAATTTCTCGATTATTTTTAATTTTATGATACTGCAATTAAAACTTATCGTCAAGTTTTTCATGATATTGAATTTTACCACTCATTTTTCATTTTTCCTCGATGATCAGCCGCCTTTTTCCCGAACCGATATAGGGGGAAATTTCTTTTTCTATCACTGAGACGGTCAGGCAGTTCCCAAAGTATTCCGTTAATGCTGCTTTGACATTTTTCACTCTGCTTCCTACCGCATCTGCATAACCCGCTTTCTTCATAACAGCCACCGTCAGATGCTTCTGCGCCGCATTGTAAGATGCCTGAAAATCTTCCACCTCATCCAGGGCAAATAAAAGCTCATCTAATATGTGCATGGAAAGTACTTTTCCGCCGGACAGCCGGACGCTGTCATCCAGCCGTCCCTCAACCTTATCAAGTCTGGGCTTTAAACATCCGCAGGCACACGGTTCTGCAATCATCCGCCCCAGATCGCCGGTCCGATAGCGCACAAGCGGCATTCCCCGCCGCCGAAGCGTTGTCAGAACCAGCTCGCCGTATTGCCCTTCCGGAACCGGCTGTCCCGTCTCCGGATCCAGAATCTCAATCAAAAGGTCCCGGTCCCGCAGATGGTAACCCCCGCGCGCCCCACACTGTACGCCACCGCCGTAACCAGTTTCCGTCATCCCCCAGTGTGTAAAGACCCGGCAGTTCCATGTTTTTTCCAAAAAACGCTGCACGCTGACCGGCACATAATCAGCACTTAAAAGCACTGTTTTCGGGCCAAGTCCCGGCGCATGGGCTGCCAGCGCATACATCTGGCTTGGGACACCGATCAGGCAGTCTGCCCCCTCGCCGTCCCGCGCTGCCGCTTCCATATCGTGAATCAGTCCATGAACCTTCGTCTCCACCTGGATGCGCCCCAATCCTTCTTTTAAAAGTCCTCCAATCGAAAAAAATCCCGGTCCTTCCATATAAACCGTGACCCGATCGCCCGGCTTTACCATGTACTGCATCCCTGTTTCAAAGAAATCCGCCGTCTGCATCAGATCGTCTTCGGTAAAAAACAGGCGCTTCGGTGCCCCTGTACTGCCGGAGGTTTTCAGCGTGATGATCCGCGCGATCTCCTTAGCTGGAACACATAAAAATGTTTCCGGCTCCGCTTTCAGTTCCTCCGGGGTTGTGAGGGGCAGTGTCCGAAAATCCTCCCATGAAAACGAATCCGGCGCAAGCCGTACATCGGAACCTGCCATTTCCCCAAGCTGTCCCCAGACGGATGTAAATTTCTTCTGATAAAATGGGCTTTTCTCCTTTACATACGAAAGTGTCCGCCATAACCCGGACGGCTGCGCCGCTGCAATAAAATAACCGCAGCCCGCTTCTTTTAAAATCTTCCGTTCCGCCCCCAGCGCCGCGCAGACGGATTCCAGATTTCCATCGAAGATCTGCTGCCCGATCCACTCCGCCAATGTTCCCGACGCGTCCTGCATCTTTGCAAGCACAAATCCCGCCTCCGCCAGCCGGTCACGGATTGTTTTAGCAGACTCAAGCCGTCCCAGCATCCCGTCTAAGAAAAGCTCTTTCTTCCGGGCATACATATCGCTCATCAAAAGCCATCCTTCCGGTTTTAACACCCGGTACACCTCCCGGAGCGCCGCCACCGGTTCCGCAGCCTTGGAACAACTGCATTCCATCAGAATGATATCTGCCGTCTGATCTGGATATGGCAGTTTCTCCGCACATCCAGTCTCTATCCAGCCAGGTTCATGCACATCCGGATTCTTATCCAATCCGGAAATCTGCCAGCCCGGGCAATGCTCAGAAAGCCATCGCATCGTGCCGCCGGTTCCGCAGCCGATGTCGATGACGCGAAGCGGCACTGCAGGGTCTGTAGACTCCGTCTCTGCCGCTCCCGCCTCCGGTATCTCAATTCCCGCAAACTGGAACATCTGCCTCGTCAACGCAAATCCACCGGGGCGGCAGAGACTGCACTCATTTGTATCCATTTTTTGCACCTCTCCTTTCTGCGCTTCTATTATCTGCCTCTTTCCATCGGAGACAAGTAGTATGCACAGAACGGAATCTTCTTCCCATCTTTATACACATGCAGGCTGCACTGGCGCAGGCGCTCGATATCGAGATTTCCGGCATCCTGAAACACCATGGATGTGATCGTGAAGCCGTGGCTTTTTGCACGCTTTAAGAAGTCCTCCATATTTGTTATGTCAACCGACTCCTCTCCACAGCAGCAGGATTCTGGTTCGGGCTGAGTTCCGCCACAACCGCAGTTTCCTGGTTCTGGTTGAGTTTCGCCACAGCAGCAGCTTTCTGGTTCGGGCTGAGTTCCGCCACAGCAGCAGCTTTCTGGTTCTGGCTGGGTTCCGCCACAGCAGCAGCTTTCTTTTTCCGGCTGACTTTCTCCACAACAGCACGTCTCTTCCAGATCGCGCCGTTCCCAGCGGCGTCCGACAAATTCTCGGTTCTTCTCCGCCGGATCCGGACCGCAGCAGCAGCTTTCGCCCTCCGCTTCTGTCTCGGTTTTTCCACTATAATTTGTCAGCGGCATCAATTTATCCCCAGGCATCACGATAAAATCCCCGTGGAACCCACACATCGGGTGATCGCAGCAGGATGGCGCGATCTGTTCCTCTTTGATAAGCCCCCCGCTCTGGCTGACAACCGCCTCCAAAAGTTCATCCAGCGTATAGCGGTCATCATCCGCCGGCAGCTCCGGGATACGTCCAAAATAGCTGACCGGCTGGAAATGCACGCCGCGCACATACGGCGACCGCTGAATGGCAAACCGGATGATGTCCCCGATCTGCTCCGTATTGACGCCCGGAACAAGGACCGGAACAAGCGTCACGCCGATTCCATACCGGCCGCACTGCTCGATCGCCCGTTTTTTCACTTCCAGCATCGGGCGGCGGCGCAGTTTTTCATATACGGCATCGTCCACGCCGTCAAACTGCATAAATACAAACGAAAGTCCCGCATCTGCCAGACGCTTTACAAACGCCTCGTCCTCCGCCAGGCGCAGACCGTTGCTGTTTAACTGCACATATTTACAGCCAACCTGCTTCGCATACGCCACAATCTCCGGCAGATCGTCCCGCACTGTCGGTTCCCCGCCGGAAAGCTGCAAAAGTGTTTTTCCCGGATCCGTCAGATCGTCGATCCAGCGTTTTACCGTGTCTAAGGACGGATCCTCGGCCCCGTCCGGCTCCGCAAAACAGAAGGTACAGTTCATATTGCACCGCGCTGTGATCTCCAGCAGGGTACAGCAGGTGGCGCGTCTGTGCTCCGCACACAGACCGCAGCCCGCCGGGCAATTTAAATTTTCATTTTCTCCCACTGCCGGACGTTCCCCGCGCCAGTCGGCAAACTTACGCTTATTTCTCCAGATTACACTGGAAAACTTCCCGTGATCCGGGCAGGTTTTTACCAGATATATCTGTCCGTCCCGCTCTTCCCGCTTTGCCGGAATGCGTTTTAAACAGACCGGGCAGACACTGTATGTATGGCGCATTTCTTCTGGCAGGAGGGCTCTGTCCTGTAAGTTCATTACCATCGTCCTTCATCCCCTTATCTCAATTCATTGCAATTCTCCCATGATGAAGCCAGCCGCAGATGGGCTGTGTTCTCATGTTCACACATGGCAAATCCCCGCAGCCAGCCTGTCTCACCTATCCTTTTCAGATCCAAAAGCATCTCTCATGGATCATACTTATATCTACTATCTACTTATCTTCCAGCTCTCTCTCCACATCCGCCATACGCCCTTTTACCAGCGCTTCCGGCAGATATACCTCGCCGCACTTCGGGCAGCACAGGATCTCGGTGTGGAAATTGTGCCCCAGATAGTCAAAAAATGTGGATTTCGGCACCATCTCCACCTGACACCGGCGGCAGATGACTTTTTTCTCCAACGCCTCTTTGATCCGCTGATCTCTTCCGCCTCCATCAATCGTCGGCATACCCATCACTCTCCTTCCAGATTCATGCGGTGGCTGTAGCCATTCCAGAGCTTATAACCGCCGTCCGGCAGCACCTCGTACTCTGCCCAGTAGGTCATATGCTGGATCTTCAGATGCCCGATCCGATGTCCCGTCTCCGGGTCGATAATACCGCGGTCTTCCCGCTCACAGTGTTCAATGACCTGCTCCATATCTTCGATCAAAATCTGACCCGCTGACAATTTGCGTTCCAGCTCCTTCTCAACTTCTAATTTCATATGTGTTTCCTCTTCGATCGTCTCATTCCAGTACGTCTTAAGCAGTTCCCGTTTCGCCGCCAGGCGGTTGTGCCAGCGCTCCGTCACCGTCGCCGCCGGGCGCCCCGCGCCATTTAACCCAAACAACAGATCGAGGATATGAACCGCCTCCTTGCCCTGTCCGGCAAAGGACTCCCGGCAGTTGACGCAGTAGGTCACATACGGCAGTTCCTCCTCTTTTGCACGGGAAGTTGTCATATAGCTTGTGTGGCTCGGAGAAGCAATCCCGATATGTCCGCCGTATCCGCAGCAGCGCGCCTTTTTCCCGTCATACGGCAGATTTTCCCACGTAATCCCCGCCGCATCCGCCAGATGGCGTACACTCTCCTGCAATTCCGGGTAATAGCGGCTGGCGCAGGGATCAAACAAGGCATACGACTGCGCTTGCTGGGTACTTCCTGCTTCCATTTCACCCTTTTCAGCATTGTCCGGTTCCAAAGCAGCATCTTTCTCCACGCCCCACTCTTCCATCACTTCCGCCAGAAAGACAACCGGAAGCTCCGGCAGGTATTCTTCAAACATCTTCCGGCAGTTCGGGCATGCTAAAACCACTGTCGGTTCGCCAAGCTCTCTCCACTGCCGCCGCATTTCCTCCAGATGTGCCGCGTGGATGTCCACTTCGCCTGCCCACTCGGCAGGCGCACCGCAGCAGGTCATCCAGATCGCCGCATCCGGCTTTTTGGAACGCAGCCACTCATACGTCCGCGTCACATAGCGCGGATCCGAACCGGCGAGCTGGCATCCCGGAAAGAATGCATAGGAACTCTTCTTAACATTCTCCGGTTTCCGCGTAAGCCCCGCTTTTCCGGAGGCATACGCCATGTCGCGCAGCCAGAAATCGTGGAATGGCCACGGCATCGCGCCTTTTTTTTGCATTGCCCGCATACTGTCAAGCAGAAACTGGCTGAAATCGATATGCTGCGGACAGACTTCCTTGCAAAGCCCGCAGTGGTCGCAGGTGCTGATCAGTCTGGTCGCCCACGTACCATCGCGCGATAACGTACCGGGATGGATTGTTATGTAAACTTCTTCATACAAACGGCGCGGTGTTTTCTCATGCAGGCGCATCAGATCACAGGCACGCATACAAGCATCACACGAACACTTCTGGCAGCGCGTGATCTCCTGTATCGCCTCTTCCTCCGTATACGATTCCCCGTTTGCCGGAACCACCCGATCGGCACGCTCGATCCCATTCGTTTGAAGATTTAAAAGTGTCCCTTCCTTTCGAAATGGCTCATTCATACCGCCCGTTTTCAGATACCGTTCGATCGCAAGCGAAACCGCCAGCCCATCTGCCAGCGCCTTCATGCTGTCGCCGCCTGTCAGGGAACCTCCAATGAAAACGCCCGGTGTCCGGGTTGCAAATGCGCCGTCCGGGTCCATTTCCAGACCAAAGTCCGCGCCATCTGCCCCAGTTGCCACATACACGGCATCATAGTCCGCCCGGAGTGCCTCCAGATCCGTTACCGTTTCACCGAGATGGCGTGAAAATTCCTCAAACTGGAACTGTGCCTCGATCTCCGCATCAAATTCCGCCGGATCCATCTGGTTTCTCGCCTGACCGCCCAGAACCATTTCCCGCTCATAAACCGTTACCTCGTACTTTTTATTGCAGAGACGCAGTGCACAGCCAAGCCCCGAAAGACCGCCTCCGACGATCGCGATCTTTTTTCCTTTCGACGGCAGGTTATACGCATTCGGTGCTTTCCGCTTCGCGTACTCGACAGTCGCCCGCTCTAAAAGCCCCATCGCGATCCCCCCGTCCAGCTTCGCACGCAGACATGCCTTCTCGCACGGATGGCTGCACAGCTTCGACACAATATCCGGAAATCCCACCGTATTCTGATAGGTCCGGTACGCCGCGTTGAAACGTCCCTTTTTCCACTTTTCTTCCAGCCCCTTGATATCCAGCCGGAACGGACAGGCTGCCTGGCAGAACGGCGGCTCGTTCTGATGGCATTTCTCCGCCAGCGTCTTCTCAAAATCTTCCAAATAGCTCACAGGGCGGACCTCCCTTCTTTTCTCCTGCATTTATCGTTACTGTTCACGCATACGTGCCCAGTAACGGAATTTGCCGTGGCTTCG
>OGXV01002229.1_pt1 | contig 10723 bp, 10 predicted proteins | sample 1576391 | NCBI WGS metagenome assembly OGXV01 (sample SAMEA3541586, study PRJEB24748) | human gut metagenome | biome: human gut; feature: human-associated habitat; material: faeces | place: China | collected 2012 | reverse complement strand
GATCTTGCTTAAAGCGCATCCTTCCGGAAATTTGTAGGAATAGTTGGAGGCCGCCGCCCTGCTCCACGACGTGGTGGAGGACACCCCCACCACGCTGACCGACCTGACCGCCGCTTTCGGCGAAGAGGTGGCTGCGCTGGTGGACGGCGTCACCAAGCTGACCAAGATCCAATTTTCCAATATCGAAGAGCTGCAGGCTGAGAACCTGCGCAAGATGCTGCTGGCCATGAGCCGTGACGTCCGCGTCATGATCATCAAGCTCTGTGACCGCCTGCACAATATGCGCACCGGCGACGCATGGCCGGAGCAGAAGCGCCGCGACAAGGCCCGGGAGACCATGGAGGTCTACGCTCCCATCGCCAACCGTCTGGGCATCCTGAACGTCAAGGAGGAGCTGGAAGACCGCAGCCTCCACTACCTCGACCCCGTGGGCTACGAGGAGATTAACAAGATGCTCAGCGAGCGCGCGGGCGACGAGTTTCTGGCCAGCGTGTCGGGCGTCATCAAGAGCCGCCTCGAGGAGAGCGGCATTGAGGGCGCGACCATCAAGCGGAGAGTCAAGAGCATCTACGGCATCTACCGCAAGACCATCATGCAGAACAAGTCCTTCGATGAAATTTACGACATCTACGCGGTGCGCATCATCCTGGACACCCTGGCTGAGTGCTACAGCACCCTGGGCCTCATCCACGATATGTACCACCCGCTGCCCAACCGCTTCAAGGACTATATCTCCACCCCCAAGCCCAACGGCTACCAGAGCCTCCACACCACCGTTATCGGCCACGAGGGCATCCCCTTTGAGGTGCAGATACGCACCCGCACCATGGACGAGCAGGCCGAGTACGGCGTTGCCGCCCACTGGAAGTATAAAGAGGGCCTCGAGGGCCACGATAAACTGGACGAGCGGCTGGCATGGGTCAGCCAGCTGCTGGAAAACCAGCGCGTCAGCGAGGATTCCGGAAACCTGCTCCACGATTTGAAGAGCGATCTGCTGCCGGAGGAGGTCTTTGCCTTCACCCCGAAGGGCGACGTCATCAACCTGCCTGCGGGCGCAAACTGCATCGACTTTGCCTACGCCATCCACTCTGCCGTCGGCAACCGGATGGTGGGCTGTAAGGTCAACAACCGCATCGTCCCCATCGACCATGTCGTGGCGACGGGCGAGATCATTGAAGTCATCCTCGGCCCGGCGGACAAAGGCCCCAGCCGCGACTGGCTCAAGATCGTGCGCACCAGCGAGGCCAAGAGCAAGATACGCAACTGGTTCAAGAAGATGCGCCGCGAAGAGAACATCCAGCAGGGCCGCGACGCGCTGGCCAAAGAGCTGCGCCGGGAGATGATATTCATCCCCGACGACCAGCTGGATGAGTTCGTGGGCAGCTGCAGCCGTCGTCTGCGCCAGAACAACGCGGAGGAGATTTACGCCGCCATCGGCTACGGCGGCATGACCATCGCCAACTGCCTGCCCAAGCTTAAAGAGGAGTGGCAGAAGCTCAAGGCCGCCGAGACTGCTGAGAACAAGTCGGTGGAGGACCTGCCGAAGGTCGATCTGAGCCGCGTCCACGCCACCGACGGCGTGGTGGTGGAGGGCTTCGATAACACCCCCATCAAGTTTGCAAAGTGCTGCTCGCCCCTGCCCGGCGACCCCATCGTGGGCTTCATCACCCGGGGCTTCGGCGTCTCCATCCACAAGCAGAGCTGCGCCAACGCGGTGTCCAGCATGAAAGACCCCTCCAACGCCCCCCGCTGGGTCAAGGCGTACTGGGCCGACAGCGTCAAGGACAGCTACAAGGCCGGTCTGGAGATCATCGCCCTCAACCGCAACGAGCTGCTGTCCGATGTGCTGGCCGCACTGGCTGACATCCGCGTCCCCATCTACGCCATGAACGCCCGTCAGGTGGAGAACAACTGTGCCGTCATCAGCCTGACCATCGGCATCAACAATACAGAGCACCTCAACCGGGTCGTGGCCCGTCTGTCCAAAGTCAAGGACGTGCTCAAGGTAACAAGGAGCTAATATGCGTGCAGTCATTCAGGCCGTATCCTCGGCCAGCGTCCGGGTCAACGGCGGTGAGCCGCGCCCCATCGGCCCCGGCCTCGTCATCCTGCTGGGCGTCAAGGACACCGATACTCTCGACATCGTGCCGAAGCTGGCTGAAAAATGCGCGGGTCTGCGCATTTTCAAGGACGAAAACGACAAGCTGAACCTCAGCGCAAAGGACCTCGGGTACTCTGCACTGGTGGTGAGTCAGTTCACCCTCTACGGCGACACGAAGAAGGGCTTCCGCCCCAGCTTCATCAAGGCGGCAAGACCGCCGCTGGCTGTGGACGCCTACGAGCTGTTCCTCGCCGAGATAAACAAGCAGGGCCTCAAGGATGTCCAGCACGGCGAGTTCGGCGCGGATATGCAGGTGTCGCTGGTCAACGAAGGCCCCTGCACCATCGTCATCGACACCGACGAGTGGCATAAAGGAGAAAAATAAACCATGAAGGCATTTCATCTGGTCGGCCCTGCGCCGTTTTACACCAACAGTTTCCTGCTCATCTCGGACGCAGGCAGCGCGGTGGTCATCGACCCCGCCGCCGAGGTGCAGGAGTACGATAAGATCTTAAAGGAGCACGGCGGCAAGCTGAGCCTTATCCTCTGCACCCACGGCCACTACGACCATGTGGGCAGTGCGGGGGTCCTGAGCCGCGAGTGGGGCGCAAAGCTCTACTGTGAGCCCGCCGACTGTCGGGGGACCCAGCTGCTGCCCCTCAAGGACTCGGACAGCGGTTACGAAGAGGGAGAGGTCATCCCCCTCGACGAGCTGCGCTTCACTGTCTGGCACACCCCCGGCCACACGGAGGGCAGCGTAGTGCTGCTGTGTGAAAACTATCTCTTCGTGGGTGACACGGTCTTTCAGGGCAGCATCGGCCGCACCGACCTCGAGGGCGGCGACAGCCGGAAGATGGACGAGAGCCTGCGCAAGTTCGCGGCACTGCCCGTCCCGGCTGAGGCACAGGTGCTGCCCGGCCACGGCGATTTCTCCACCTTCGGGCAGGAGGCCGCCACCAACTTCTATATCAAAAATGCGCTGAGAAACGCATAAAAAGGCGGGATTTCACATGAATATCTATATCACGGGCCTCGGCTCAGGCTATGAGGTGGAGCACCTCGTCCGCCTGTTCTACCCAATGGCCCCGCTCACCCTCACCCCGCCCGAGGACGGCGCAGACTGCGTCTGGGCCGAGAAGCGGCCTGACAAGCTCTGGGCCATGGTACGGCAGGGCGGCAAGAGCCAGACCGCCGAAGCACCTCTGCCCATTCCCGTGGAAGAGGGCGGCGAGACGCAGGAATTTGCGCTGGCCAGCCTGACCTATGACCTGCTGCGCAGCTGGACGGGCGTCCGCCCGCCCTGGGGCAAGATGACCGGCGTCCGCCCGGTGCGCCTTGTCCACGACAAGCGGGCCGCAGGCTGGACGGAAGAGGAGATCCACGATTTCTTTTTGAAGCGCTTCGACTGCTCGCCCGAAAAATACGGTATGGCCAAGGCCATCGCGGACTTGCAGGAGCCTATCCTGAAAATGGGCAGTGCGCCCAAGACCTACAGTCTCTATATCGGCATCCCGTTCTGCCCCTCCCGGTGCAGCTATTGCAGCTTCGTCAGCTGCAACCTCGACCGTGACCGCAAGCTGGTGCAGCCCTATGTGGACTGCCTGTGCAAAGAGGTCGAGGCCATCCGGGACGAGGCCGACAAGGCCGGGCTGAAGCTCTGCAGCATCTACATCGGCGGCGGCACCCCCACCAGCCTCTCGGCAGCGCAGCTGCGCCAGCTCATGGGGACGGTGCGGGACTGCTTCGACCTTTCCGCCATTGTGGAATACACGGTGGAAGCCGGACGCCCCGACTGCACCGACGCCGAAAAGCTGGCCGTCATCAAGGAATACGGCGCGACCCGCATCTCCATCAATCCGCAGACCTTCTCGGATGAAGTATTGGAGAACATTGGCCGCAAGCACTCGGCTCAGGACATCCTCGACTGCTATGCCAAGGCTCGGGCCGCAGGCCACGACGACATCAACATGGACCTCATCGCTGGCCTGCCTGGCGACACGGTGGAAGGGTTCGAAAAGAGCCTGCGTCAGGCCATCGCCCTCGACCCTGAGAACATCACCGTCCACACCCTGACCCTCAAGCGGGCCTCCCGCATCGTCATCGAGGACCAGAAGGAGAACGACTACGCCGACGTGGCCGCCATGCTGGAAAAGTGCCATCTGCTGGCCGAGGCGGGCTATCGGCCCTACTACCTCTATCGTCAGAAAAATACCCTGCACCGCCAAGGAGAAGCGGCAAATGAAGGCAGATCTGCTGGAGGGCAATATACACATTGCGGTAGGCACCCACGCGCTGATCCAAAATGATGTGGAATTCGCCAACCTGGGGCTGGTCATCACCGATGAGCAGCACCGCTTTGGGGTGCAGCAGCGAGCGGATTTGGCCATGAAAGGTGAAGAAGTGCACACCCTGGTAATGAGCGCCACGCCCATTCCCCGCACTCTGGCCATGATGATCTACGGCGATCTGGACATATCCGTACTGGACGAGCTGCCCCCCGGGCGGCAGGAGATCCGCACCGATGTGGTCACCTCCGCCTACCACGCCCGGATCTTTCGCTTTCTGCGGGCGGCGCTGGATCGGGGTGAGCAGGGCTATATCGTCTGCCCGCTGGTAGACGAGGGCGAAAGCGAGATGAAAGCCGCCACTGCCTACGCCGCCCAACTCAGCGAAACGGAGCTGTTTGGCTACAACTTAGGGCTTCTCCACGGCAAAATGACCCCCAAACAAAAGGACGCCGTCATGCAGGCCTTTGCCCGAGGCGATGTGCAGGTACTGGTAGCCACCACAGTGGTGGAAGTGGGCGTAGATGTACCCAACGCCACGGTGATGATCGTGGAGAACGCCGAGCGGTTCGGCCTGTCCCAGCTGCACCAGCTGCGCGGGCGCATTGGCCGCGGCAGCGCCAAAAGCTACTGCATACTGGTCAGCGACGCCAAGGGCGATACGGCCCGCCAGCGGCTGCTGACCATGAAAAAATACAGTGACGGCTTCCAGATTGCCGACGAGGACCTGCGGCTGCGCGGCCCCGGCGACTTCTTTGGCAAGCGGCAGCACGGTCTGCCGGAACTGCGACTGGCAGATATGGTGGAGGATATGGACACCCTGCGCCTGTGCCGGGATTGTGCAGACACCATTTTGGCCGACGACCCCAATCTGGACAAGCCGGAAAATCAGCCCCTGCTGACGGAAACGCAGGATCTGTTCCGCCGTAGCACCACATAAAAAAGCAGACAGTGATTGCGATCACTGCCTGCTTTTTTAGCACAGGAGACGGTTTCTTGTCTTGCGGGTTTGACCCCGCCATCGGCCACCAAAGGCTCTTCGCAAGATGCGAGGGGCTTCTTTTCTGCTCTTTCGAATCAACTTTACAGAATACCATTTATCTGTTACAATAGAACCGTAAACTCTGTATTTATTTTGCTATCTGTGAGATAGGGCGTATGAGAAATATGAGAAAAGTGTAAAACAGGGAACCGTCCCCTGTCTTAGGGAACCATCCCCTGTTTTAAGTGCCCGAAATAATGATTAATGGGGAGGAATAGAACTGTGAAAAAAAAGTTTATTTGGATCGTCTTGTTCGTTGCTTTAGTATTATTGTTCGCCTTTCTGTTCCTATGGCCGATCCAAGGCAGCTTATACTTAAACATGAATGAAGATGATGGCTTAAACAGCAGTGTATATGATCTTAGCACCAATCGGAGTAAAAAGGTCGTTATTGATGATTATAATGAAGTGATAGACTACTATCCTTTGACCGGTGGATATGCGGCGATCGGTGTGAATTATGTATCGGCTCAGAATGCAGTGGTTGATGGTCTTAAGAGTAAGTACGCTCTGGTCATTCATGAGGGAAAACGTGACTTTTCTTATCCACTGGCTTCATCAGCCGGAATTATGTGTGTTTATGAAGACACGGTGTATTTCACGATTTATGGCGAGGACGATGTTGCCTCATGTTACTACAAGTGCAACTTGTCTGATTTTAGTATTGAAAAATTGCCGGACTCCATTAATGATATTTGTTCTGACGGCAATACGCTTATTTATGTTGAAACCCTGCGTGACCATGACCAGGTGATCATAAAACAAGAGGGTAAAGAAAACGTGGCGTTTTCCGCTGATGAAGTCTTATGTGTGGATCTTATGCAAAGCGATTTAGTCATTTCTTACAAAAATGGCCTGGATGAGAAATGCATATCCTATAATCTCTCTACAGGTAAGAGCACGACGTGTGGCAAAAGAAATGATAAACTGGAGTATGCAGCAACGCTCCATGGGCGTGATTGGTATATTTACAGATATGAATTTCTGCATAATGATTTTGGTACGCCGCGATTGGATATTATCGTTATGCGTAGTGGCCTTCGGGTAAAATTCTTATTCTTGTCACCTACAAAATTAGGTTCGGTTTATCTTTTGCGATGATTAGAACAGGGAACGGTTCCCTGTTTTACCCAGTGCAGAGAAGGGATGTGGACATGGATTATAAAACATACCCATTTGTTTATGATAACAAAATTCGCCAGGCTGTTGCGGTAGCATTGTATGCCTTGATTACAACATTAGTTTTGGCCTTTATAACGGTTATGGGTGTTATGCTTTGGCTGGTACTTGCTCCAACGATATTTCATGTAAACGAAGGAGCGGAGGGAAGTTTGGCTTATAAGGTGTTCTTCTTTGCAGGAATAATAGTGATTTTCTTATTTGATTTGTATTGGTTTGTGCAACCTTTTAGAAAGCAATATACCGTTCTCGGAAGAAGTAGTGTTGTGATTCATCGTAATGTATGGCTGGCTACTCAGCAATTGCGCGGCATAAAAGATCAAATATTGTTTGCAGACATAGAAAAATTTGACATTCCGGACGACTTGGACGAATTTAAGCACGATCCATTACCATGTGTTGTGACAAATCCGTCCCATGTGGTCAGGATATGGACAAGAAAATCTGTGTTTCCGTATTATGTGATTACGGATCAGGCGGATGCGTTTGTTGTCGAATTGTCTAAACGCATCAACGGAGAATAGAACAGGGGACGGTTCCTTGTATTGTAAAAGCAAACCGAATTAAAACCAAGCAAAAGCAGCCACCGAATCATCTGAACAAGTCCGTAAAAAATGGACAATAGAAAAAACAGCCTCCTATGGTAGAATTAAAAAACTACCATAGGAGGTTTTGTTATGCCACGGAAATACAGACATACAAAAGACGATGAGAAAAAGCTGATTGAATATAAAACAGGGAACCGTCCCCTGTTTTAAGTTTGTTGCTTAAAATTTAATTCTTCTGCCAATTCGGCTGTTTTTGACTGTCTGCACAATCCTGGGCAGTTCACCGATCACTGCCTGCTTTTTTACTATAATGCTGTGGTAAAGGTGTAGCCCTGGCTGCGGATACTGTCAATGGCCTGACCTAAAATCTCCGCATTGGTGGGACTGACGGCGTGAAGCAGGAAGATGGCGCCCGGGTGGGTGCTCTCTGTCACCTTTTGCAGCGCCGCTGCCGGTTCCGCCACATTTTGGGTATCCCAATCTGCATAGGCAAAGCTCCAAAAGATACTCTTGTAGCCCAGTTCCTGTGCCAGCGCCAGCGTGTCCTCGCTAAACTCCCCCTTGGGAAAGCGGAAGTAAGTCATCTTGTACTGATAATTCTTCTCCATATACCGGTGCAGCACGGTGATCTCCTCTGTGGCTGCCGCGCGGGTCACCTCGTCCATAGTCAGGTGGCGATAGGTGTGGTTGCCCACTACATGGCCCTCGGCAATCATGCGCTTGATCAGTGCCGGGTTTTGGCTGGCAAAGTCATAGGTCACAAAAAATATAGCATGGACTTGCTTTTCCTTTAGCGTGTCTAATATCTTGCCGCTGTATCCGTTCTCATACCCCTCGTCAAAGGTCAGGCACAACTGCTTTTTATTGTCCAGCAAGAAGCGAGCGCCCAGCGCACCAAACTGCTTTTGCAGCCGTTCCGGCTCCTGCGGTCTGGCGTGGTCGGCAATGTTGCCCGGCCCCCACACCACCTTTTTCTTGCTGTAACTGCGGCTGCCCACATTGGTGGGGCGCACGGTGGTGTCCGCCGTTTTGGTTGCAGTGGTGGCAGAGGTAGTACTGGTGCCCGGATCGCCGGTTTGGTTCTCATTCTTTGCATTGCCCCGGCAGCCGGTAAACAGTACGGTGATCAGCGCTAAAGCCAGCAGCAAACTGCTGCATTTTTTGAGCATAAAAAAACTCCCCTTTCAGCAATAGGTTGTGCTGAAAGGAGAGCAAATTCACCTGTTAAATTTTGATTAGCGAAAATTGGCGATGTTTGCAAAAACTGCAAATCATTCGTTAATAATATTCCACCCGGCGCGCAAAATGCCCTCATCCTTGCCAATGCGGTTAAGCACATTCTCAATGGCCTCATCGTTCTTCTTGGCGGCAGACACGTAAGCGCGGATTTTGGTATTGCCGTCGTCCGTCTCCGAGGACTCCAAATTGTGCAAAATAATATCCCGCGCGTCCTTCAAAGCACTCATTAAGTGGGCGCGAATATCCACCTCAAAGTTATCCAGACAGGTCACTGAGATTTTATACATACACTCATCTTTGGCCCGCTTTTCTTTATCATAGCTGCGCAGCTTGTTAATCTTGTTGCTCAGCGGATGCAGCACCAGGTGCAGCACCACCACAGCCGCTGCCACAATCACCGCATACAGCACCTTGGGCAGGGTGCACAGAATGCCGATGGCCGCCGTGGTCCAAATGGTAGCGGCCGTGGACAGCCCGCGAATGTTGGTGCCGTCCCGCAAAATCAGGCCGGCGCCCAAAAAGCCCACACCGCTGACCACCTGGGCAGCCACACGGGTCAGGTCCGTGTTGTCCTGGTGGATCACAAAGGAAAACGCCGTGTAGGCATACGCCCCCACACACACGATCACATTGGTAAGTATACCCGCCTGGTGCTTGGTCCACTGGCGCTCCAGACCTACAAAGAAGCCCAGAATAATGGCCAGCGCCAGTCGAATGGAAAACCCGGACAACGCCGTAATATCCATCAAATGCGCATAGCGTTCCATTTTAAATTAAGCCTCCGCTTTCTCCTCTGCCTCCTGGGCAGATTTTTGTTTTAAGTAAGCATTGATAAAGCCGTCAATATCCCCGTCCATCACGGCGGTGATATTGCCCATCTCGAACCCGGTACGGTGATCCTTAGCCAGGGTATAGGGCATAAATACATAGGAACGAATTTGGGAGCCCCAGGCAATCTCTTTTTGATCGCCCTTAATGTCCTCAATGCGTTCCAAATTCTCCCGCTCTTTGATCTCCACCAGCTTGGACTTGAGCATACGCATGGCCACTTCCCGGTTTTGGTGCTGGCTGCGCTCAATCTGGCAGCTGACCACGATCCCGGTAGGAATATGGGTCAAACGCACAGCAGAGGAGGTCTTGTTGACCTTTTGGCCGCCGGCACCGGAAGCCCGGTACACATCCATTTTAATATCTTCTTCACGGATCTCCACATTCACATCGTCGTCAATCTCCGGCATCACTTCAACGGACGCAAAGGAGGTATGCCGCCGACCGGAAGAGTCAAAGGGAGACACCCGCACCAAGCGGTGAATACCCATCTCGCCTTTTAAATAACCGTAGGCATTCTCGCCCTCTACTAAAATCGTGGCGCTCTTAATCCCCGCCACATCGCCGTCCAGATAATCCAGCGTAGACACCTTGTAGCCATGACGCTCGCCCCAGCGGTTGTACATACGAAAGAGCATTTCCGCCCAGTCCTGCGCCTCCGTACCGCCGGCACCGGCGTGGAAGGTCAGCAAGGCGTTTTTGCCGTCAAACTCGCCGCTGAGCAGCGTGGACAGGGTCATATCTTCAACGCGCGTTTCAATATCCTTAACAGAGGCGGTGCAGTCGTCCAGCAGGGACAGATCGCCCTCCTCGTCCGCCAGTTCAATCATCACCAGCGCGTCCTCATAGTCGCTTTTCAGGCTCTCATAGCCGGTGACCTTGGCCTTTAAGGAACCGATCTTTTGCATCACCTTTTGGCTGTTCTCCATATCGTCCCAAAAGTCCGGGGCGGCGCTCTCTTTCTCTAGCACCTCCACCTCGGCCTTTAAGCTGTCAATGGCCAGGGCTTCCTTTAAGTTTTCAATGGGCTTCTCGCTGTCCAGCAGCCGCAGCCGCAGTTCTTCAAATTCTACCATATCCACGCTCCGTGCAGTTCTCTGTATAAATTTATGATTATAACTGTAATATTATATATAAATCTCTGCTGCATTGCAAGGGCTTTACCGCTGATTTTACACCCGGGCACGGATTTTTGGCGGAATTGACGGTGCTTTCACACTTTGTTTAAGATATTTTAACCAAATCGTTGATTTATTGTGATATTCTAATGTATAATGATAAGAAAGCATATAGATCGAGGTACACAAAATGGCTTTGTATGAAAACAACAGCTGCCCGGTCTGCGGCAAGCAGTTCCAACCGGGTGACGATATCGTTACCTGCCCGGAATGCGGCACACCCCATCACCGGGCGTGCTACCGGGAACTGGGGCACTGCGCCCACCAGGCACTACACGGTGATGGATATGCCTTTACCCCGGCGGATCCGCCTGCGGAGCAAA
>OGXV01002226.1_pt1 | contig 10725 bp, 11 predicted proteins | sample 1576391 | NCBI WGS metagenome assembly OGXV01 (sample SAMEA3541586, study PRJEB24748) | human gut metagenome | biome: human gut; feature: human-associated habitat; material: faeces | place: China | collected 2012 | reverse complement strand
GACTTCCGAAATGAAGGACAACTATACTCCGTACAAACGCAATCCCGAAACAGCCGCAAGTCACTGCAAATCGGTATGAACGGACATTTATCAAAACCCATCCAGATTCAGGAGCTTCTGAAAATGCTGAACCATTGTTTTAACACAGAGACAGCTCTCCCATAATCAATAGCCAAGCTTACCCCGGCGGATTTACATTGCTAATATCAAAAAGGCTATGGTATAATTGTTCGTAGATTGAACAACTTTACCATATCGTTGAGGGTTTGACAGTATCTCTTTCCGACCGGCATTATAGTATAAATCATACACTGTCTTCTGCTGCTCCCGAGTCAGGCTGTCCATGTCGATCGGGTTCGGGTAAATCTGCTTTCCGATGTTGTACGCCAATGTATAAAAGTCTGCATCCTGGAAATTCAGTGCGACGGTATCTCCCGCAGGGAAGTTAAACACTACGATGTCATTCAGTTTCACTTTACCGAATCCGGGTACACGTTTGTATTTCCATTGCGGCCATTCAATATAGGATTTAGTATTCAGAATCGGCAATGTATGTTGTGCCAAGGGCATTGATAGCGGTGTGTTCGGCACACGGGGGCCGTAACTCATTTTGCTCACGTAGAGGAAGTCTCCAACCAGCAGCGATTTTTCCAGTGACGATGATGGGATCTGATAATTCTGAAAAACATAGATGTTTACGAAATATACTGCTACCAAAGCGAAAACGATGGCATCTACCCAACTCATCACACTACGGACCGTCGGGTTTTTAGATTTCTTCCAGAACGACCAGGGAATCTTTTTGGTGATGTAGATGTCGAAGATGAAAGGAACTACGATCAGTCCCCACCAGCTTTTCACCCAAATCAGGAATATCAGATACAAAAGAATGGCAATGGAACACTTTATCCATTGAGTACGTGTTGCTTTTCTCATGATGTTAATCTTTTAAGAATGGGAATAAATCACTCATACCCAGATAGCCTTCATGGGCTGCTGTATACTCAGCCGCCAATACGGCTCCCAATGCGAAACCTCCCCGGTTTTTGGCATCGTGGGTGATGGAGATACTGTCTGCTTCGGAGTCATAGCGGATGGTATGGATACCGAATACTTCTCCTTCGCGAATAGAGTGGATCGGCAATTCATTGGTTGCATGTGCTTCCTCTTTTACCCAGACGCTTTTGCGTTCCATATTTTCAAGGATTCCTTCTGCCAGTGTGATCGCTGTTCCGCTTGGTGCATCGAGCTTGTGTACGTGGTGGGTTTCGCTCATGGTTACGTCATAGGCGGGGAATTGGTTCATTATCTTAGCCAGATACTTGTTGACAGCCGAGAAGATAGTTACTCCCAAACTGAAATTAGATGACCAGAATAAGGTCTTTCCACCTTTGTTACACAGTTCTTTTACTTCGTCACCGTGCTCTGCCATCCATCCGGTACTGCCCGAAACCAACTTTACACCTGCTTTGAAAGCTTTCATATAATTGCTGTAGGCTACCATGGGATTAGTGAATTCAATGGCCACATCTGCCGATTTGAACGCTTCGGATTCGAAATCATCCTGGTTGTTGATGTCGATAATGCTGACAATTTCGTGTCCGCGACTGAGGGCAACCTTTTCGATTTCTTTGCCCATTTTTCCGTAACCTATTAATGCTATTTTCATTGTTTTACTGACTTTATAGACTTTATATCCAAAATATTAGTCGCAAAGATAAGATTTTTATTACATTTGTCGAGCACATTAACGTCTTGTTAACAATGGAACAACTCCTGCACTATGTGTGGAAACACAAAATCTTCCCTCTCCATGAACTGCAAACAACCACCGGGCTGCCTGTTGAAGTGATTGATACCGGATTGCCGAATTCTGATTCCGGCCCCGATTTTTTTAATGCCAAACTAAAAATCGGTGGTACGCTTTGGGTAGGTAATGTCGAAATACATACTGCTTCTTCTGATTGGTTTCGTCACGGACATGACCGTGACATAGCGTATGACTCAGTGATTCTGCACATTGTCACAGAGATCGATTGCGAGATATATCGTTCCAATGGGGAACCGGTTCCGCAACTCCGGTTACCTTGCCCCGAACAGGTGAAAGAGCATTATGATGAGCTTTGCCGGGCAGATATACACCCGCCTTGCTATTCCATTCTGGAAACCCTTCCTAAATTAACGATTCACTCCTGGCTGACCGCTTTACAGACAGAGCGCTTTGATCAGAAGAACCGAACCATAACTCGGCGACTCCAACGTTGCAATCAGCATTGGGAAGATGCTTTTTTCATCACGTTGGCACGTAATTTCGGATTCGGGCTGAATGGAGATGCTTTTGAGACTTGGGCAAATCTGCTCTCGTTTCGTGCCATTGATAAGCATCGTGACGATCTGACACAGGTGGAAGCTTTCTTCTTCGGACAAGCCGGTTTGTTGGAGGGAGAATCCGCCGACGATTATTTCAGTTGGATGCAGAAAGAATTCCGTTATTTGCAACACAAGTTTGAACTTCCTCCGGTGATGAATCCCTCTTTGTGGCGTTTCCTCCGTCTTCGTCCGGGTAACTTTCCCCATGTGAGACTGGCACAATTAGCTTCACTTTATTACAGAGAACGCTCTTTGTTTTCACGGGTCATGGAAGCGGAGACTCTGAAAGATCTGAAACATATTTTTGCCGGTCACACTTCTGCTTATTGGGAAGAACATTTCATGTTTGGCAAATCCTCCCCACGGAGAGAGAAAAGTATTGGTGCCGGTGCAAAGGAGCTGATCATTATCAATACGGTCATTCCTTTTCTGTATGCATATGGCCTGCATAAAGCCGACGAACGGCTGTGTGAGCGTGCGGCCTCATTACTTGAAGAACTGAAAGCTGAAAATAATTATGTTACCCGTATGTGGAGCGGAGCCGGCATTCCGGTTCAGACAGCGGCAGATAGCCAGGCGTTGTTACAATTGCAGAAAGAATATTGCGATAAGAAGAAGTGTCTTTATTGCCGTTTCGGCTATGAGTATCTGAGACATAAATAATTCTGTCCCTCCGAGTTGGATATTAGGAAGATATATTATCTTTGCCCGCTGAAAATGCGGGGTGAGATTCCCCGTTCTAAATCCATTCGTTATGAAAGTGAAAAGATTTGTGCTTTGTCTGTTTATGCTTACCCTGATAGGGGGTATTTGCTTTATTTCCTGTGGAAATACTTCGAAAGCGAAGGCAGAGAGTGATGTTGCTGCGGAGACGGCTGAGGAGACCTTCCAGTCGTTTCTGAAGAAATTCACCTCAAGTGCTTCTTTCCAGTATACCCGTGTCAAGTTTCCGTTGAAAACTCCCATCACCTTGATGACGGACGATGGGAATAGTGAAAAGACCTTCCCCTTTACTCAGGAAAAATGGCCGTTGCTGGATGCCGAGACTCTGAAAGAGGAACGCATCACTCAGGAAGAAGGAGGAATTTATGTTTCTAAGTTTACGGTAAACGAACCGACACATAAAGAGTTTGAAGCCGGATATGAAGAGTCGGAAGTAGATCTTCGTGTGATCTTCGACTTGATTGATGGTAAGTGGTACGTGACCGATTGCTATACCGGATGGTATGGATACGACCTTCCGATTGACGATCTGAACGAAACTGTGAAACAAGTGAAAGAAGAAAACGACACTTTCAAAGAATTGCATCCGTAGGAACGTAAAAAACGGTGGGAGAGAAGGGCTAAGAGGGCTCTCCCTTTTTTCGGATACCGGTGCGTCAATTTAAGAGGGATGTATCAAAATTCGTATTTGCCACAGAGTAACACAGATAACTATCATTAGTTATTAATGGATGAGGCTCACTCAGTGAAACTCTGTGTTACTCTGTGGTGAATTACATTTTTTATCAAAATGCCGAACGGACGGCAATGTTGTATTTGGCAAGCGTAGTGCTTTTATGGATAGCTTTCCAGCTCTTTCGGTCTATTTGTGGGGCCAGATACTCCCAGAACGTTTTCATCTTAGTCACCAGTTGTGCTTCGCCACCTTGTATCTGTGTCTCATAGTGTTGGAAAACGGCTGTGTGCAGTGCTCTCAACTTTTCTCTCCATTCTTCAGGCATAAGTTTCCTGCCTTCTTTATATTCCCAACCCAATGCAGGGTTTGCCAATAATCCGCGGCCGATCATCACTCCGGTAAGTTTCGGAAACTTTTCGGTGATGCACCGGATGTCTTCTATGGTCAGGATGTCTCCGTTGTAGATAACAGGATGTCTGCATGCTTCGTAGAAAGCTGTAAAGCCCTCCATATTTACTTCTCCTTTGTATTGCTGGATACCTAAGCGGGGGTGAACGATAATCTCGGTCAGCGGAGCCGCATTCAATAGAGGCAACAGGGTCAAACATTCATCCGGCTTTTTCCATCCCAAGCGCATTTTTACTGAGAAGCTCACATCGGGATACTGTTCGATCTGTTTGAGTAATGTTTCCACTTTATCAGGGTGGGGCAGCATGCCCGATCCACATTGCCGTTTTGCCAACATCGGGAAAGGGCAACCGAGGTTAATGTCCATCTCCCGATAGCCTTGTTCGATGAAAAGGGCGATTATTCGCTCTGTTTTGTCCATCTCGGAGGCTATAAGTTGTGGAATGAGGTGAGGAACCCGGTTGTTTTCGGGAAGAATATCCCGTACATCCTTATGGCGGAATTCTCCCCGATCTATTCGTACGAAAGGAGTATGATAGACATCCACACCGCCGAAAACGGCGGCATGGGCATTGCGATAGGCTGCTTCGGTATAACCTTGCAGCGGAGCGAGGTGGATAGGTAATGTATTCATCTGTTTTTAGAACATAAACATGGCTACACCTACGATGCGGTTGTTACCAACGGAGTGTGTATCGATGATTTTACCGTTTTTAAGATACAGTGAGCCATAAGCGGCGGAAGTATAGGTATATTCCACTCCAAACTTCCAGTGGTTGACATTATAGGTCAGTTCAGCACCGGCTGTCACCACTTGGTCCACATTGGTTCCTGTTCCGTATACTTGATTGGATGCCAGGGCATCGCTTGTTCCCATATTCTTGACATATCCCAGGAAGATACCCGGTTTCCATTTCTGTCCGTATACTACGTTCAGCCATGAACTGGATACCCGGATCGGTGTATACTTTTGTTCTCCGGTCCGATTATCGATGGATTTGATTCCGAATCCTCCCAGCATGGAGGTTTGTGTCAGGTTGGAGCCTAATACGGTTTTAGCACCTACAAACCAATCTTTATTGCTATACTTCACATGACCTTCGTAAGACAGGGTGGTGATGCGCTCGTTCACTTTATAGACTTGGTCCTCTACTTTAGACTCTGTACGAGGCTTCAGAGAGAGCAGTTCGATTCCTGCTCCGGCTATCCATCCATTGGCTTTATAGTCGAGTCCCAGATAGAACTCAGGAACACAACTGTTCTTTATATAAGTCTGACTTTTACCGACAATACCTTGTGACAGATACTGTGATTGCCAGATAGCTGCTCCCGTCAGTTGGAACCCTTTGTGTGTATAGCGGTAACGAATTTGTGGAGCACGGCTGAACGGTTGGAAAGGTGCTCCGACCGAAAGATTCAGGATTTGAGGTGATACGTCACCGAAGAGCGGATGCCAGGTTTGTCCGAGCAAAAGAGCCGAACGTCCCCAATCCAGGTTCAGGTAAGCATGACGCAAGCGTATAGTAGAGTAAGAAGTACCTGAACCGCGGAAGTCTGCTTCCACTTTGGCGGAAGTCATGGCGCGTCCCAGTTTAGGTCCCTTTACATCCAATCCCAGGCGGGTATATAGGGTGTAAAAGCTACCGTTGGCAGTTGCATTTAAATCTCTGCCATTGCTATCGAATACTTCGTCTTTGGGGTACATGTAAAACAATCCGTCTACTGTCTCTTCGTTGGCACGACTGTTGTAATAAAGGTCTGTGCGAATCTGTCCGTAAAACTTATAACTAAAGTCCTTTTTTTGAGCAAAACTGCTTATTGCCATTATCAGGCAAGCAGATAAAATCAGATGCTTCTTCATTTTTTGTGTTATTTGTTAGATACATTAGGGATTTACCCGTTGAAGTTATTATCTTAAATCAATGCAAAGTGGTTGTTTCACGCTGCAAAGGTAAGGAAATCATCTGACTGACCATAAAAAAGGAGATCCGAAAGTAAACGTTTTCGGGAAAGGTTGTAAAATAGCATCGGATGGAGAACGGAATACTGAAATAAAGTATATATTTTTGCAAGATAAAAATAGAATAGACCATGAAAGTAAAGAAGATCAGTATTGCTAATGTGGAGGTCGATGCACTTCCCGAATTACTGGATAAAGAAAAGATCGGTTTCCAACCCATTGATAATGTGAATTGGGAAGCCTACCCTTATCGTCCGAAAGTGGAGTTCCGTATAGCACATAGCGATGATGCTGTTTTGTTACACTTCAATGTAAAAGAGGCCAGTGTACGGGCCAAGTATGGAGAAGACGATGGCTCCGTATGGACTGATTCCTGTGTGGAGTTTTTCTCTGTACCTGCCGGTGACGGTATCTATTATAACATCGAATGCAACTGTATCGGAACCATTCTTATTGGTGCAGGAGCAGAACGCAACAACCGTGAACGCGCTTCTCGGGAAGTGACAGATCAGGTGAAACGTTGGGCCAGTCTGGGACGCCAGCCTTTCGATGAACGTATCGGTGAGTGCAACTGGGAGGTGGCATTGGTGATTCCATATACAGCTTTCTTCAAACATCACATTACCTCTTTGGACGGGAAAACAATCACAGCCAACTTCTATAAATGTGGCGACGAACTGCAAACTCCGCATTTCCTCTCATGGAATCCGATCAAAATAGAAAAGCCGGATTTTCACCGTCCCGACTTCTTCGGTACGTTGGAATTTGAATAGTCTGTGATGAACCTGCCTCTAAAGGGCCTCGATACTACTAAAAAAGGTGTAGCCTTCTTTCTGAGATGGCTACACCTTCTTTTATAAGCAGAGAATGGTTTCTATTTTACGATTCCACGCTTAGACTCTTTGACAAAAGCCACTATATTCTCTATCTCTTCGCTCATGGGAACCTGGTCTATAATTTTTTGCACTGCATCCTGCAGGCTGAAGTTTCCCTGATAGATCAGGCGATAAGCATTGGCTATGTGGCGTAGAACTCTTTCGCTCGTATTTTTATGTTGTTGCAATACTACGGCATTTACTCCGTGATATTCTACCGGGTTACCGGCCATAATGCTGTATGGGGGCACATCTTTTGAAATACGGCAACCGCTCTGTACCAATGTCCATTGTCCCACATGACAATATTGATGGAGGGTAACATTGCCACTCAGGATGACACAATCATCCAAGGTACATTCTCCGGCGATGGTGGTGCCGATACCGGCTACACAATTATCTCCGATTTGTACATCGTGACAAATGTGGACTTTATCCATCAAGAAATTGCCATTGCCTATTTTGGTAGCATTCCCACCGAAAGTAGCCCGACTGATAACTACGTTTTCGCGGATATGGTTGTTATCCCCGATAATCAGTGAACTTTCTTCTCCTTTGTAGTGGAAATCCTGTGGTTCTGCTCCTAATACGGCATGTTGATATACTTTGTTACCTTTTCCCAGCCGTGTACCATTCAGCACACTGGCATAGGGCATAATGATACAGTCGTCCCCTATTTCGACATTATCTTCAATGTAAGCAAACGGTTGAATGATCACATTCTTTCCGATTTTTGCCCCGGGGGCTATCGATGCTAATGGACTAATCATAATTGTATTGTATTTAAAGTTAATCTTCTCTTCCGCCGCCCAATGCCTGATAGAGGCTCACTACAGCCTGCATCCGGTCGAAGGTGTCGTTTACCTGAGATAAACGGGCACTGAGCAAAGACTGTTCGGCCGACAATACCTCCAGATAAGTAGACGTCCCTAATTTAAACAATTCTTTTGTATATTCGGATGCTTTTTCTGAAGATTCTACCTGTAATTTGCGGGAAGCAGTTTTTTCAGAAGCACTCTGATATTGATACAATGCATTGCTTACTTCACTTCCGGCATTCAACAAACTCTGCTGGAAGGCCAGTTTAGCCTCTTCCTGTTGTGCCTTGGCTATCTTCAGGCGGGCAATGTTTGCACCACGGTAGAAGAGAGGCTGGGTAAGCGAACCAAGTACAGAGGCAAGCAGTTTACCAGGATTGATAATGGCACTACCGGCGCTATTGGTCCAACCGGCCGAGCCGCTGATAGTGATTTGCGGATAGAAGGCGGCACGGGCCGAATTTGCATTGTAGTAAGTACCGGCCAATGCCATTTCGGCTGCTTTCACATCCGGACGGTTAGAGAGTAGTTGCAAAGGAACGCCCACTGAGAAATCTTCAGGTAATTGCTGCTCTTCCAGAACCCCCCGTTTGATAGTCTGTGGTGCTTGTGCCAATAGCATGGACATAGCGTTCTCAGCTTCACGGATACTCTTCTGGATAGCCGGAATAGACGCCAGTACTTGTGCATAGGCAGCCTTGCTTTGTTCCACCCCTGCAGAGGTAGTGTTGAACATAGCCGCATCTTTCATTGCCTGCATGGTTTCAACATTACGCTTCATGATGTCGGCAGTCTGTTCGGTAATATCGAGCTGACGGTCGAGCATCAATAAGGTGTAATAGGTATTGGCAATGCCCGAAATGATCTGAGTCTGTACAGCCTGACGATATGCTTTGGTTTGCAACAATGTTACTTGTGCACCGCGTTTGGCATTCAGCAACTTGCCGAATAGATCGATCTCCCAGCTGGCTGTTGCCGGCAACGAATAGGTTTTGGTTGCGGCATGCTTATCAAAGCTGCTGATGGTTCCTTGTGGTGACAATCCGAGTGAAGGAGCGTAAGCCAGACGGGCTGACATCAGTGATGCCTGTGCCTCTTTCACTTTCAGCGCAGCAGTCAGCAGATCTGTATTGTGGGTTAATCCCTGTTCGATTAACGCTTGCAGTTGAGGATCGGTGAAGACCTCTCTCCAAGGCAGATTTCCGAAGTTGACAGTATCGGATACCAGTGTATCGGCAACAGATACTGTGTCCCGGTAAAGACCGGAGGCTTCAATATCTTTAGGTCTGTCATATGATTTGTAGATGTGGCAGCTGCTCAAGAGAGCAGTTGCACACAACATACCTATAATTTGTTTCTTCATATTCTTTTCTTTATTCCTATTTAGCGTATTGTTCAATTTCTGTTTCTGCATCCGTATTATCGATGTCTTCCCATTCAATAGGTTTCACCTTCTCTTGTAGATACTGGAAGATAACGAACAAAGCAGGAACCACGAATATCTGGCATATCATATCCATGCGGATGCTGGTGGTCGGTCCGATTACGTTTAAGCGCCAGGAACCATCCTCATTCTTTAAACATACCGGGCCAGCGTGGAAGATAGCAGCGCCGTGGAAATCCTTCGGCAGCGGCTCACCTTTCTCCAGTAACTGGCGGATTCTTAAATGTCCCATATCTCTGGATGTAAAGATATGGCCGGTCAGATATACGACGTCGCCGAGTTTTAACTCACGGACATCCTCTTCTTTAATAGGCATAGTAAGAACTTTCTTTTCCATAAGATTGTGATCTCCTTTCTGATCCGATACTGATTACAGAAGTTTTTCAATGCGTCCGTCGTTGTACATACGGATGCCGGCACGTCTTGCTACCCAGCAGTGGAAGTTGATGGCTACCGGAGCAATTGCGGTATGAGTTGCGGCAGTTCCGATCTTAACAGCCAGACATACGGTGTCACCGCCGGTGCCTGCTGCGCCAAGGCCGAGCTTGTTGATGTTGTCACGCAGCTCGTCTTCCAGTCTTGCAAGGAGCGGATCCGGATTGGTGTCGGACCAGTTACGGGTGCTGATTGCTTCACGGCTTAATTTGGATGCGATATCCATCTGTCCGCCGATACCGATACCGATACCAAACGGCGGGCATGGCTTGCCGCCTGCGTTGATGGCGGTTTCCAGAACGAAACGTTTTAAGCCCTCAAAATCTTTGTCCAGCTTTAAGGTAGCAGTGGTAAAAATCTTCATGGCGTTACCAAGCTCTGCGCCGCAGCCCTTGAAGCTGATAATGAAATCCACATAATCCTGACCCGGATTGTACTGGTACTCAATATTCGGAACACCCTTACCGGTGTTATTGCCAGGATTGTGACGGGTTAACGGATCTACGATACTCGGACGGAGATAGCCTTTTTTGGTAGCTTCGCCAAGTGCTTCTGCGATGGTCTCTTTTGCGAAAGACGGGAAATTGTCATCGCCATAGGAAATCCAGGTGGTCGGATATCCCGGGGACCGGCAGACTGCCTTGTCCTGGGCCTTTGCAATATCCAGGTTCTCCAGCATGGAAGAAAGCATGCTCTTTGCGGTCTCGTTGGTTTCACGGTCCAGAGCAGCCTGAACCAGTGCTTTTACATCAGCTGAAATTTCGGTTACGGCTCTGATGCAGGCATCATGCATGGCTTCTTTCATCAGTTCTTTTTCCATAATAAAAACCTCCTTAAATGGTATTGGGTTTATGATAATTGAAATACTTTGTTGATATCATCGAATGTTTCCAGGTTATGCAGGTTGTCTAACAGGCGGGTAACCACGTCGGCACCAAGCATATCCTCCGTCAGCAGGCGGAATTTGCGGTCAGCCATAGCCCAGTCGAATGGATTCTTGAAGTCACCGATCGGGT
>OGXV01002217.1_pt1 | contig 10741 bp, 8 predicted proteins | sample 1576391 | NCBI WGS metagenome assembly OGXV01 (sample SAMEA3541586, study PRJEB24748) | human gut metagenome | biome: human gut; feature: human-associated habitat; material: faeces | place: China | collected 2012 | reverse complement strand
GGTTTGACCTCTCCAAACTTCCTATTGAACGGGCCAGCTTCTTCTTCGGCGGCGCACAGGCAAAAGAAACCGGCTATTTTGTGACGGACAAATGTATTGGCTGCAAGCTGTGTTATTCCAAATGTCCGCAGAAGTGTATCGACATTTCAAGAAAGCCTGTGGTTATTCGGCAAGAACACTGTCTGCATTGCGGAAATTGCTTTGAAATATGCCCCGCAAGGGCGATTGGACGGAGATAAGATGGTGACGCAAGACGAGCGACTGAATTTTCTGCTCCGCTATCTGCTGGCGGAACGAAAAGAATATGAAGATATCACGGTGCCGGATTCCCTCTCGGAAAAGCGGCTGCTTTTGCGCAGTCTGATGAATGTGCGCTCGCCCGTTCCGGCCCGTGAGGATTTCTTGCGTGTGCAGGACGCTTACCTTGGGGAGCGTCTCGCGGAGCGGGGCGTGACAAGGCTGAGCGACCTGACGCCGGTGCGTCCTGGGCTGTATCTCTGGCAGGGAGATATCACTACGCTGGCGGTGGATGCCATCGTTAATGCAGCCAACAGCCAGATGCTGGGCTGCTTCGTTCCTTGTCACGGCTGCATTGACAACGCCATTCACACTTATGCAGGGGTGCAGCTCCGCTTGGAGTGCGCCCGCCTTATGGCCGGACAGGAGGAAGAAGAACCCACTGGCTGCGCAAAAATCACGAAAGCTTACAACCTGCCCGCCCGCTATGTACTGCATACCGTCGGCCCCATAATCTGCGGAGCCGTCACGCAGGCAGACCGGGAACTGCTGGCCAGTTGCTACCGCACCTGTTTGGAACTGGCGGCGGAAACTGGGATTGGCAGCATAGCTTTCTGCTGTATCTCTACCGGCGAATTCCGTTTCCCCAATGAACTGGCCGCAGAAATTGCCATACAAACGGTGGGAGAATGGCAGCGGCAAAACCCAGACAAAATCAAGGTGATCTTCAATGTTTTCAAGGACAGAGACTATGAAATCTACAAGCGCCTGCTGCGATAATATCGCACGGCTCAAACAGAAATTGGATACGGCGGATGCGGTGGTGATCGGAGCCGGTTCCGGGCTTTCCACTTCCGCTGGGTTTACCTATACCGGCGAACGCTTTCAGAAATATTTCGGAGATTTTATTGCGAAGTATGGCTTCCGCGATATGTATTCAGGTGGCTTCTATCCCTTTGACAACCTGGAAGAACATTGGGCGTATTGGAGCAGGTATATCTATATCAATCGCTATCTGGACGCGCCAAAGCCGGTTTATCAGGAGCTTTTGAAACTGGTGCAAGGAAAGGACTACTTTGTCCTGACCACCAATGTGGATCATTGTTTTCAGAAGGCGGGATTTGACAAGCAGCGGTTATTCTATACCCAGGGCGACTACGGCCTGTGGCAGTGTTCCAGGCCCTGCCACCAAAAGACCTATGATAACGAAACCATTGTCAAAAAGATGGTGGCCGACCAAAAGAATCGAAAAATCCCCAGCGAACTGATACCCCGCTGTCCGGTCTGCGGCGCGCCCATGTCCATGAATCTGCGGGCGGATGATACCTTTGTGGAGGATGAAGGCTGGCACACTGCTGCCAGGCGTTATGAGGACTTTCTCCACCGTCATGAGGGACAGCATATTCTCTTTCTGGAATTGGGCGTAGGCGGCAATACACCGGTAATCATCAAATATCCGTTTTGGAGAATGACCTATCAAAACGCCAAGGCAACCTATGCTTGTATCAACTTGTTAGAGGCATACTGCCCGAAAGAAATTCAAAAGCAGGCAATTTGCATCGATGGAGATATAGGAGGAATAATAAACACTTTAATATGATAAAAACTTGTAAAAACATTTTACAGCTTAGCGAAATAGTAGCAAATACCCTTCTAAAGATCAATCAACATTTTGAACGGTTGGTGCGCTCGACCAAGTTACTGAGCGGTAGCAGAAGTGCTACCGCTCTTTTTATTGCGATGAAAGGGGGCGATACAAAGATAAATTATAAAAGTGAGGTTATTAAACTGGAAACTCCGCCTGCTTCTGTATCGACCTCTATACCGGAAAAGAGAGCCGGTACGAGCGGATGGACATTCTCGGCATCATGGAACCGGAGAAACTGCCCGGATGGGCAAAACACGGGCTACTGACTGTTCAGCAGGAACGGGCGAAAAAAGAACAGCACAAAGGCGAAAAGGAGGCACGATGAACGATGGATGTTCGTATCAATCAAGGATATGTCATCACGGATTCCTGTCATGTAGGTAATAGTGAATTTGTTCTGGGGGTTCATTCAACAGCACCCCAGCAGTTTGTTACCTGGAAATGCAATAATCAGACAGATTACTATTGGGGTCACTATTTCAGCACCCTGTTTGATGCACAGAAAGATTTAGTAGCACGGGCGCAAGAGGAAGTTCAATGCTTGGAGGAACAACGGCGGAGTACCCGTGTGTATGAAGCGCCGGATTATTCCCCTTGGGGAGAAATCCAGACCCGTGAAACCCTCTGCCCTGGCGCGTATTCCATCAGCACAGCGGGACATGGCGGCGTTATGGTGCGCCGGGAGCTGGCGGGAAAGGAGTTCCGAAAAGCAGCGCGGGATTGCAGCTTTGTGGAGGGAGCGTGGCTTTGCTACGAAGAGGATTGTGACGGGCCGGTAGCCCTGCGGGAACTGATGGACAAAAAGCTGTATCAGGCTCCCGTCAACCAGTATTTCCGCCCTGGTGAATATGAAGCAGTCATAAACCGCAGCTTACAGACCTATCATCCCGAATACTGGCAGGCACGGGCAAAGGATTTGAAGGAAAAAGACCAGCCTTCTATCCAGCGAAAAAAGAAGGAGCGTGAACGATAATGGAACTGGAAATCATCAGTATGGCCCCGCAGGAACGGATGTACTCTTACAGCCAGAGCAGCCAGATCGAGGCCCAGACCGGCTGTATCGGCCACCTGCGCGGTGATTTTGGCACTGGCCAAGAGTTTTTCACCTCATGGTTTGAGCATCGCAGGGAGTATAAGACCGACGAGTTCAAAGCGGAGTTTGATGAAGTGGTCAATAGCCTGCGGGAGAAGGACGGGCTGCTTTTCAGCCGGGACAGCATGACCCGCTATTGCCGGCAGCGCCCGGAAGCCGAGATGGTAGGCAACTACTGCACCGAGTACGGCTTTAAGCTGAAAACCGACCAGCACACCTATATGCTGCGGTGCAATCCCAATTATGGGGACTATAATTTTTATCTTTATGCCTATGTTGGCCGGTTCCTGGAACACCACATGGAAAAGGCTAAGCAGGGTATCCGTTTTATCACTCCCGGCTACAAGGAGATCTTCCGCATCCCGGACGGCGATAGCATCCGCATTTTCACGGGCGGCGGAGGAACCCGTGACCGAACCTGCCGGTTTATCGACGAAACCCACTTTGAAACCAGCGGCGACTATCCCAGCGCCCTCTATCATATCTGCGAGTTTGCGGAACGTCTGGAGAAAACCCACGGAAGTGTCATTCCGCTGCGTTCTTCTCTGCCGCCCAACTGCTTGAGTATTCTCCCTTCCAGCGGAGAGCTGATTGTCATTACACGGGGCGAAAAAGGATATTTGCCTTCGGATATGCAAATTGAAGGGAAATCCAATCAGGAGGTGGCGGAGATTGCAAACCATGCCGCTGGCGTTACCAAAGCACAGGAGGCCGCAATGCTGGCAGGCTCCATGTTTGGCTGGCAGACGCCCGCCGCCGACCCCAAAAACTACGATGAGCAAGGCCAGCCTATCCGTCCCAAACAAAAAGATCGGGGTGATGCCCGATGAGTGAGGACAAACACATTATCTGGAGTAACTATGCTCTGGATTATGAGGACTGGCGCGATGATCTGGAAGCAGAATACCCAGAGCTGTCCGAGGATGAGCGTATCTCTCTGATGTATGAAATCAATGGGCATTATCTGGATGATGAGCGCATGAACCTCAATGTGCAGCTTTCCCAGCCTATTTTGGTAATCGGTGATTTGGGCTTATGGAACGGACGCCGCATGGGATACAAGGAGATTCCCAGCGGCAATATCCGTGACTGCCTTTACGAAGATACGGACTACTCCACATGGTATGTAGACCGCCTGGGCGATCTGCGGTGTGATGCCATCCACCATGACGGCACCAACCATTATCTCTATCGAGTTTATAAGGAGGGTGCGCGAGATTCCCAGATTGAACTTCTGAAAGAAAAACTGTATCGCGGCACAGCGACCCGCGCCGATATAACGAGAGTGACCCGCAGGCTGGGCGACGACATCGCCAAAGTCTACGGGTTTTCCATTCCCCGGCAGCGGCAGGCCGCTACAATCGAAAGGTAAGGTGAATACGCAATGGCATATCTGCCACCAGTAAAGCTGGAAACCCATACAAGCTGGTTTGACATTCTGCTTACGGTTCTGCATGAACACGCGGAAAGCGATCCCTATGAAGAATATCGGGAGATGGCGCAGCGGCTGATCCAACACTTTATGGCACATGGGCGCTCGTTTACAGACGGCTACCAGAAAGAATGTGTGAATCTTCGGATGTATCCCAACGAGGCCGCAGACACAATCTGGCTGCTTCTGCTGTCGCTCTCTGGTCATTATTCGGCAGATAAGAACTATCACGCCGATTTGCAGCCATACAGAAAGAATAGCGAATAAAGGAGGTGCGCCGGATGGCGATTCGATATAAAGCCTTGACGGAGCTGTACCAGGAAACACAGCGCAAGGTTACAGCTCCGGCAGAATGGCAGCAATTTCTTACGTCTGCTTGCCGTAACTACCGGCTTTCATTTGATGAACAACTGCTTGTCTATGCCCAGCGCCCGGACGCTACCGCCGTCCTGGAGATCGAGCGATGGAACAAGCGGTTCGGACGCTGGGTGAACCGGGGCGCAAACGGAATTGCCGTATTTGACGGTGAACATAGTGGCAAACAGCGACTGAAATACTATTTTGATGTTTCCGATACCCATGAAGGCCGGTTCTCCCGGCCTGTTCCCCTGTGGACGGTACGCCCGGAATATGCGCCGGACATCATCGAGGCGATGGAAAACAGCTTCGGAGAACTGGAGCAGAAGGACAATCTGGGAGCAGCACTTCTCTCTGCGGCTAACAATGCGGTAGAGGACAATATCCACGATTATCTTTCTGAGCTGTCCCATCTGACCGAAGGCAGTTTTCTGGAGGAATTGGACGAATACAATGTGGAAGTGATGTACCGGCGGGCATTGCAGACCAGCATCGGATATATGCTGGTGGTACGCTGCGGCCTTGATCCGTCCGAATACTTTGAGGATGACGATTTTCGGGATGTGCTGAATTTCAATACACCCGAAACATTGAACGCCCTGGGCGTAGCTACCGGGGACATCTCTCAGATGTGCCTTTCTGAAATTGCCCGCACGACCCTTGCCCTGCAAAGACAACCTCAAAAAGAAAATCGCACGTTTGAAACCGCACAGCAAAATCGCTATCCTGTAACTGAACAGGAAACCAAGCAGCCAGAAAGGAGCAATGAATATGACCGAGATCACATACAGCAGACAGGGCAGCTACAACCTGCCGAACCTTCTGCCCCCGCAGGAGCCAGAAGTGGCTCTTGGGAAATACGCATTACTTCGCCGGAAGTTCCTGAAGGAGAACCGCAGAATCACCTACACCAATCTGCTGACCAGCGGCAAGCTGAACGGCCATCTGGCGGAGATCGAGCAGACGGCACTCTCCCGGATGGATCAGATGGTGGCGCAGATGGCCAAAACCGAGGGCGTGACGGAGGAACTGAAAGCCCGCGATCCGATGAAGTGGGTGCAGCTCATGAACAACCTTCGGAATGCAGCGGAGGAAACGATTCTCGCGGAGCTGATTTACAGCTAACAGAAGAAAACGCAGGTGGTGAAGAACTTCCTGCGTTTTTGGATGAGAAGCAGATCATGGCTGTCATCGCCAACAAGGATGACGACCTCAAATACAAGAAGCAGCAGATTGAGCTATTCTTTTCCGTTCACACCGACCAGCGGGAACGGGCGGATTATCTCAAATCCGCCTATCAGGACAGATACACCGAGATTATCGCAGACGGTCAGCGTCTGGGTTATAAGCCGCAGGAGGACGGACTTCTCATGTGGGAGGGTTCCTACCTTTCCCGCACAAAAGAATCGGTGTTCTCCTGGGACTTGGTGGCCGGATGGACAGCGCAGCTCATTGACAAAAAGGAATACTTCATTCAGACGGACATCCGCCAGCTCCCCACCCAGGAGAGCCAGCAGATGTCCCTTTTTGATTTCCCGTCCTTTGACAGTTCCACTCCGTCCGAGGGCGAGCCGCAGCGTTTTCTCTTTCCAAGTCAGGAGCTTTCTCAGCAGGTCATTGACGAGGCGCTGTGCATTGGAGCCAACGATCAGAACAGCCGCCTCATCATTTGTGCCTATTTCAAAAAGGATAAACCGCTGGAGGACAACGCCCGGTTCCTGATGGAACACTATGGTGAAAATGGCGCGGGCTTTTATTTGGACAACCGGAAGTATTCCATTTGGTACAACGCCGAAGGTATCCATGTGGCAGAGGGTGAAACTGCACAGCGCATATCAGCCACGCTGATCCCCTGGGAACAGGCAGCCAAGCGCATCCGGGAATTGCTGGATTTTGGCCGGTATATGCCCCAGAGTGAGCTTGACCGGGTAGACGGGTATGAGCGTCAGCAGCGAGCCGCCCAGCTATGGTATCTGCGACAGGATTTTGCAGAAGGAACCGCCGATGCGGGGTTCCTTCCCACCATAAATGCCATTTACAACACCCATCAAGGCTTTCCGAAAGAAAGCGCAGCCATAAGCGATTTGTTAGGCCATCCAGAGGGATTGCAGAACTTACGGGATGAGCTGGAGCAGTTTGTCCAGGCATATGGAGAGAACCGTGAACTTCTCCGATTCCATTTCCACCGCCCACAAAAACTGCTGGAGCAGCTTGCTGATTTACAGCGGGAGCCGCTGCATTTTATCGCCGCCGAGGGATATGATCCCCAGCGGCGTTTCTTTATCTCCGGCGACGAGATCGACAATCTCCTGCGCGGCGGAAAGCGCAGCACGGACTACCGGCTGGCGGTGTACTCCTTTTATCGCAACCACTCTGACCGGAAGGAACGAGAAGATTTCTTAAAGCATTATCACGGGGAATACAGCGGACACAGCAGCGGAAACGATGATGTGACCTATCAGCTCAGCAAGGGCGTTCATTTCAGCCACGGCAGTCTTTCAGAACCCTATGCCAAAGTGGAACTGAAATGGAATGCGGTGGAGAAGCGCGTGAGCGCCATGATCGCCCAGGGACGGTTTCTGAGCGATGAAGATCGGGCCGCCATGCCTCAATACGAAAAGCACCAGCTCGCACAAAACATCCGAGCCTTCTTTGAGAATGTTCCCCAGGAGCAGGCCCACCCCTATCCGTATGGTTTTGATTATTGGGATGCGGTAAAGCTCATCGAGCCGCAGCTCGACGACCCGGCTCGCGTGGAAGAAATCTATCAGATGATGGTTCCAGTCTGGGAGGCCACCCCGCAGGATGGCCGGATGTATGATTTGCGGCAACGGGCATTTGAGAATCTGACCGCATACCGTCAAGGCGCTTTTACCCTGTTTGCAGAGAAAAAGGAGCCGGTGACGCCGCAGGCTGTGCAGGAACCGCAGAAATCCTACGATTTAGGATTCGGGCATCTGGGAAATGGACTGACCGTTTGGAATCGGCTGGAAGAAGTGGATGGGGACTACCGCACGGTTGCCCACATTGCGCCGGATCGCACGGTGCAAATTTACGACGCAGAAATGCCCCAGGAGGTTCGGGACAGGATTCAACAGGTAGCCGACACTTCGGAAATGACGGTTTCTGCCACGCAGAATGCGCCCGTATTCTCGGTGACGCCCAAACAAGAACCGCCTCAAAAAGAAGAACAGACAGACCCTTACCCGGAAGTGGCCGCCCAGGTGCTGCGCCTTATCGGGGAATTTGACGGCTCCCACATGGGCTACGGAGAGGACGATGCTCAGGCGGTGGCGAATATCGCCCAGCAACTTCACAACACAGCCCAGCGGCAGGAAATCCGTGCGCTGCTGCAATCCTTCCTCGACCATGCAGACCCGGAAGAAGAAGTCGCGGCAGATGCTGCGCTCTGTATGGAGCAGATCGACGAGCTGCCCCAGCCTCTCACCCAAGACCAAGCCCTTTTGGAGCAGGCGAAAGAATTGATCGACCAGTTCTGCCAAGAAGAATATGACAGCTATGCCGATTTCAGCGATCTGGAAAAGGTGGGAATTGCCTATACCACCATCACAGACGAAGAAATTCCCATCCAGGTGAACGTGGATTTGGTGAATTACCGTGTAGAGCGGTATCTGGACGGACAGTTTTTGGAGCGCAGGCAGTATGACAGTCTGGATGCACTCATCCAAAACGAGTTGACAGATCTCACTTTCGACGATCTCATTTCTGTATCGGAGGAAGAACTGGAATCCATTGGTGTTGTCCAGGAGAACCCGGCAATTCGGTGGAATACCGGTCTGCTTAGTCGGCTAAAAATGGACTGCGACTACTATTTGGGCGCTGGCGAACGTGCGGAAAAACATCTGTGGGCTGGCAGTGTAGAAGCGCAGATTACCAAAATGCGGGAACTGTACGCCTTGCTTCCCGAAAAACCTGAGTGGCTGTCAGAGCAGGACATTGACCGCTATGAAAGCCAGATGACAGGCGGCCCGGAGCTGTCACAGCCCCAAAAAGAAGAAGCGGCTCTGCTGGCTCCAAAACGGGTTCGCCGTGAGCGCATCACCTTTGCACCTCTGCACCCGGAAATATCACGAGAACAGCGCCATGATTTCCACATTACAGACGATGCCCTGGGCCACGGCACACCGGGCGAAAAGTTTGCCGCCAACGTCCGAGCCATTCGCTGCTTGAAACGAATCGAAGCGGAAGAACGCCTTGCCACACCGGAGGAACAGGAAATCCTTTCTCGCTATGTGGGGTGGGGCGGGCTGCCGCAATGCTTTGAGGAAACACACAGCAAATATGCGGAACTCAAATCCCTTTTGGATGAGGACGAGTATGCAGCAGCCAGAGCCAGTTCCCTTACAGCATTTTACACCCCGCCCGTAGTGATCCGAGGCATTTACAAGGCGCTGGCGCAGATGGGCTTTACCCAGGGGAACATCCTGGAACCATCCTGCGGCACCGGCAATTTTATCGGTCTGCTTCCGGCTGATATGGCAGGCAGCAAAGCCTATGGCGTGGAGATTGACAGCATCAGCGGCAGGATCGCCCAGCAGCTCTATCAAAATGCCAGCATTTCCGTCAATGGATTTGAAACGGTGCAGATGCCGGACAGCTTTTTTGATGTGGCCATCAGCAACGTCCCCTTTGGGGATTTCAAGGTGGTGGATAGGCGGTATGATAAGCACCATTGGCTGATCCACGATTATTTCTTTGGAAAAGCCCTGGACAAAGTAAGACCCGGCGGCATTGTCGCGTTCATCACGTCCAAAGGCACGATGGACAAGGAAAACTCGGCTGTCCGCCGCTATCTCGCCCAGCGCGCCGACCTGATCGGAGCCATTCGTTTACCCGACAACACATTCAAGCAGAATGCCGGAACGGAAGTCACCAGCGATATTCTTTTCCTGCAAAAAAGAGATCACGTCACCGATCTGGAGCAGGATTGGGTGCAGCTGGACACGGATGAAAACGGCATCCGCATAAACCGCTACTTTGTGCAGCACCCGGAAATGATTCTGGGCGATATGGTGATGGAATCCACCCGGTTCGGGATGGACAGCGCCTGCAAAGCCCGCGAAGGAGCCGACCTGTCGGAGCAGCTTGCCCAGGCCATCCAGTTCCTTCAGGCCGAAATCAAGCCCTATGAATTAGAGGAACCGGACGAGGAGGAAGATCGCTCCATCCCCGCAGACCCTACTGTTCGGAATTTCAGCTACACGATTGTGGACGGTCAGGTGTACTACCGGGAAAACAGCCTCATGCACCCGATGGAGGTTTCTGTTACGGCGGAAAACCGTATCCGGGGTATGATCGAGCTTCGGGAATGTGTCCGCAGGCTGATTGAGTATCAGACCGAAGGATACCCGGACGAGGACATCCAGGCGGAGCAGAAAAAGCTGAACTCTCTTTATGACAGCTTTACGGCCAAATATGGGCTTATCAGCAGCCGTGGCAACAAACTGGCCTTTTCCGAGGACTCCAGCTACTGCCTCTTGTGTTCGCTGGAGGTGCTGGACGAACAAGGCAACCTAAAAAGAAAAGCCGATATGTTCTCCAAGCGCACCATCCGTCCTCATGTGGCCGTCACCAGCGTGGATACTGCCAGCGAAGCATTGGCGGTGTCTATCTCTGAAAAAGCCTGTGTGGACATGGACTATATGGCCGAGTTGTCCGGCAAATCCCCGGAGGAACTTGAGAGCGAGCTTGCCGGCGTGATCTTCCGCAATATTGAAGGCCCGGAAAACCCGGATGAGCTGCGGGGAAATTCCCTGAGCCTGCAAGCCTTTTCCCTTGTGACGGCGGACGAGTATCTTTCAGGGAATGTGCGCCGGAAATTGCGGATGGCAAAAGCCTTTTTGGAAACGGCCCCAGACAGCCAGAAGAAGGCGGCCCGCAGACAGGTGGAGGCGTTGGAAGCGGTGGACCTACTGCTTTGAAATCCTGATCGTCGCCATCGCCGACGTTACCG
>OGXV01002209.1_pt1 | contig 10760 bp, 12 predicted proteins | sample 1576391 | NCBI WGS metagenome assembly OGXV01 (sample SAMEA3541586, study PRJEB24748) | human gut metagenome | biome: human gut; feature: human-associated habitat; material: faeces | place: China | collected 2012 | reverse complement strand
TTTTCTATGGTGGAGAGTATCGGACTCGAACCGATCACCTCGACACTGCCAGTGTTGAGTGAAGTGTTGATAATCAGTTCTTTAAATGATTTATGGCTTATATGCATTGTTTATACTTGTTGTTTACTGTCTTACAAAAGTAGCTCATTACTTTCTAAATTCCAATTTATTTGGCTATATAAATAGGGCATAGGGTAAATTTCTAAAGAGAATAGTATTCTAACCCACAATTCCCTTCTTGGTATGCATCGTATCTCAGATAACTTTATTTTGAAGTTCGCATAAGGAAGGCGGATTGAGATTGAGCTTCCTCATATTTGTGCCGGAGAAAATTAAAAGCCAGCTATCATCTCGATAACTGGCTTTTAATTTTACTCATCAGTAGAAGTTCTTTGAGATTGTGTGAACTGTTCGTAGAAATTGTTAAGAAGACGATTTATAATGGTCTCTTTGGTATCGCCACCTCGTTGTCCTTTGGCTGCCTCTATCTGTTTCGCTTTCTCTCTATCCAGATTTGAAAAGAAGTCAACCATCTGGTTTACTATGGTAGTCTTTTGCTCATCGCTTGCTTCATCGTATTTAAAGATAATCCAATCAATGAGATTCCGACTTTTAAGAACATCCTTCGATAGACTTTTTCTTGCTGCTTCCAACAATTTCTCACCTCTTTCCAGCCCTTTGGTTAGCTGCAATTTCTCACTTATCTTACCCACCATTGCATCTGCCATTACCTTTTTAGTAATGTCAGATTTAAATGTTGCCCATTTAGAAGCAGTTGGTAAAGGATAGCCTTCATCTATAAGCTTATCAATGAAGTCTAGCAGTGGAAGCGGTTTTTTACATACCATTTTAGCTCCTTTAGTAAAATCACCACCTTTCCAAGGGTCTGTACAAACATTGATTGTGGTTAACATTTCAGAGATGGCAAGGTTATCATTTAGGGCATAAATAAGATAGAACTCACCTTTATACTGTTCTTCTTCTCTCAAGTCTTCATTTTTTTTAAGAAGGTTCAAGTGAGCTTGGTAGCGATGGTTGGCATCCACCAACACAGCATACTGTTCACCCTTTGTTGCGTCAATGTCTTCTCCAGTTTCAAAGTCCACAATTTCCATACCAGCTTCAATGGCTTTCTCTGCATCTACGATAACGCCAGGTATTAGCATACCATTCTGTTTCATGGATGTCATCTTGGCTTTAATAACTTTCTCGTTAATGTTACGATTGCCCTTTAAACGAGCGATTTTAACTCCTTCTTCCACTAACATGGAAAGAGTAATGATTTGTCTAAAAAAAATATTTTTCATTGTTTTTCTACTGCCCCATTTGGCAGGGTGAATAGTTAGGTGTTGGTTTCACCATTTATCCAACGCTGCAAAATTAAGGAGCAATAAACCTTTATTTGTGAATGCTGGAATTTTCTTTATTTTCACACTTAGTCAAGAGTTCTCTGTATTCTTTTCTCAACCAAGTTACTTCTGGATTGGGGATGATAGTGAAAGGTAAAAATCTTCCATTCATAGATAATAAAGGCGTGCTTTTTAGCAACTTATGTCCGTCACTCATTAATTTCCTATATGTACTTGTGTCAGTTGCAGGACTATCATAGCATCCAAATAGGTATAAAATTTGCAGAATTAGTTCCTTTTCTTTTTCTGTGAACTTTCCGTTTAAATAGCTCGTTAAGAAATATTCCAGCTCTATCGCAAAATGATAGTCTAATGTTCTTTTATTAATAGCTTTGCCAACTAACTTATCAATGGACGTAATTTCACTAATGTTATACTGCCTTAAATTATCTGGCGTAATAATATCCTTTCCCATTTCCAGATATGATTTAAGTATTTTGGTTATTAGTTCCGTATTACTGATAGTGACATTCTTCACCTTATTATTTGTTTTACATTCAAATTTAATAGCTGATATTTTTATATTCTGACAAAGGGTGCGGTGTAGTTTCAGATACTCATCCATAAGTGATAATGATATTTTTCCTACAGGCTGTTTAAATATCATAGTATATAGTAAAACAGATAATCTCCACAATTTCTTTGCATTTAAATTTCCTATAAATCTCTGTATGGTAATATCATGTATAAACAAGCTTTCTGATAGTTGTTGTTTCCCTTTTCCTATTGTAATGGATTGTGCTGTAGTTACAGCTTGTTCATAGTCAATCGCTCTAATATCATTCAATGCTGTTACTTCTGGTATCTCTATAGTTTCTTCTTGGGAGTCTTTTACTTTATTCATTAGAACCTCCAAACAGTGTTCTGTGTAATAATTTACATATTCATTCAAATCTACATGTTCATTCATGGCATTACATTTTAAATTAAACTATTACAAAGAAACAAAATAATCAAACACATTTGGTTAGTAAGGCAGTAGTATTTTTATCAATTTATCAGCAATATCTGCTAAGCTATTTTTTCTTACCAAGCCATCAACATAGTGCTTTGAAATAGCATCATACCCAAACTTAGCACCAAGTAAGCTACAGGCAACTGCTGCGTTGGTATCAGCATCACCACCTGCATTTACTATTTCCAATAACCCTTCTTCAAAACTATTGCAATGATATAAACACCATATAGCTGCTGCCATAGTTTTTAGAGTATATCCTTGTTCTCCCTCTTTGTCCAGTTCTAAATTATCCAAACTGTCAGATTGTGCCAATAACAAGAAATCTTGTATTTGTTCATCATACTTATTGCCCATTTCAATAAGTTCTTTTAATGGAATGACCTCATTCTCATAAACTAATGAATGGACAAGTCGGGAAACTACTACGCATGAGCCAACACAACGAGGGTCATAATGGGTAAGTTTACATATCTTCTCTGCGTATTCATCTATATTGTCTCTCCATAGCCCAATTATAGGAGTACGCATCAATGCTCCATTCGCTGCATTTTTACTGCGTGACATTTCCCATACCATTTTAGCTGCCTTGTCTGGATAAAGATTATACTGTGGAAAAGACAACACATTGTAGGTAGTTCTCCCTATTCCCATAGCTCTGCCTTCCTTTAGCCATAAGTAAAACTCATTGGCAATGTGCAAAGGAATAATATCAGCATCTTTGATAATGGAATCAGCAATACAGAGCGTCATATCCGTATCATCTGTCCAGTCTCCCTTTTGCCAACGGGAACGGTGATAGTCTTGAACTATTTGGGAATAATCATGTAGCCCATTGGGATAGTGTTTCTGTACATCTTCTTTTTTTATAAATTCTGTACCCAAGCCCAAAGCATCTCCAATAGCTCCACCAAACAAAACTCCTTTGATTTTATTTATCAATGAACCTTTCATAATCGCATTGAATTAAGCTGTGATAAAGATATAAATAAATTTGCTATCATGCAATCATCTATTTAAACCTATTCATCCTCCATCAACTTATTAAGCATATTACCTAAACGACTCAAAAGTCTTTCCTTTAAAGGCGGAACTATTGCTGATTGATTATCTATATGTATTTCATCCTTTTCTTGCGCTTCAACTTCTTCTTGATTTATGATAGAGGATTGAGTAGCGGCTTCTTTAGCAATAGAGTTGGTTGGCTTATAATACTGTTCAATAACAGAATTCAACTTTAACTCTTCATTATCAGTTGCTAAAGTTCTATTCTCATTATTAAATCCTGTAGCAATAATAGTTATTTTTACATATTCTCCCAAACTATCATCATCATACAGTCCCCATATAACCTCAATGTTAGTGTCTAATTCTTCCATGAACGCATCCAGTTCTGATAGTTCATCAATCAGTATGGGACTATCCTTGCTGGAATAAATGATGTACAGAAGCTTTTGTGCTTTCTCTATATCGCTGTTGTTTAACAAAGGAGAATTAAGAGCATCCAATATAGCATTTTGTATTCGATATTTCCCTTTAGCTTTCCCCATTGCCATGATAGCACTACCACCATCTTTCATAATGGTTTGAACGTCACAAAAGTCTCGGTTTATTGTTCCCTCTATGGTTATGATTTCTGCTATGCTCTTAGTTGCTGTAGCCAGAATATCATCAGCCTTATTAAATGCGTCTTTGGCTGTAGTAATTCCATCAGCATATATTTCCCTCAAACGTTCATTGTTTATAACCAATAGAGCGTCCACGTTCGCTTTCATTTCATTGACTCCCTTAATAGCTTTTACTATCTTAGGGCGCATTTCAAAAAGGAATGGAATAGTGACTATGCCTATCGTCAATATTCCCATGTCTTTAGCTATTTTTGCTATTACTGGTGCTGCCCCTGTACCTGTGCCTCCACCCATTCCTGCTGTGATAAATACCATCTTGGTATCATCTTTAAAAAGGGCTTCTATCTGGTCTAAACTCTCCTCTGCTGCTGCACGACCTACCTCTGGTTTACCTCCTGCTCCTAGTCCTGTATTGCCTAGTTGAATTCTGACAGGTACGTCAGCACGGTTTAAAGCTTGACTGTCAGTATTACATATAGCAAAAGAAACATCTTGGATTCCTTGACTATGCATATTCTTCACGGCATTTCCACCACCGCCACCTACACCTATTACTTTTATAATATTCGCAGCCTTATTACTTGGAATATCAAACTCCACAATCTCATTGTCACTCATAATTTCCACTATTTATTAATGTAATCAACAATCTTCTTAAACACATCACCAGCCATCAATCCACCACTCGCAGGTAATTCCCCCTTGTTGATAGAGACTATCATTGTGTATTTGGGATTGTCAACAGGGAAGTAACCACAGAACTCAATTCCATATTCAGCTTCTTCTTCATTGATAACAATAGTACCTTGCATCCCTGCTACTGAGACCTTATTAGACTTAACTGTTTTACCTAATCCGTCTGTTACGTTGAACAGCAATGCCTGTTTCAGTTTGTCAATGTTTGTTTGACTTGCTATTAGTGGGTTGATTACTGTTATGCTATCCTTATATAGCTGTGGTGGTACCATTTTCCCATTGTTAGCAATAGCATTATAAAATGTGAGAATCTGAATTGGAGTAATCAGTTGGTCATATCCAATGCAGAACCAAGTGGTGTTACCATCTTCAACAGAATAGGATTTCAGATTAGCTATTCCTGTGATGCTATCTGGCTTTCCGTAACTCATTTTATTCAGTAAGTTAAAGTAATCCTGCGTATGATTGCCAAATGCAGCTTCCATCACCTTATAAGTTGCAATGTTGGAACTGTAAGCCAATCCTTGTTTCACTGAAATTTCACCATATCCGCCTCTATGCCAATTATGGTCTTTCAGTTCTTCTCCATCTACATGATAGATGCCATTGCCAACGTCCACCATATCATCCAATTCAACTTTTTCAGTTTCCAAAGCTGCCAATAGTGATATTGGGTGCATTAGGCTTGTAGGCTGTTGTACATGGAAGTTCTCACTTGGTTGATAGTCTGCACTGTCTTTCCTTTCAAGTCCAACCAGAGCCTTGATTTGTCCAGTCTGAACTTCCATAATGATGGCTTGCCCAGACTGGGCGTTTATCTCTGATAGCTTGCTTTCTAAAATAGAGGTTACTTGGAGTTGTAAAGTGCTGTCTATGGCAGTATCAAGAATAGCTTCTTCTTGCTTTGTATGGCATGAAACTAAAGTTATTGCGATAATAATAAATAAGTAGGTTCTCATATATCTTAGTGTATATAATCAAAAGTTAGTTACTCCATTTTCTCAGCCTTAAGGATTATATATGGACTTCCTACTTGTTCCCAATTACTGTCACAAGTAGGCATTTGATTTAGGTAATCCAGGATATAGTGTCCAGCTATACCAAATGCGTTGTTTTCAGTGTTCTTAACCCTACCTAAGAAACCTTTATCGAACTTACCAGTACTTGACATAGTACCAGTAGAATCAATATAGTTTCCAGCTTCGTCTATGCTTCCAGTACCATTCTCGATACCTTTAATCATACGAATAGCTGCACCTTTAAAGGCTATAGCTCTATCACCACTTAAGTTATTGTTTTGGGCGTAAGTGTCTATGTTTCTATATAAGCCAGAAACAAGTTCTTTCTTGTTATATTTTGCAACACCTCTCCTCTCAAATAATTCAATATAGCTATATTCGATGATACTTCCCTTGGAAAAATTAATTAAAAACAGTACCTTCTTACTGTTGTAATTACAAAACACATAATTGGCTTCATAGCCACCATCTTCATAATTTGTAATTATATATTCAGTCCCTTTAAAGCTAATAATGCCAGATTTATCATTGAGTCTAAAAACTCCTGCATTTGTACTAATAATATAAACGCTTGCGCATAATATATTATATGAGATAAGCATAATGCTTAATAATAGTATTTTCTTCATATAAATTTCTCCTATTTAAATAATAGCATACAGCTTTCTCCCAAAATTGCGAAATACTTAAACTCTGATATATTGAGTAAACTTTCCTTCTCCTCTGATGAGTTGGCATGTGCAATAGCTTCTGAAATTGATATTAACTTGACTTCATCTAAGTTTTTCCATTGATTACCTCTTTTGATGCCTATTAATCCTAATGTCATTACGCCATTAGAGAATTGTTTAATCATAACTTTAGTTCCAATGGTAAAACTATCTTCTTCTCCTTGTAGGCATAAAGCATTTGTAGTTATAATTTCAGAGTTTACAATACTGATACTGGGCACCTCTCTTGTTCTGGGGGGGCTGGTGTTGTATCTAGGTACTGAAACATTGGGGGTTGGTACTGCCTCATAAGTGACAAACGGTACTTGCGCCTGTACCATAAGAGAGAATAAAGAACAAGTTAAAGTCATCGCAATCTTTCTCATAATATGAATGTATTGTGCTCACCTGTTCCCTATGGATAAGCGATAAAAAATAAGGTGTGGGAACTTACTGTCTTATCCTATTATCAGGCTCTCGCATTGCCTTGCTGTGGATAAAACAATAGCCCACACCAATTTGATAATATCTAAAGCCCTTATAAGGATATAAGGTAGGTATATATCAAATGATGTGGTGCTATTGCTATCATCTTCACAGCGATTCAAATTTGCGAGATTTGATAATAGAAGATAATTTCAATAACACCTTTCGTTAAACATGTCCTTCCAACTTCCTAACGCATTAGGTCGTTGAAATTGATGCAAAGATAAAGAAAGGTATCAATAAATTGATGTAAAGTAGGGATAATTTGGGGATTTGTTGCTTTTAAACATAATTGCAGACTTTAAGAGAGAGCTACTCTTTACTGCATAAAATAATCTATGCAGGTTGAAAGCTACTTCTGACTATATAAGGTAAGAACTTATAATTCCATACTTAATATTGAATTTATATCTTTATGCCAGCATATTATTGGTGACTAACAAAAGGCTATCTTTGACCTTAGTTTTAGGACTTTAAGGATGTATAGGTTCTTGAATCTGGTATAATTGGGGGTATTATATAAGAAAGAAAAACCACTTTTCTAAGGAATGAAGTTAAGATGCTTCTTAAACTGATATATGGAGGACACCTTTATTTATAAGCTATATAACTTTATATTTCCGTCTTAATTTAAGGATAAGACAAACCAAGATTAGGTATATGAAGTTAACCTTACTCTGGATTTGTCCTATCTATGATTAGAAACTCAAACAGTCGTAAATTTGTAGAATTTCTTCCTGTCTTAATCCTAAGTATCTCTTTGTGATGGCAACCGAACTATGATTGAATAGTTCCATCAGTTTGACCAATGCCAGTTCCGCATTATCACTGTTCATATTATAGACCTGTCTACCAAATGTCTTTCTAAGGGAATGGCAGCTAAAGTTCTTAATCTTTAGCCTGTACTTCTTCTTCACCTCTTTAAGAATGATATTGATTCTCTGTACTGTGAAGATAGTGCCTTTCTGACTTATAAGAATTGGCGCATTGATTCCAATAGGATTTATATGCTCGTAGCACTCTTTAATATGCTGCTGCAATTGGGGGTTCAGTCTGATAGTTCTTACCTTACCTGTCTTCTTCTCAATTACAGTGAACTCGTCAGCACCTAATATATGTTTCCACCTTAGAGATAGAATATCAGATATTCTTAAACCTGTGAAGCATCCCAAAGCTATAAGGAGCGAGATTTTATAATTCTCGTCCTTAACTAACTTCCTTATGAGGTTCATAGCATCAGACCATATAAGGTAATCCGCAGTTGTACTTGAATATTTAAGTGACATAATGTTCTGTTTTATAATGAAACGAATAAAAGTGAATATTAATTCTGAGTTGGATTTACTAACTCATTGATTACTAAAGGAACATTCACTAATTATCAAAGTGAATATGATAAGGACACCCAACATGAAAATTGAGTGCCCTCTACCTTATTATAATTCTCCCTCGTCTGCGAAGCTGTAATATCCTACATCTGTAAGAATAAGGTGGTCTAAGATTCTTATTCTCATAAGTTGTGCTGCATCCTTAACCTGCTTGGTCAGTTTCATATCCTCTTGGCTTGGTTTGAGATTACCGCTTGGGTGGTTATGTGCAAGAATAAGAGTTACTGAATTGGTGAGTAATGCTGCTTGTAATATAACTCTGACATCAGCGTCTGTTGTAGTTAATCCTCCTTCTGCAATGAGGGTGTAGCCTAAAACTTGATTAGCTTGATTTAGGAATAAAACTTTAAAATATTCCTTGTAACAGATTGTCCCTTCTTTATATGTAGGGAGCAAAACTTTATAAGCGTCCTTTGAACAATGAATTTTGTTTCGGTTTTTAGTTGTGGATTTATAGGTTAGTTCCACTTCTCCCACTTTATAATCTATATCCATAATGTCAAGTTTTAAAATGGTCTGTCACCATGTTCATAAAGAAGAATTGAATTGCATACCCTGTCGTAGAATGAGAACCCACAGCAAGAATGAAAGTAACTTTCATAAACAGCTGCGTATTCACCATGTTGCCTACTGTCTCTATCTAATAATGAATCGAATTTGTACAACCAACATTTAAGTGATTGCAAACGTTTGATGTATTGTAGATTATTCTCACAATAGCATAATCGCTCTTGTAAAGAAGTGACATGGTTTATAGCGTTTTCAATTTTAGATTTATCCATAATGTTGTAAAATTTAAAAGGTGTATAAACAAAGAAAGGACACCTAACTTAATAGATGTCCTTTGGAATATGACTATTCATCCTCTTAGATGAAAGGCAGATAAGTATCGTTCAATGCTCCACTGTCAATAATCTTTTTGCATAATTTATGTGATGCTTGATTTCTGAGGTCTGTTCCATAATTATCATCACCTACCATTTGGATGATTGCTATAATGGTTCTCATTAACTCTTGTTGTAAGGTACGGTGATAGTAACTTGTACTTTCAGCAAATCTTTTTGGGCTCCAACTCATATCATTAAGTGCACGTTCTAACTCTTGTGCAGCTTTGTATTCACGAGAATTTTTTAATTCCATATTATTGTAGTTTTTAAAAGTTTGTAAAATGAAGAAAGGACACCAAACTAATGATGTCCTTTCCTCTGTTAATCAATAACCTATTTATCCCAAGAACCAAGCATACTCACTGTCTCCCTGTTTGGCACGCTGGATGCCTTGTACAAACTCTGTGCAGTTAAGATTCCTCTCCAAGAAGTTGTCTATATAGCTTGACTTGACGCTTCCATTAAGGAGATTGAGAAGCTGCCAACCTGTAATGCTGTCTCCCGTACTCTTGAAATTGGTATCAGAAACGAATGCCCTGCAAGCCGCGTTAATCTGACTGTCTCCCAATAGTAAGCGAGGTAAATCTCGCTGCTGATTAGGATTAAGAGCTTGGTATAATCTCATCCTTCCTATAATCTGGCAGAACTCAGATTCCGTAATGTTCATGCTGCCAAGTGTCTTTAACAGGTGCAGGTCTTTGGACGGATTATAGGCATGGAACAGGTTCAATGCTGCTGAGTATAGTTCTTGTATGCTCATCACCTCGATTTTATCCTGCAAGCCATCTGTTGTAAGCATAAGGTTACTGCACACACGATTACGGAAACCTATGAAGATTTTGAACTTCTCAACAGCTTTCTTACTGTACAGGTTAACCTCATTGTATGCTCTCACTCCACCAATGGATAACGCTAGACGATTTCCATATTCATCGTGTACAATGGATGGAATTTCAAAGCAAAAACACATGCGTTGGTAGAATAAGGTTTTCTCTTCTTCTGCCAGTTCAGACGCTTTCTTCCCTAATGCGCTGGGTATTCTGCCATTAATAGGATGGGATATGCGTATCTCTGGCATATCAAGCTGTTCTCCATGAAAGTAGTCCTTGGCTGCATCCACTACTGCACCTATAAAGGATTGGTGACTGATTGTCTCTTCCATTGATGCGAAACTTGGGATGATGCAGTCGTTTGTAAGATGCTGCAAGGTTACTTCCTGTGTATTCGCTTCAATGAAATGGTTAGCCTTCTTGGGCGCTTCTTCGATGATTGTAGCTTCTTCTGCATACTTTCCCATGTTTAAGCTCTCTCTTTGCTGTGCCACGTTGGGCATAATTACTAAATCTCTCATAACTGTAATGATATTAAATGAATATTGATTGAATTACTGGAATATGAATGAAGTCCATGATGGAACGGATTACTCCATTCACGTTCCAGACTTCATTACTACTCGCTATAGAGTTGTTAGTGTTGTACAAGTACATCTAAGGCTATATTGTGTTTACGTCTACAGAGAGCTTAACAGGGTTAGCTTGGAGGTGCTGGAGAACATTAGTTTTAGTGTGAATGGGAGTATACC
>OGXV01002201.1_pt1 | contig 10795 bp, 5 predicted proteins | sample 1576391 | NCBI WGS metagenome assembly OGXV01 (sample SAMEA3541586, study PRJEB24748) | human gut metagenome | biome: human gut; feature: human-associated habitat; material: faeces | place: China | collected 2012 | reverse complement strand
CATATCCATCTGATTTTCAGCGAGAGGAGGTTGCTCCCCGAACCTGATGTAAAGGTTGCTTCCCGCAGCGTGTTCTTTGACGAGACTGGAAAGCGTGTCCGCACCAAAAAGGAAATCACGGGGGAGGACGGGCAGATACGGAAAGGCTGTACCGTCATCAAAAAAGGCGAGGTATACGAAAGCCATCTGTTTACTACCAAAGATACACGCTTTAAGGGAGAGCCTTTTCTCCGAGAGATAAAGGAAGTGTATACAGAACTTATTAACTGCCATATCTCCGATCCTGAGCAGCACTTAAAGGTATTTGATAAAAACAGCGTCTATCTTCCGGCCAAGAAAATCGGCAAAAATAATCCCAAAGAGGACGAAATCAAAGCCCCCCTCTTTCACCAGACGCTCACCTTTCGCCATGGAAAATATACCGGCGTGCCTCGTGATATTTGACACCCCTCCATCATGATGGCTAAGGTATATTTCAGCCCGCCTTTATCATGGATAAGGAAAATACGGAGATGAATATTATTCCGACTGAGATCTTAAAATATGCTATCGCTATTATCCCGCTGATTATTCAAATTTTTGCCGTGCGTTCTGGCTGGGTATTCCCTAAAGATAAAATATTCACCTCGCGCAAAAACATCAGTGAGTTCGCCGCTGCGCTGCATAAAAACAGCGACGACCCCGATCTGCAACGGATCGCGTACGAATATGGTATCGCCGCGCTGACCAAAGATAAAAACCTGACCATGGAACAACGAAAAATACTGTTGAAATGCAAAAATCCGGTCAGCGATATTGATAATTACAGCAAGTGCCAGCATTTAATTTCCGTCAATAATGAAAAGCGGATATTCAAATGGAAAAAGCGGGGCTATCGCTTCTGGCTCTATCGCAAATGCGTCGAAGTCATCAGTCTGGCGCTCTATTTTATTGGCGGCTTGTTAACGGCTCTGCCTTTCCTGTATGAAGGCCTCGCCAGCCCGGCGGTGATTGAGCGGATTAATCATTTATCCCGTCTGCAAAAATTCTGTATGGCAAGTTATCTGTTCGCCTGCGGGGTTTGTCTGGCGCTGATCTGCCTGCATAAACTCTCCACCCTCTCGATCGCGGAAAAAACCATCAAAGCGAATCGCTAACCCGCCCACCGCCCGGCGACCTGTCCACATCAGTGGCCCCTAACCCTGTGGATAACCTGGAGGCAGTTGCCCGGCAGCCCCAGCACAAGCGGGCTACCGGCCGCCGTTCGTTTTTTGAACAGGAAAACACCCGCGCCGGACCGCGCGCTGAGCGCGAACCCGCCACCACGGCCCCCCAGTAGTAAGGTAAACCATAATAAAGTTTTGTATAAGCATTCCACAAAAATGCACGGGCATAATCAGCTTTTCCAAAAATAGAATCCTGATTCAAGTCGTTCGTCGTAGGCGGTTTTTCAAGAAAACTATCACCGAACTTTATTTGATCGACGCAAGAAGCAAAGAGTATGGTAACCCCTGCAAATGCTATTATAAACCATTTCGTTAAATGTCTCATATCTTAAGTATTTAATTCTTAAGTTTCTTATTTTCAATATCAATAAACATTAAAAGCCTAATTTCAGACCAATATTAAATACTCTGGTCAAAGGATAATTAGGACGATCGCTCTGACGAGACTCCGGATCTCCCCAATCAAAAGCAGTAAATGTCAATAAATTATAGCCATTTACATACATGCGGCAACTATTCAGTTTCATTTTTTTCATGAAGGGAAAATCAAAATTATAACCGATTTCGATGTTCTTCAAACGAAGATAGCTTGCATTAATCAAATACAAATCACTTCCTTTTTCAAAGTTATTTTTACGATTCGTTGCCGTTATGCGAGGAAATTTAGCAGTATATGTGTCTTCTGAAGACCGCCAGGTATTTTCATATTGGTACAACAACAAGCCTTTGTTTTGAGTATCACCAAGCGGCTGTCTGAATTCAGAAAGCATACGGTCTACATTCCAGGCCCCCGTCCACTGCATAGAGAAATCAAAATTCTTCCAAGAAAAGCCTAAATTCAAACCTGCCGTATATTCCGGAAGATCAGTAAAACCTATATCTCGTGTCGCATCATTGCCGTCCAGCTTTCCATCCTTATTCAAGTCTACATAAACCGCATCACCGGGCTGCAACGTAATTCCATGATCACTAATGGGTATTCCAAATTCTTCCTGATAACGTATATCGGCCGTCTCATCATAGAAGCCCCAGAACTTATACATAGAACGTGCATTTATACGACGTCCAGTTTGATACATCCAAGGTTCATTTTGCTCAACTTCATTCATGAATACAATCTTGTTCCGTGCAAATGATATATTGAAATTAGCCCAATAACGAAAATCAGTTCCTATTTTATCATTCCACTTCGCCTGTACTTCAAAACCTTTATTCTCTACCTTATTCACATTAATTGCCGGAAGAGTCATACCCAAAATACCCGGCAGATAATCCGGAGTTCTAAGAATATCACGACGCTTTTCTATAAAATAATCGGCAGATATACTCAAGTGGTCATTAAGAATATTGAAGTCAATACCATAATTTTGCTTAACAGCTGTTTCCCATTTAGCATACGGATTACTCTGAGTGGCTTCCCATGCACCCGGCTTGGCATTTCCTATATTCTGTCCAAAGAAACCGCCGGGAGCGTTATGGTTATTATTTTGTCCATAACTATAAGAACCTGGCAAATAGAGGAAACGCTTACCCGCATAGTTATCATTACCTACCATACCCAAAGTTGCACGAATTTTAAAATAATTCACAACCTTCTTCACAGGAGCAAAGAAAGGTTCCTCACTAACAATCCAACCGATAGAACCGGCAGGGAAGAAGCCGTAACGATTTTCAGGATTAAAGTTCTCTGAACCGTTATAACCTACATTAAATTCGGCCAAATAGCGAGTCTTCCAGTCATACGTCACACGTCCTACCAATCCTACATAACCGGTAGGAATATAGTCGTAATCTCCTCCGGGATAATATCTTTTTGATTGATTGTAAAGAAACAATGCTGTAACATTATGATCGCCAAACTTACGATTATAGTTTAAAGCTAATTCCATATACCAGTCACGTCCCTTACCATAATCTCCTTCACGATAGCTCGTCTGGCTATCAGAACCTGATTTTTTGTAAGTAATAGCACCCTTGTCATCTACAACCGGTGTATAGGTAGCTACGGAAGAACTGGCTATTTTAGTGGTTGAGTAAGAAGAGTTATATGACCCTTTCAATTTTATAGAAAGTCCCTTTGTTATGAAATCAAGTTTCTGGTCGAGCACCAAGTCCAGATTCAGCACATTCGTTGTCTGATTACGGAAACCTTTGCCATAATAAGATTCCAAACCATCTGCTCCAGGTTTAGTAACATAATCCGCATTCGTTTTGATATATTTACCGTCTACTATACCAGCACTGGCAAAAGGTACAGCCCAATAAAGTTTACGGAACAATTGATTCTGATCTTCACCAGACTCAGGCGTACGCTTACTCTCCACGCGTCCGCCAATATTGACTGATAATAATGTTGTTTTGCTGATATCAAAATCCAGATTTGCCCGATAATTATATCGCTTATAGTCAAAGTTAAAATCATCTGTCAGATTGAATTGCTTAAACATACCATCTTGGGTGAACAAACCCGCAGACACAAAGTAACGCATATTATTTGTTCCACCGGAGATACTAACATTGTGCTGTGACTGAAAAGCGGCTTTGTTCATACAGTAATCAATCCAGTTAATATCCGGATAAAGTAACGGGTTAGTATGATCCCGAAAAGCAGCCAACTGCTCATCCGAATAAAGAGGCTCGTTACCGTCATTAGTCCTCATCATATTAACATAAGAAGCATACTGATAAGAATTTGCAAACTCCAGTTCTTTAGTACGCACATTGACACCGGCAGAAGTGGTAAATGAAATTTTCGCTTTTCCTTCAGCACCACGTTTAGTTGTAATCAAAATAACACCATTTGCACCTCGTACACCGAATACCGCAGTTGCCGAAGCATCTTTCAAAATGGTTACACTCTCTATTTCATTTGGGTCAATCTGAGAGAAATCACGTTCTACACCATCTACTTGAATTAATGGAGTTGCATTATTAGTTGTTGCAATACCACGCACATAAATATCCGCCGCATCAGCACCCGGTTCACCGGAATATTGTACAGAAGAAATACCCGTCACCTGTCCGGAAAGAATGTTTGAAATAGAACCTGCCGGTGTTTTCAATAAGTCATCTCCTCTCATTGAGGAAATGGCACCCGTTACTGATACCTTCTTTTGTACACCGTAAGCTACAACCTCTACTTCACCCAACATCTGGGCATCTTCTTCTAATACTATATTAAGACTAATACCTTTTTTAACAGAAACTACCTGTTCCTTATAACCAATAAAACTAAACTGTAACTTACTCCCGACCGGGACATTCAGACTAAAATTACCATCAATATCAGTAATAACACCGGTAGCTGTACCTACCACCATAACGTTAGCACCAATAATCGGCTCACCATTTGCATCCTTGACTGTACCAGTTACTTTTACTGTGTTTTGCTGTACACTCTCTAAAGAGGGAACATCTTCACTATATCCCTTTAAAGGGACAGATAAAAACAAAAACAATAAAATTGCAACTGGAAATAATCGACATAATTTTTGAGCCTGTCGTTTACAGAAATTTTCTTGCTTTTCCATTAGCAATAATTTTAAGATTAAACATCTATTTAATAATATAATTCACTCTCAACGTGTTTTTTAATTTACACCAAGATTATATATCCTTAATAAAAAAGATAATAGTGTCAACAACATTACCAGTTGACTTACTTGTAAATTGAAAAAAGACAGGTACATTATAACCTGTTTTAAACTCATAAAGATCTATTCCAACTTTTTTACAATACAATGGTATAGTACCAGGTTGTACAAATTGGATATCTACATTTTCAGCAACCCCATTTCCTACAAAGAATAAGATCGGAGCTTCCGGATAAATATTTTGAGTATAATCAGTACGTTCCCACATTTCTGGAGTTGTTTTTCCATCCTCTGTTGTATTAGCATATTGACGCCACCATCCATCCCTTATGCGTTTTTTCAACTCTGCATCACTATATTCAGTTGCAGCTAATAAACTAAAGTTACTGATTGAATCTGATTCGATCAACTCATCTGTAACAGCCCTTGTGTCGGATGCCAATTCAGGCAATGCACCTTCATCCAATCCAGTAATTGTAGCATCATTACTACACCCTGTAAAAAGACTAACAGACATTGCAGCAACAAAAAGTACTGTAATCAATTTGCTTCTTTTGTTTTTCATGTTTCTCATTAATTTTAAGATTAAACATTGGTTTGTTATTTACAACAAGAACTAAAAAAATCCCTATTATTTTCATTCTTGATTGCGACACAAAAGTAGGAGGGCAAAAAGCAATATGCCTTCTACAACAGCCCAAACAGATGCTAATTTGTCTCATGACACAATTTTCTACATGAAATGAAACATTATTCTACATAAGTTTTCAAATGTGAGAGAGTTTTAAAAGAAATGTATAAAACGAATAAATGAGTAAGCAACACAATAAGACTGCAAGAACAACATTCCATTTTCCGGAAGTTGTTCTTGCAGTATAAAAGACAAGATGGTTAATAAATATATGCTCTATGTTTCCGGAACATCATCTTCCACTGTGCCATTCGAAGTAAAGCGCTCCATATATTCGGAAGGTTGCATACCAAACTCTTTCTTAAAACTATTACTGAAATAACGCGGATCATTATAACCCACAGCATACGCCAATTCTGAAATACGAATATTCTTCTTCTCTTCCATTATACGACAAGCTGCTTTCATACGAATATTCCGGATAAAGGAAACATAAGTAAGACCCGTCAATGACTTCAACTTCCTGAAGAAAGTCGATTTAGCCATATACATCTCCTCCAACAGCTTCGCCTGATCAAAATCCGGATCATCCAAATGACGATGCACACAATCAATAGCCCGTTGCAGAAAATCCTCATCAACACTGGTGTAATTCAACTCTTTGGCTTCAAATACCAACTGTTTCTTGAAATCCTTTCCCATACGTTCACGGCTCCGAAGCAAGTTGGAGATGCGTGCATGGAGAACACTCAGATTGAAAGGTTTACTGATAAAGCCATCAGCACCGGACTCATAAGCCTCAACCCGGTCTTCCTCCTTATTCTTAGCCGTCAGCAAAACTACAGGAATATGGGATGTTTCAAACTTATTTTTAATATACTGGCAGAACTCAATGCCATCCATCTCAGGCATCATTACGTCAGAAACAATCAGATCGATCTCTTCCTGCTCTACCACATCTATAGCTTCCTTACCGTTATTAGCTGTGTAAACTATATAATCCGCACCCAACAATTTCGTCATTAACTGCAATAACTCTTCATTGTCCTCAACAATCAGTAAAGAGTACGAAGACCGGATAGCAGTCGGTTCGGCTTGTTCCTCACTATCATCATCAGAGACATTTTCGCCAAACTCATCTGATAACAGTTCTTTCTTAGCTTCTTCCGCATCTGCCGGCAGACTTTCTTCTATTTCTTCTTCTGCATACGAATTACGAAGAACCGGGAAGTTTACAATAAACAATGTACCTTTCCCTTCTTCACTTTCTACCGTAATAGTGCCATGATGCAGCACTACCAAATCGCGAACCAATGACAAACCGATGCCGGTTCCAATAGTCTTGAACTTCCGGTAATCTCCTTCATAAAAGCGTTTGAAAAGGTTCTTCTGGGCTTCTGCTGATATGCCGGGGCCATTGTCTTTCACCACTAACCGTGCTGTCCGATCTTCATTTTCAGACAGTTCCACACTGACCAGACCACCGGCACGATTATATTTAGAAGCATTAGACAGTAAATTATAGAGTATCTTATCAAGTTTGTCCGGATCAAAATAAGCGTTGAAAGGATCGGGTGAACATGAAATCTGAAACTGAATATCTTTCTTCTTCATCAACGGGCGGAAGCTATCAAGACTGCGATGTACAAATTGCGTAAGGTCACCTTCGGAAACCCGCAGCTTAAGATTTCCTGTCTCCGACTTACGAAATTCAAGGATTTGTTGCAGCAAACGTATCAGTCGATTGATATTGTTATTCATCACTCTATATTGCTCCTTATACGTGGGTGCGGTCCGTCTCAGCTCATCCACCGAAGCAGAAAGAATGGTTAACGGAGTCAGTAGCTCGTGAGTAATATTAGTAAAGAATTGTAATTTAGCATGATTAACCTCTTCTGCCTTAGCTTGCTCCATCTCACGCAAATGCAGGGCATTTCGCAAACGGATTCGATTACGTATCACCCGGAAAGTATAATAGATAATAGCACAAACACATATAATATATAAGGTGTAAGCCCACCATGTTTTCCAGGGAGGCGGCAAAATAACGACTTTCATCCGAAGCATCTCATCATCCCAAATGCCATTGGCATTAGAAGCTTTCAATTGGAAAGTATAAGTTCCGGGCTTCAGGTTATTATAATAAGCAAAACGCTTGGACCCACCCGTATATTGCCAGTCAGAATCGAAACCTGCCAGCTGATAAGCATACTGGTTTCTATCCGGATTGGCATACTCCAATGCTGAAAATTCGATGCTGAAATTATTGTGCCAATAGTCCAGCTGTATCTCATCTGCAAAAGCGGGTGAAAGTTGTGAAATCTCCATTCGCTCTTTAGCTGGCAGATTTCCCCATGACTGATTGAAAATCTTAATGTCAGTCACTATCACAGAAGAAGAAAAAGGCTGTTCCTGCTGATTCTCAGGATAAAAACTATTATATCCCCGGTGTCCGCCGAAGAACATTTCACCGTCAGCTGCAACCGCCTGGGCACTACGAATAAATATATTGTCCTGCAAACCATCTACTGTGGTGTACAAACGGAATGTGGCACTTTCCAAGTTATCCGATAGGGCAAGTTTTATCAATCCGGCATTCGTACCCAACCATAAATCACCCTCTTTATCACTCCTGATACTGACAACCGCATCTCCCGGAAGATTCCATTTCGCATGTACCGGAAGAAAAGTATCGGTTGCTTCATCATACAGATTCAATCCACTGCCTCCTGTTCCTACCCAAATGCGTCCTTTGGCATCTGTGTAAAGACAATCGGCATACACACTGTTGAGCTTTCCATTCGTAGCAGAATAACATGAAACGGTATAACTCCCTTTTTCATCACAATGAAGCCGAAAAACTCCGTGTGTATTGGAAGCCACCCACATATCTCCGTCATTTCCTTCGGTCATATACATAGTCGGAACGTTTCTCATCTGGCTATTTCCTACTTGCAAAGTATCCAGCCGCACCGCTTCTCCATTCACTGTACGCATTGAAACTCCATTACGCGTAGCAAACCAAAGGTTGTGCTTTGAGTCTTCATAGATATGAAAAACACAGGAACCTGCCAACCACGGCGCATCCTGAGCATAATAGTTCCTCACCCTCTGTGCCACAGGCGCCTTCTTATCTACCTCATAAACTCCTCCGTCATAAGCCGCAATCCAAATATGTCCCGTAACGGAATGTTGCATCATAGACATTACCGTAGAAATACCACGATAACGATCGAATTCAGGCATTTGGGTATAATAAGTGAATTTCCCGGTTTGACGGTTCTTCACCCCCAATCCATAAGTTCCTATTCCCAGCCAGAGCAATCCTTCATCATCCACCAAAATACTGCGAACAGAAGTAGTCTTCAGCATTCGTTTGACTTCCAACAACTGATCCCAATAGAAATCAGCTTTCCGAGTACTCACTTTGTTTACACCTCCACCAATCATACCTACCCACATCAGCCCCTGGCGATCACGCAAAAGGGAAGCCACTTCATCACTGGCTATAGAACTATCCGATTCACTGGGATAATAATTACTGAAAGTCTCAGCACCTGTGTAATTCCCTGTCAACGGAAGTACACTGAGCCCTTTACGGGTTCCTACCCATAAAGAATGAGTATTAAGATCTTCGGATAAAGCATAGATAATATCATCTGAGATACCGGCAAGGTTCTTTTCATCATACCTATAAGTAATCCAAGTGGTCTTATCCGGCTGGTAGGCATCTTTCAACAAAACCAAACCACCACGCCAAGTACCTACCCAAATATTCTTTTGACTGTCCTGAAATACATAATGAGCAGAGTTTTGTTCATTCAACCGCGGGTATCTGAAATATTTCCCGGTTTTCTTCTCATAACGATACAACCCTGCATCCCATGTTCCAATCCAAATATCTCCCCGGTCATCTTCAAACAGAGATTTGATGGCAGCCCTGGGCATCACATTCCCTGTATTTTCGCCACCATGGCATAAGAAATCATCTTTATCTTCCTGGTACTCATACACTCCCCAATCTGTTGCAAACAGAATACGTTCATCACTGGTTATCAGTACTTGAGGGATACTATTACCATTCATCTCCGGATGATCTATTTTCCGTATCGCACCCGTTTTCTTGTCCAAAACATTCAGACCACTGTAAGTACCAATCCAAAGACGGTGTTTTGCATCCTCTGCCACACAGAAAACATTATTATTGGTCAGCAAATCAGTGCGAAAAAGATTGGATTTATAAGTAGTAAGAGAATAACCATCATATTGGAAAAGGCCATTACGGGTAGATATCCAGATATATCCGTCACGATCCTGATAGACAGATTGCACATCTTTACTGGGCAAACTGTTCAATATGGACGAAGACTTAAACACCAAAGTAGTTGGTTTAGGTGTTGTGATAGCCTGACATATCAAAGGGAAAAATATTCCAAAGCAAAATACAAAACTCCAGATTTTTTCTTTCATAGTAAGCATTACCTTCATGGTTTACTCCGTTTTAAATATAATTAATAACGCCCGACAAATATACGTAAATATATCTAAAAGTATCTTATCCATTGGTAATATTATATTCCAATAATTCTATATCGGGACGTACCCGGGATGTACTTGCTCCGTACCAAGTCCGTAGTTTCTCCGTACAGAGGTACTTCTGACCGAAGAACGTACGGAGCAAGTACGGTCCGGATACGGTTCGGGTAAGGAGCAGATAAGCTCAAAAAGACAATATTGACCTAAATTTCACCCTTTTTGGCACTAAAGTAGCCGTTTATATTGCAAAGAATACCTTTTCTTTGCAGAGAAAAATAAATAAGAATATTCTTACCATGTAATACACACGCAATGATGAAAATTGTATTCTCAAAAATGACCGGAGGATTATTACTATTTACTTTATTAGTTTCATTAAAAGTAAATGCCTCCTTGCCACAGGCTAAAAATGATTCCGTATTTCATTTAGTACAACCGGACTACAAGTTGAGCCCTCTCACCGGTATGACTCGCCAACATTGGCTTGACGCTGCAACCTATTTACTGGACGGAGCATTCAGTTACATCCACACACCGGATGATCCGATGCACTTCCCGAAACAGCCGGGAAAGAGTTATCCAACAGATGGAAAACCTAACAAAACGGAGAATTTGGAGGGACTTTGCCGCACCATGTTCGTAGCAATCCCGCTACTAAAAGAAAATCCGGATCTGGTACTGAATGGAATCAATGTCGGAGATTATTACCGGCAACAGTTGCGCAATATGAGTGATCCGTCTAAATCCGGATATATTCAACATCTCAAAGGTGGGGCAAGCCAGACGCTTGTAGAATTCGGAGCACTTGCCCTGTCACTTACCGTAATGCC
>OGXV01002197.1_pt1 | contig 10805 bp, 10 predicted proteins | sample 1576391 | NCBI WGS metagenome assembly OGXV01 (sample SAMEA3541586, study PRJEB24748) | human gut metagenome | biome: human gut; feature: human-associated habitat; material: faeces | place: China | collected 2012 | reverse complement strand
GGTGGCATTAAATACCTGCCAGATCAAGACCGGCGCACCGAGCAGAACGGAGCGTGTTGCAAAATACAACCAGCTTCTCCGCATTGAGGAAGAACTTGGAAGTGCAGCAGTGTATCCGGGAATGGGTGCATTTAATGTAAAATAAGAAATTTATTCATATTATAATTTATTTTCTCCTCTGTATCATGGAAAGGACGCGAAAGGTCAGGGATGGCTTTTGGCGTTCTTTTTATTCCAATTCTCTTATTGAAAAACACTCTCAATTACAACCCCTGCAATCGCTTGTATTCAAAAATAAATAGCGGTATAATATTTTTACAATATCCTACTAAAATACTAGGAAATAAAAATGTGAAAGAAAGGGGTATGATTGATGGATAGATCAATGTTAAAGATAAAAGATCTGACTGTGGGTGTGGAGGACAAAGAACTGCTGCACCATGTCAATCTGGAGATAAAACGTGGTGAGACGCATGTGCTGATGGGACCGAATGGAGCTGGAAAATCGACACTTGGCTATGTGCTGATGGGCAATCCGAAATATCAAGTTAAAGGGGGAATCATCGAATTCCTCGGAAAAGATATCACAGAGGAACCGGCGGATAAGAGAGCGCAGGACGGAATTTTCCTGTCATTTCAGGAGCCACTCGAAGTACCGGGACTGGCACTGGATTCCTTTTTAAATAATGCAGTGCGCAAACGGCGGGGAGATAAAGTGTGGATCTGGACATTTATGAAAGAAGTGGATGCTGCAATGAAGATTTTGCAGATGGATGAGTCCTATAAAAGCCGTGCATTAAACGTTGGATTTTCTGGTGGAGAGAAAAAGAAAACGGAGATTTTACAGATGATGCTGTTAAAACCAGAACTTGCAATTTTGGACGAAACAGATTCCGGACTGGATGTGGATGCGGTACGTCTCGTTTCGGCAGGTATTGAGGAATACCGGAAAAATAATGACAAAGGACTATTGATCATCACACACAGCACCAGGATCTTAGAACATCTGCACGTGGATTATACACATATCATGGTGGATGGGCAGATTGTTGCGACCGGGGATGGAAGCCTGGTGGACAAGATCAACCGCGAAGGATATAAAGACTATCTGGCGTAAAAATAAATTATGGTCAGCAGGAATAAAGATAGTGTGAAAAATAAGCTGCGATATAACCTGAAAACAGTGTGAAAAGTAAGCTGCAATAGAGCAGAAAACAGTGCAAAAAATAAACCGTGATAGAAATGAGGATGATCATGAAAGAAAAAACTTATGTAGCGGATATCGACCGCACGATTTATGATATCCGGAATGATGATAAAGATGCATACCATATGGAAGCGGGACTGACGGAAGAGATCGTGCGTAAAATTTCAGATGAAAAAGATGATCCGGTATGGATGCGTGAGTTCCGGATGAAATCACTTCAGATTTACAGACAGATGAAAATCCCGGACTGGGGGCCGCCGATCGACGGACTTGATATGGATCACATCGAGACTTATGTGCGGCCGAAAACACAGATGCGCGGAAAATGGTCGGAAGTGCCGGGAGAGATCAAAGATACGTTTGAACGCCTTGGAATACCGGAAGCGGAGCGGAAATCGTTGGCAGGTGTCGGAGCACAGTACGATTCCGAGATGGTCTACCATCATGTGAAAGCGGAAGTGGAAGCACAGGGAGTTGTATACAGTGACATTGAGAGTGCGATGAAAGGCGAATATGCGGATATGATCCGCAGGCATTTTATGAAACTGGTGAAACCTAACGACCACAAATTTGCAGCACTGCACGGAGCCGTCTGGTCTGGAGGATCGTTTGTCTATGTGCCGCCCGGAGTGTCCTTAGACTTCCCATTGCAGTCATATTTCAGACTGAATGCACCGGGAGCAGGACAGTTTGAACATACGCTGATCATCGTGGATGAAGGCGCATATCTGCATTTTATCGAAGGGTGTTCTGCACCGCGTTATAATGTGGCAAACCTGCATGCCGGATGTGTGGAATTATTTGTCCATAAAAATGCAAAGCTGCGCTATTCTACGATCGAAAACTGGTCAAAAAATATGTACAATCTGAATACAAAACGTGCGTTAGTCGAGGAGGGCGGAACGATCGAGTGGGTGTCCGGTTCTTTTGGTTCCCATACGTCGTATCTGTACCCGATGAGTATTTTAAATGGAAAAGGTGCACACATGGAATTTACCGGCATCACGTTTGCCGGTAAAGGGCAGAACCTTGATACCGGTGCAAAAGTTGTGCAGAACGCGCCGGATACTTCTTCCTACATCAATACAAAATCAATCTCAAAAGATGGAGGAATCAGTACATTCCGCAGTTCTGTAGTCATTGGAAAAGAAGCGAAAAACAGTAAGGCGGCAGTATCCTGTGAATCTCTTATGCTGGATGGTATTTCAAGATCAGATACAATCCCGGCAATGGATATCAAAACCGCTATGGCGGATGTCGGGCATGAAGCAAAAATCGGCAGGATCAGTGATGACGCAGTTTTTTATCTGATGTCACGCGGCATCAGTGAGCAGGAGGCACGCTCAATGATCGTCAGCGGATTTGCGGATGATGTATCGAAAGAACTGCCACTGGAATATGCACTGGAAATGAACAATCTGATCCAGCTTGAGATGGAAGGGAGCATAGGCTGATGGAAAAAGAATGGATTATAAACGAGCTTCCGGCAAAGACATGGAACTGGCTTAAGATGAATGAATCACAGGTTACGGCAGTTACAGATGCCATCCCATGCATACCGCAAGTTGGGGTGGAGACTTCGGATAATAGTAACGGAAAGCTGCTGGAGGGTGTAAGTTTTGAAAAAAGGGAAATAAAAAAAGGAATCAAAACCGGAATGGGAGCGCAGATATCAGAACTGGGCAGTCAGGATATGGCAGATACACTTCGGATCGAAGAAAATGTACAGATAAAAAGTCCGGTTGTTATTTCATATCAGTATGATGCAGAAAAAAATTACTTTAACCGCATGCAGATTATAGCTGAAAAAGACAGCGAAATAGAAGTCATTTTTATATTTTCCTCTGATAAAAATAGCAGTGGGACAGTGATACACCAGTTACTGGTTGATGCGAAAGAGGGAGCAAAAGTAAAAATATATGCCGCACAGCTTTTAGGTAAAAATGCATGTGCCCTGCTTGATATCGGCGGTGCATGCGAAAAAGATACATCGGTGGAACTGCTTCAGATGCAGCTTGGTGCAAAAGATCTGTATGCGGGATGTCAGATGGAACTTGCCGGTGCACACAGTACATTTCGGGCAGACATTGGATATCTTGCGGATGGGAATGACCGTTATGACATGAACTATGTGGCAAGACATATTGGGAAAAAGACAGAAAGCCAGATGGATGCAAACGGCATTTTAAAAGGAAATGCGAAAAAACTGTTCCGCGGAACGATTGATTTTATCACAGGATGTGCCGGTGCGAAAGGTGCGGAGAGCGAGGAGGTGCTTTTGATCGATGAGGGTGTCGAAAATCAGACAATACCATTGATTCTCTGTGGGGAAGAAGATGTGGAAGGAAGCCACGGCGCGACGATCGGAAGACTTGATGAGCAGATGCTCTTTTATTTAGCAAGCAGAGGGTTCGACAGCGAAGAGGCAAAACGTCTTGTGGTGCGTGCAAGGGTTGACGCACTCTGTGCAAAAATCCCGTCAGAGGAGATACAAAAAGAAATCCAGATGATGCTGGATGCACAATGATCGCAAACAGCATCCGAATATGGATGGAGGATGATAAAGATGCCTGATTATAAAAAAGATTTTCCACTGCTAAGAGACAATCAGCTGGTATATTTAGACAATGCGGCAACCGCACAGCGGCCGGCGAAGGTACTTTTGGCAGAGCAGGAATTTTATGAAAAATACAATGCAAATCCCCTGCGGGGACTTTATTCGCTTGGTCTTGCAGCGACAGAACAGTATGAGTCTGCAAGGGAAAAGGTGCGTGATTTTATTCATGCAAAAAGTGAACGGGAGATCATTTTTACCAGAAATACGACGGAGAGTATCAATCTTGTGGCATACAGCTATGGACTTTCCAATTTGAAATCGGGGGATGAGATCCTTGTCACAATTATGGAACATCACAGCAATCTGCTTCCATGGCAGATGGTGGCGGAAAAGACAGGTGCAAAACTTGTTTATCTGGATTGTGAACAGGACGGAAGCCTTACAGATGAGGCAATTTCAAATGCCATCGGTGAAAAAACAAAGTTTGCAGCGATAGGACTGGTCTCAAATGTCCTTGGCAGACGAAATCCGGTGGAAAAAATCATAAAAATGGTGCATGAAAAAGGCGGTGTGGTGTTAGTGGATGCCGCACAGGCAGTTTTGCATGAAAATGTGGATGTCACGGCGATGGACGCTGACTTTCTTGCATTTTCCGGTCATAAAATGATGGCGCCGATGGGAATCGGTGTGCTTTACGGGAAAGAAGCACTGTTAGAGGAAATGCCGCCATTTTTAACAGGTGGAGAGATGATCGAGACGGTGACAAGAACTGGGGCAGTTTACGCTGAACTGCCACATAAATTTGAAGCTGGAACGGTCAATGGGGCAGGAGCCGCCGGACTTGCGGCAGCTATTGATTATATGAATGACATCGGAATGGATACGATTCAAAAGCGGGAAGAAAAGCTGACAAAAATGTTATTTGATGGCATGGATCAGATTCCGTATGTGCATATCTTAGGAAGCAGCAAACCGGAGGAACATGGTGGTATTTTAAGTTTTGTGATAGATGGTGTACATCCGCACGATATTGCTTCTATTTTAGATGACAGTCAGATTGCAGTCCGTGCAGGACACCACTGCGCACAGCCGTTGTTAAAACATCTCGGTGTGCAGTCATCTGCGCGTGTCAGTCTGGCATTTTATAATGACAAAAAAGATATCGAACGTTTCTTAGACTGTCTTGCCGGCGTTCGAAGGAGGATGGGATATGGAGAGTAGAAGTTTTTACAATACGATTCTGACAGAGCACAACTTACATCCGCTGCATAAGCAGGTTTTAAAGGATGCAAATTTTGCATTAGAAGGTGTGAATCCAAGCTGTGGAGATGATATTGTACTTCAGCTTAAGGTGGAAGATGGAAAAATAACGGATGGCGCATTTGCCGGAAGCGGGTGTGCTGTTTCACAGGCTTCTGCGGACATGATGCTTGATCTTATCATCGGAAGAACAAAAGAGGAGGCACTGGAACTTTCGGATATATTTTTAAAAATGATTCATGATGAAGCGACACCGGAGGAAATTGACAGACTTGAGGAGGCATCCTCGCTTCAGGATATCTCTCATATGCCTGCCCGTGTAAAATGTGCGGTGCTTGGCTGGCACACGATGGAAGAAATGTTAAATGATAAATAATCTCACTTATTCGTGCGCCATCTTCTTCTGACAGGGGTATAATATAAACAATTAGAAACAACTAACAAAAGTTATGAATGACGTATCCAATTGTTCTGGAACGGTTCAAAACAGATTGTGTACAAAGAATGCGCAGGAAATGGAGGTTCTGATGGGAAGATATTATCATTTGTCAAAGAAGCTGACAAAAGCACAGGTGGCAGAAGTAGAACGTGAGATGAGAGAGATCGAGGATGTGGAGAGCGTGGAAGTAAACGGTGATCATATGTACATGAAAGTGATCACAAAAGATGACGAGTTTTCCGGTGTGATGGGCAGGGCAGTCAATATCTGCAGCAGGGTTGCAGATGGGGCAGAATTGTCGTTTTCCGGATTTGCAGTGTGAAGCAGGGTGTGTGAAATAAGATCAGAAAGATATAGCCGACAGAAGGCGCGGTAAAATACTAATGTAAGTGCAGCAGATTTATGCGGAAATATATCAAAATCTTTTGATATATTTCCGCATTTATATTTCCGCATTTATATTTCCGCGTATTAACGTGAACCGAAATGATTTTTGTGACAATATATCAGTGTAAGGACATAGTTCCTAATCTTAATCGCGACTAAGAGGAAAACACAATGACGATTCAGGAATTAGAGATATTTATAGAGAAGTATGGAAAAATCATAAGAAAAAATATGCCGTCAGGGACAGAAGCAGTATGCCAGAGCGGAACTGCGATAACCTTGAAATGTTTGCAGACAGGGAAACAGCCGATAGATACCTGAAAAATATTCTGGAAAAAACAGAAGCAGATGAAAATGGTGTCAGCGGATTTTTTAGAAACATTTTATTTGCAAAATAAGTCCTGACGGTTTACACTTTTTATAGTTTATAGAAGTAATTCATACACAACAAGAGAGGATTTATCACATGCCATCATTTGTAACCTTTTCGAACGTGGGCAAAATCTACCATACCGGTGAACTTGATATCACTGCTCTCCACGACGTTAACTTTGAGATCGAAAAAGGAGAATTCTGCGTCATCGTCGGTGCATCCGGCGCCGGAAAAACTACTATTTTAAATATTTTAGGAGGAATGGATACCTTAAGCAGCGGACAGGTATTTTTAGACGGACAGGAAATTTCGGGCTATGACAAAAAACAGCTTACTTCCTACCGGCGTTTTGACATTGGATTTGTGTTTCAGTTTTACAACCTCGTACAGAATCTGACAGCACTTGAAAATGTGGAGTTAGCCGCACAGATCTGTAAAGATCCGCTTCCGGCAGCAAAAGTCCTTGAGGAAGTCGGATTAAAGGATCGTTTGTCCAATTTCCCGGCACAGCTTTCCGGTGGAGAACAGCAGCGCGTGGCGATCGCACGTGCACTTGCCAAAAATCCAAAGCTCTTACTCTGTGATGAACCGACCGGGGCACTCGATTACAATACCGGAAAAGCAGTTTTAAAATTATTGCAGGATACCTGCCGCGAAAAAGGAAAGACGGTTGTTGTTATCACACATAATCAGGCACTGACAGCGATGGCAGACCGCATCATTACGGTAAAGAGCGGAACGGTCGTGTCCATGGGAAAAAATGAGCACATTGCAGATATTGCAGATATAGAGTGGTAGATGGTTATGAGATCAATGATATGGAAATCAACATTCAGGGAAATTAGAGAAAGCCTTGGCAGATTTTTAGCCATCCTTGCTATCGTTGCATTGGGAGTGGGATTTTTTGCGGGACTTAAGGTAACACAGCCTGCAATGTTAGAAACGGCACAGCGTTATTTTGATAAGACATCTCTTTATGATTACCGCCTGATCTCTACGGTCGGTTTTTCAGAGGACGAAGTGGAAACGATACAAAAGCAAAAAGATGTAAGGGCAGCAGAAGGAGCAGTCACGTTTGATATTATCTGTGAGAGCGGCGGGAAAGAGCGTGTCATAAAAATGCACAGCATCACGGAGAATGTCAACCGTCTGGTGCTCGTGGATGGAAAATTGCCGGAAAATGCATCGGAATGTGTGGTGGATTCCAATCTTTATGATGCATCCATGATCGGAAAAACGATCAAACTTTCCGGGAACAATGATACGGATGATCTGGAACATTTTTCGAGCAGGGAGTACAAGATTACCGGAATTGTGCAGTCACCATTGTATTCGCAGTTTGAGCGTGGAAGCACATCGCTTGGCAATGGCAGGGTAAGCGGATTTGCCTATCTTTTGCCAGAAGGATTTGCGGATGAGTATTATACGGAAGTCTATGTGAAATTTGACAGTGATTTTCCACTGTACAGTGAAGAATATGATGCTTACATAAACCAGAAACAGGATGCGTGGGAAACACTGGCAGAGAATCTTGCAGCAGAACGCTATCAGACGGTACGTTCGGAAGCAGAGACGAAACTTTTGGATGGGAAAAAACAGCTTGCAGAGAAAAAAGAAGGGACAAAGAGTCAGCTTGATGATGCAAAAATACAGTTAGAAGATGCAAAAAGTCAGATTGAAGAAGGTGAAAAGCAGCTTGCAGATGCAAAAAAGCAGTTGGAAGAGTCCAAGGCACAGATTGCAGAAAAAGAAGCGGAATTATCCGATGCAAAGAAGCAGTATGAGGATGGGAAAAAGGAATATGAGGACGGGCTTTCGACTTACAATAAAGAGATAGAAAAAGCTGAAAAAAAGATCAGCGATGGGGAAAAGACGCTGCAGGAATTAAAAGAGCCGGATACCTATGTGCTTGGGCGTGATACGAATGTTGGTTATGTATGTTTTGAAAGTGATTCCGGTATCGTCGACGGAGTTGCGGATGTGTTTCCGATTTTCTTCTTCCTGGTAGCAGCGCTAGTCTGTGTGACAACGATGAACCGTATGGTGGAAGAACAGCGGACGCAGATCGGTGTTTTAAAGGCATTAGGTTACAGTGAGCATACGATCATGGCAAAATATATGTTTTATTCCGGATCGGCAGCACTGACCGGCTGCGTGGCTGGATTTGCACTTGGAACTGTAATGTTTCCGAAAGTAATCTGGTATGCGTATGGCATGCTCTATAAGATGGAGTCGTTAGTGTATGTGTTTGACTGGAAATTAGCAGTCATTTCCGTGACCGTATCGCTTATTTGCTCTGTTGGCACAACATTTGTATCTGTCCGGCGGGAACTGACGGAGGTTGCGGCAGAACTGATGCGTCCGAAGACACCGAAAGCCGGAAAACGTGTATTTCTCGAATATCTGCCGTTTATCTGGAAGAGGCTTAAGTTTCTGCAGAAAGTGTCAATGCGGAACATTTTCCGGTATAAAAAAAGATTTTTTATGATGGTTGTGGGGATCAGCGGATGCAGTGCACTTTTAGTAACCGGATTCGGGGTACGTGATTCCGTGACGGGGATCATAACGCAGCAGTATACGCAGATACAGACTTATGATATCGGGATTACCTATTCATCGTCTGTTGCACAGAAACAGAAAGATGAACTGGAAAATAAAGAAAAAGACGGTGTAAAAAACTTTGTGTTTGTGGCAGAAAAGAGCATGGATTTAGTCGGTGAGGAAAAGACGAAATCTGTCAGCCTTATTATGGCAGATCCGGATTCGGATATAACGCCGTTTATCAACTTACATACGGAAAAAAAGGAGCCGATCGCATTTCCACAAAAGGGAGAGACGGTTATTTCTGCGAAAGTGGCGGATGAACTTGGAATAAAGACAGGGGATACCGTGACACTGCAGGATTCCGATATGAAAACGCTTAAGGTGACGGTAAGCGGTGTCTGTGAGAATTTTGTATATAATTATGTGTATCTGTCGGCAGATACTTACGTGGAACAGATGAAAGCAGAACCGGAATATAAGACGGCATTTGTGTCTGTTTCCGAGGGTACAGATGCGCATTTACTTGGAACAGCGTTAATGGCGATGGCGGATGTGGCAGCGGTAAATATTTCACAGGATGATATGAAACGTTTTTCAAGTATGATGAGCAGTATGGATCTGATCGTTGCTGTCATCATTATGTGTGCAGCGGGACTTGCATTTATTGTTTTATATAACCTGACGAATATTAATATTACAGAGCGTGTGCGTGAGATCGCAACGATCGAGGTGCTTGGTTTTTATGAGAATGAGACAGCAGCATATGTTTTCCGGGAAAACACGATCCTCACATTTCTTGGCGCACTTGTAGGACTTGTGCTTGGCATATTTCTGCACCGGTTTGTCATGAGCCAGATTGTTGTGGACATGGTGTCTTTTGATGTGCATGTAAAACAGATCAGCTTTTTATACAGTCTGGTGCTGACCATGGTATTTACCTGGTTTGTGGACCGCCTGATGCGAAAGAAGATCGATGCGATCAGTATGACGGAATCTTTAAAGAGCGTTGATTAAAAATAGAGTTGGACGTTAATGTGGGAAAGTGTTATAGTCTATTTATAAAAAATGACGAATCAGGAGATGATACATATGGGAAAAATTATAACGATCGGGCGTGAATTTGGCAGTGGCGGACGTGAGGTTGGAAAGAGACTTTCGGATGAACTGGGAATCGCCTATTATGATAATGAGATCATTACAGAGATTGCGAAGCGGACAAAACTTGCAGAACACACCTTGAAATCCCCGTACAGAGCCTGGTAGACGACCATCTCCTCCCCGGTCTCCGAGTGGGTTGCGACCGCAATGATCTGGTATAACTTATTTTTAAAATGCCGGTAGAATTCTCCCGGCACTGGTGTTTTACGAATCTGTTCCATTTTTTGTTCTCCATTCTGCCGGGTCCGGCCGCCCCTTTCAGGACGGTGTCTCCTTTGGCATAAGGTTCTATGACTTTACTCTTATACTTTTCTTTTCTATTGCTGCGCGGTTTCTGCCGCGGACTCAGCCTCAGAAGTCCCGTCTGCATCTTCAGCCGCTGTCTCGCCTTCTTCAGAAGTTTCTGTCGAAACTTCCGCCGCAGCCGCGCTGCTTCCGTCCACAGAAAGTCCCTCTAAGTGGTATTTATTCGCAGCGCTCCACAGCATCCATTCCTCATATCCGGCATCCTGCACGGCGCGGACTTCCTCTGCGACCTCAGTGGCCCCGTAGGTGATATAATTGCCATCTCCGAGGTATGTCGCCGTAAAGTCCTGAAGCCACGGGCGCACAATTGCCTGGCGGCTCTCATGGTTATCGGCTCTCGACGCGTCGAGCAGGACTTTTCCGGACTTCTGGAGCGCTCCGAAGATCGTCTTATAAGGTTCCATATCCGGATGCTCCAGCCCGAAGTTTCCGGAGCTGTAGTGGGACGGATAGATCATCGGACAGATATAATCGAGAATCTTCGCCATCTCCGTATAATCCTGGCCGACAGCGCTGGAATCCACTCCGCTCCCGATGATCGTGCCGAACACATCTGCCGACACGAAAAGTCCCT
>OGXV01002185.1_pt1 | contig 10828 bp, 8 predicted proteins | sample 1576391 | NCBI WGS metagenome assembly OGXV01 (sample SAMEA3541586, study PRJEB24748) | human gut metagenome | biome: human gut; feature: human-associated habitat; material: faeces | place: China | collected 2012 | reverse complement strand
CCAACTGCTCGCCGCGATTGTTCATCGCCTCGAAGAAGTGATTGAGATCGGTATCCTTGGGTACTTCGATACGAGAGATCTGCACATGCTTGAAGAGGTAGTCGCAAAAGGCCGTCAGTTTAGCCCCTACCAAACCAAGATCCGCCATTGCCTTGTCAATCAGCTCAAAACCGTTCACCAAACCTTCATTGAAGGTACTCCCCCGCAAATCGTAGGGGGCAACACCCTGCCATAAGCGCTCGAAGGTATGGCTCGATATCGGGCGACTCTCAAAAGCGAGGTTGATGGTCTGATACCAGCTCATATCCACCGAATCTATCGCGTGATGTTTGAGCCAATTGGCCAGCAGAGAGAGGGTAGTAAAGCGCTGCTGGCCATCGATTACCTCGAAACTGCCATCGTCCCGGGCAAACACCACCAGGGTGCCGATATAGTAGGTTTGCGGCCCCTTACCACTGACCAATTTTTGCTGATAATCCAGCACATCCTGCAGCAGCTGGGTGATCTCTCCCTCACCCCAGGCATAGTTGCGCTGGTACATGGGCACCAGATAGCGGGCGCGATCTTCAAGCAGTGCACGAATGGAAAAGGGGCGAACGCCTGCATCATTCATAATATTTCATCTCCCGAAACAGCCCGACCAGCTCATCTTCGGCACCATTGCGATTGTTCTTGTTCTCTCGACTGCTCATGCTAGGCAAAGGGAAGCCGTGCAGATCTCCCGGCAGACGAGCATCACGAATGGCACGGATCAGATTGTGCTCCAGCACATAGTTATCCATGGTTGCCAACTGCACTACCTGCTGGCGGATGCGGCAGCGATAGGCCCAGATAAAGCACTTCTCGATGGCCAGTGACAGCCCTTGGCTGCCGAACTTGTCGATATAGAAGATCAGGGCGCAGTCGAACATGGCCCGCACATAACGATCCCCGGTGCGGTGGCGTCGCTCGTAACTGCCCAGGGTCGATAGCACCTTGCTGGCCATCGGTGTCAGCGTTTCGCCGAGCAGGGTGGCAGATTGCGCCTTGCCGGAATCAGACTCCTCGGCCACGATGGCGGCCACCCGCGTCTGGTAGTACTCGGCCATCTCGAAAAAGCGCCGACCATTGATGATCATCTGGTCGAGATGAAAGGGAAACGTCATGTACTGGCCGTCAATCTTGCGCTGGTACTGGCTGTTGTACTCATCGACAAAGTGGTGGGCGATGCGCAGCGACTCCACGTAAGGATAATGCCCTACCCGATCTAGGTTGACCCCCTTGAAGAGATCCACCTCCCCCTTGCCAAAGTAGCGGGCCGACTTGCCCTCGGCCCACTGGCGTACCCGATAGAGATAGAGGGCGAACAGATTGGCCAGCTCGTCGCTTGGCAGGCGCTCCCAATGGGCGACCGCCTCGGCCTTGAGATTGGCCTCATGACCGGCAAACTCGCGCAGGTGAAATGCCTTGAGCAGATCGTGAGGAGCCAGATCGCGCCCCCGGGCATTTTGCGAATCGAAGAACTGGAACGCCTCCGAGATATCCTGCAGCACAAAGCAGACCACCTGACAGCGGTTGAGCAGAAAGTCAATTTGCTGCTCGTCAAACTCAGGGCGGGCCACCAGCCGACGCAACTCCAGATAGTTGCGTCTGAGGTTGAACTCCGAATCCCGGCTGGGGAAGCGCTGGCGCTGCATAAACGCATCGATAGGTCCACGCAAGACCTGCAATTGCTCACGCAGATCCTGACGTTGAAACCGGATACTCTTCTCTTTGCCACTGCGATTTTCGTTATCCAGCACCTCGATCAGCGCCTTGACGGTCAACATCAGGGTCAGGGTGCGTTGCTGACCATCGACGATATCAAGCATCTCGCCCTGCTCACTATCGGTGTGCTGATGAAACACCACCGAGCCCAGCCGGTAGGCGCTCTTGTCCTGATGGGTTGCCAAATCGGTAAAGAGATCCGAGATATTCTTGGAGCCCCAGCGGTAAGGTCGCTGATAGCTTGGGATGGCCAGTTGGGGAATGGCCAGCAACTGGCGTACCGACTGCACTTGATTATTAATGCTCTCCATCATGCCTCCTGCGGTATGAAGTGGTCAACAAAAACTGGCCACCGCGTTAGAGTTTTTCCAGTATCGGTTTTCTGATTCGTTTGGCGGTAACCCACCATTATATTCGTGCGGTCTTAGTGCGCTGTAATATCCAACGATATAGTCCGTTATTGCGTGAGCTGCATCGCTGAAGCTTACATAGCCCGTCGCCGGCACCCATTCGTTCTTCAGACTCCTGAAGAAGCGCTCCATTGGGCTGTTATCCCAGCAGTTTCCACGCCGACTCATACTCTGCCTGATCCGGTATCGCCACAGTAACTGCCGGAACTGCCTGCTCGTATAATGGCTGCCTTGGACGCCCTTCTAAGAGTCAAGCTGTTATCGGGATACTGTTGATCCGCCTGTTTTGATTGCGCAGTAACGTGTAAACTTCGCGGGAGATATATCGCTTTAGACAGCGTATCGCGTCCATTTTTGTATGTCCTTCGGCTACACGCCTGGCGACATATTCCTTTGTTTTTGCGTCAGTTCGTAAGCGTCCGATGGCGATGATGTGAAGTGCACTATTTGCAGCACGATCTCCACCACGATTAAGTCGGTAACGGTTCGTTCATGGCCATATCAATGATTTTCTGGTGCGTACCGGGTTGAGAAGCGGTGTAAGTGAACTGCAGTTGCCATGTTTTACGGCAGTGAGAGCAGAGATAGCGCTGATGTCCGGCAGTGCTTTTGCCGTTACGCACCACCCCGTCAGTAGCTGAACAGGAGGGACAGCTGATAGAAACAGAAGCCACTGGAGCACCTCAAAAACACCATCATACACTAAATCAGTAAGTTGGCAGCATCACCGACAAATGAGCCCATTGGAATAAGTTAGAAACTACATATCTGCCAACAACATCCCAGCCATACCATCCAGTCGCTTCTTAACCTTTTCCCAGCCCGGCATAACCTGCCCCATCAGACGGTAAAACTTCTCGCTGTGGTTGTGCTCAGCCACATGGCATAACTCATGTAGCAAAACATAATCGATACATTCTGAGGATGCCTTAACCAGCCATGGATTCAGGGTCAGACAGCCTTTTGCTGAACAGTTGCCCCATTGCGTTTGCATCGCCCGCAGACGTATCGGAGGACGCTCACTGACCCAAAGGGTCTGCGGAATCAGTAAATCAAGCCTGCGCTGAAAAACATCTCTGGCACGTTCCCGATACCATTCAGCCAGCAAGGCTTTAATCTTTTCTGCCGATTTGTGTCTGACAGTCACTTCCAGACGCCCACGCAACATTTTCACTCGTTGCGGCACAGTAGCGTCTTCTGTCACTTTCAACTGATATTGCTTACCGAGATAATAATGGCTTTCTCCGCTGACATACTGACGCGGAACAATGTGTGTCTGTTGCTCCCTGAAATCACGCAGTTGCTGGTATATCCAGCGCCCTCTTTTTTTCAGCGCAGACAACAGCTCGTGCTCCGGTGTTTCTGGAGGTACAGAGACAATAACCCGGCAGTCCGGATGCACCTTGATGAGCACCCTGCCCTTTACGACCTGACGCGGAACACACTGTACGACGATGACCTCATCACCATAGACAATGCGTAACGCTTTCATTGATGGCGATTCTTTTTCACTCATGATTTCATCAAACCAACGCGCAGTATCTGGATGATGGTTTCAACAATACGGTTAACCTGATTCATTCCGGCACCAATTTCCCGGCAGGCCGTAAACAGCAGTGGTAGCAGACTTGTCTTAACGACTTTCTCAATGTCCTGGGGGTTCAGGGAGTTTTCTGCCACCGCTTTGACGATAATGTTGTCCACTTCAAAAGCCAGCTTCGTCCACTTATCCTGCACCTGAACGTCGTTTACCGCAAAAACCTCAGGTAGCTCTTTTTTAAATACACCGTAATACGCCTGAGCATGCTTGTTTACCGCCAGTGCATCCGGGATATCGCTGAGCTTACGGGCTTCAACCTGTTCTTCAAATTCACGGAACAAAAGGTACTGTTTCAGCGGATGGTCAAACAGTTTTTCAGCCTCTTCGATAGCCATACGCAGGAGTTTTGAAAATGCCTCCTGAGCATACGGGTCATCACGCAATTCCTGCTCAATCATCTTCGTCACGCGGGTTTTAATGATGTCGGTTTCATTGCGGGTTTTATTGTTATCCCACTCTTCGGGTTTTTCGCTCTTGCCCATTTTACCGACTTCATACACGCCATCCGGTTCACGAACCTCAACGCCGGTGACATGCTTATCCAGCAATTTTTTCACCTGCTCAGCGTAGTCGTCATAATTGACCTGCTCTCCACTTACCTGCATCGCCCACTGGCGCAGGCTGGACATCTGTTTTACGGTTTCTTTATAGAGATTTCGGTCTTGTTCCGTAAAGCTCTTGTCGGTGAAGAAGGTGGCGGACTGCAGTGCCACTTTCAGGCATCCGGCAAAGGCCGTTAACGCCTCGAAGAAATCATCACGGGTTTTCTGATGGATATCGACCATCTCTCCGTCACGTTCTTCCATTTTAGGCACCAGTACCGCACGTAACTGCTCAGTATCATTTTTGTTTTTAACACCGGCAAATATGGCCCACAGCTGGTTATATAGATGCGGTAGACGCTTGTATTCAGAGCTCATGGCGCTGTACAGCCCGTCAATATCTTTGATATCGTATCCGCCCTGAGTTCGGGAGGCGAGGTCCTGATATTTGCCGATAGTCGTGTCCAGCTCAGCCAGAATACCGCGATAATCAATCAGCAGACCGAACTTTTTTAGTGGATGCAGTCGGTTCACCCGCGCAATCGCCTGGATAAGGTTGTGGGACTTAAGCGGCTTGTCGATATACAGCACGGTATTCTTCGGCTCATCAAACCCGGTGAGCAGTTTATCAACGACTATCAGCAATTTGAGCTTCTCATCGGTATCGAAACGACTGATGATATTGCGGGTATACACAGACTCATCCTGCGTGCCGACGTTATCTTTCCACCATTTCGTCACTTCCGGCAGTTTGCTTTCATCCACCTCAGTATTCCCTTCCCGGGTATCCGGCGGGCTGATAACTACAGCTGACTCAAACAACCCGGCTTCATCAAGATACTTTTTATATTTGATGGCGGAAATCTTGCTGTCGCAGGCAAGCTGGCCTTTCAGTCCCTCATCAATATTCTTCGAGAAGTGCGTGGCGATATCGAGTGCGATCAGATGGATGCGATCATCTGCACTATAAACCTCACCTTTACGGGCATATTTACGCTTAAGGTCGGCTTTTTGCGCTTCGCTTAACCCATCGGTAATACGATCAAACCAGGCATCTATTGCCCGATCGTTAACCTCAAGGTCGGGAATACGTTCTTCATACAGCAAAGGTGTAACGGCTTTATCTTCTACCGCTCGCTGCATGGTATAAGCGTGGACAATCGGTCCGAATTTATTGGTGGTCTTATCTTCTTTTAGCAATGGCGTACCAGTAAATGCTACAAAGGCGGCGTTCGGCAGTGCCAGTTTCATTCGCACATGGTTCTCACCACCCTGGCTACGGTGTCCTTCATCAATCAGAACGATGATATCGGGGCTGGTATTGACGCATTCAGGAAGTTTTGTCGCTGAATTAAATTTCTGGATTAGGGTGAAAATGATGCGTTCTTTACCGGAGCCAATCTGTTTCGCCAGCATCTGCCCGGATGTCGCCATTGCATTGGCTTTGTCTTTTTTTCCGGCCAACTCGCCGCCGGATGCAAAGGTACTGCTGAGCTGTTCTTCAAGATCGATACGGTCCGTCACCACCACGATACGACACCGCTTCAGGCTATCATGTAGAATCAGCGCCTTACTGAGGAACACCATGGTGTACGATTTACCGGAGCCCGTGGTATGCCAGATCACACCACCTTCTCTGCCCCCGTCCGGTCTGCGGGTGCTTATGCGTTCCAGCAGCCTTTTAATCCCGAACACCTGCTGATAGCGGGCGACAATTTTCCCGGTCTTTTTATCAAACAGGGTGAAAAAGCGGGTCATCTCCAGCAGACGTTCCGGTGAAAGCAGGCTGATGAGCAGCTTATCCTGCCCGCTGACGGCCAGTTCACCAGCAGCTATTAACTGTTGGTACCAGTCGAGATCGGCTGAAGGACGATGATCAAACAACGCATGAATTTGTTCAGTCGATAACTTATGGTTGCGCAGCGCATACATCTGCGCGTAAGTAATATCTTCTTCGCGCCATGCCGCCCAGAATTTCATTGGTGTATGACAGGTACCGTAGCGCCCGTCATGCCCGTTAATCGACAGTAATATCTGGCTGTAAGCAAACAGCTGCGGGATTTCGTCGTTGAGCTGATTGCGGATACTCTGGGATATCCCTTCGTCAATGGTTGGCCCTTTCTTGCTGTGACCCGCCGGGCTTTTCGCTTCAATGACGGCCAGCGGGATACCATTCACAAAACACACAATATCCGGTCTGCGGGTTTCGACACCGCCTGACCGCAATACCGTAAATTCTTCGGTAAAATAGAACTGGTTATTTTCCGGATGTTCCCAGTCGATCAGCGCAATGGTGGGGTTGACCTTCTTGCCATCGACAAACTCCGTGACGGCGATACCGTAGAGCAGATGGTTATACATCCGTTCATTGGCTTTGAGCAGCCCTTCATTCAGCGCCGGAGAACAGACCTGTGATATCAGGTTATCCAGTGCTTTTTCCGATAACTGGCAGGTTTTGCCACCCGCCATAAAGGAACGTTTCGACAGCTCTTCACGCAGAACCGGACGCAGCACCACCTCATCCTGTTTATAGCCCCGGTAATCCATAATCTGTTTCGGAGATAAAAACGTCCAGCCGAGGCTGGTCAGTAACGTCAGTGCCGGAATTTTGGCGCTGTATTCTTCCTGGAATTTTGGCGTGTACGTCTGGTTCATCATTAATCCTTTTCTTTCTGGCGCTACTCGCTACTGGTCACATGAAGATTCATCAATGCAGACAGCACTTCTTAAATTTTTTACCGCTGCCACACGGACACGGGTCATTTCGCCCGGGCATGTTTTCTGCCCCCTTCACTGGAACAGGCCGGGATGATGCCTCTGACATTCTCACTGACAACCAGTACTGATAAAGTGCCAGTGCAGCAGGCTGAATAAGGGAAATACTTTTCTCAAACTGCTCTCCGGTCATTTTCTCAAGTACAGGAAAATTCTTCTCCACGCCATGAAGAGCGATCACTTCCAGAGAAGGCCGTAACTCACCGGGAAGACCAGACCAGTCATCCAGTGACTTTCCTTTCATATAACCAAAACACCACTCTTCCACAATGGTATATTTTTCCCCCTTTACCTCACGCTCATTGAAAATCGGCTCAAACAGTTCAGGGGCGTCATAAAGGCAACCAGCGATATCGTTCATATGCTGAAAACACAGCCCCACAAAACGCGTCATCTCTTTTTCAGTGGTCCAGCGAGGGTGGTAATCACCTCGCCCCCAGATAGCACTGAGCCAGGTATTAGGGGAAATCGTATTCGGGCCAGAGACAATCGCTGTCAGAAAGCCATCCAGCTCAGAGAAACAGAGCACAGAGTCATCATTGCCGTATTTCAGCAACACCTCTTCCAGCCAGTCGATTTCCCGGTCAATCAGCGGCCCGCTTTTCGTCAGTTTCATTCGGCAACCGCCTCATCGACCTTAACACGACGTTTGCCAGTCAGTAGCTGTTGCATCAGGGCTTTTTTCTCATCTCTCAGGCAGGCGAGTTTTTTCTCAAGTGTGGAGATTTCAGCATCGGCTGCGGACAGAACGGCGGCAATTTTTTGTTGTTCTTCAATACACGGATAGTACACAACCATACTTCGAAGATCGCTTATGCTAATATTTAATTGGGCTGCACCAGCAGCTTTATCAAGTATTGACTGTTGTATTGAATCTGATAAATACAAATAAGTAATGAATGCCTGATTTGCGCATTCTTTTGCCAAAATTCTTCCGACTCGCTGATTGAGGTAGCAAGGGAGGTCTTTTTTCTCAACTCTGCCATAATTGTTCAAGCTACCAGACATACCGAAAACAAAGTCACCGACCCTTAACTTAAACTTATCCAGTCCGTTAACACTGTCCCTATCAACCTTTGCAGCACCTAGTACATCTAACCCACCAGTCTTAAAGTCGCTCATGCGAATAATTGGAATACCAGAATCTGATTGAGTGAAATCTTTGCTTTTAAAAGCATAGCCTGTATCAATATTGGCCATATCACAAAATTTCCCTTTTTCCCACTCCCCACTAAACCTCACCCCATTCTCATCCAGCAAGCGTTTCTTCCCGGTAAGCAATTGCTGCATCAGGGCTTTTTTCTGCTGCTGGCTGTTGACGAGAAGCTTTTCCGTCACCGTAATTGCCTTATCCCAGGTTGACAGGATTTTAACGATTCTCTTTTGTTCAGACAGTGGGGGGATATTAAATGGCCACTTAAACCAACTATCTAACTTAAAAATCATTTTCTCTATGTGCACACCAATGCTAGAGTGGAAGCAGGTTTGCTGGAAATATAGAGACTCCGATAGAAATTCCATATAAGGAAGATAAAAACCGGACTTCCCTGTAAGCACACAATATTCATTCGATACAATTGAGCCAGAAAGTTCTTTAGGTACAAGACCGCAAGCACCGTGCACAATTTGTCGTTTTGATATGAGAAAGTCGCCTTCTTTAATATAGAATTGACTTTTTACGGAGATATCTTTTCCTTTAAGATGCTCACGTCTTATTACGCCACCTCTGGAGCGCTTTACTGTAACTAAGTCATACTCTTGATTATCTTGTATATATGCCTTTCTTGCCTCTATATTTAAGCACTTTTCTAATGATAACTTTTGCCATCCTGTAGGTAGCATTCCAAGGATCGGTTTTCCAGCTTTAACGCTCACTGGGTAAAGCGAATCACGAGCCATAACCCAACTCCTTCAAATATCCAGCCATCTCCGTTTCCAGCTTCGCCAATTCCGCCTTCAGTTGCTCGCGTTCTGCTCGCACCGCCAGCAGGTCAATCTCATCCTCTTCTTCAAAGGTATCGACATAGCGCGGGATATTGAGGTTATAGTCGTTGTCCTGAATCTCTTTCAGGCTGGCGAGATAGGCGTATTTCTCGACGTTATCGCCATCACGGTAGGTCTTGACGATTTTCTTAATGTTTTCTTCGCTAAGCTGGTTCTGGTTTTTACCTGCCTTGAATTCACGGCTGGCATCGATAAACAGCACCTTGTCATCAACTTTCTGCTTTTTGAAAATCAGAATCGCAGCCGGAATCCCCGTACCGTAGAACAGTTTTTCCGGCAGACCAATTACCGCATCCAGCAAATTTTCGTCGATCAGTTTCTGGCGAATTTTACCTTCGCTGGAGCCACGGAAAAGCACACCGTGTGGCACAACTACGCCCATACGGCCAGTTCCCGGTTTCAGGGTTTCGATCATATGCGAGATAAAAGCGTAATCTCCTTTAGTCTTCGGCGGTACACCGCGACGAAAACGGCCAAACTTATCGTTCTCGGCCTCGTCATGGCCCCACTTATCGAGGCTGAACGGTGGGTTAGCGGTCACGATATCAAACAGCATCAGGTCGCCATTTTTATCGAGCAGCTTCGGGTTACGAATGGTATCGCCCCACTCGATTTTATGGTTGTCTTCCCCGTGCAGGAACATATTCATTTTCGCCAGCGACCACGTAGAACCGATCGCTTCCTGACCGAACAATGCATAGTTACGACTATCATGCCCGGAGACAATTTTACGCCCACACTTCATCAATAATGAACCGGAACCACAGGCTGGATCGCAGATGGTATCACCCGGTTGCGGATCGAGCAGTTCTGCAATCAGGTCCGAAACTTCCGGCGGGGTATAGAATTCCCCGGCTTTCTGCCCACCGCTGGCAGCAAAGTTTTTGATCAGATATTCGTAGGCATTACCGATAACGTCCAGCGTACCGACACGGCTCGGCTTCAGGTTAAGATCTTGACCGGCAAAGTCTTCCAGCAGCTGACGCAGGATGGTGTTCTTCTGTTTTTCTTCACCTAGGCGATCGGTGTTAAACGAAATATCCTGGAACACGCTTTTCCCGGCGTCTTTCAGTTTGGTGCCATTAGCTTCTTCAATCGCATGCAGAGCCTGATCGATACGCTCACCGTTACCCGGCTCATGGCGGCGTTCGTACAGCGCATAAAAGCTGGCACTTTTTGGCAGTACAAAACGCTCGTTGGCCATCATGGCTTCAATGAGTTCTGGTGCATCACCATACTGTTTTTTATATTCATCGTAATGATCCTGCCAGACATCCGAAATGTACTTAAGGAACAGCATGGTAAGGATAAAGTCTTTATAGGTATCAGCACTGATGGTGCCACGGAACGTATCACACGCGGCCCACAGGGCTTTGTTGATCGTGTCCTGACTGATTTTGTCGTTCATGAATCATCCTGGTCTGAAGAAAAGCCTGCGATGAAGGGCATTGCATCTTAAAAATTGCGGTAAATGATACCGTAAGATGCCTCCCCTGACACGCCAATATCGCAGCATTCAGGTTTGCATCATCCCCGTAATATCGACATGAGACAGACTGACACAACCTGGCTCGTCACTCGCTAAAAACCAATTATCTTAGTAAGACAGCATCCATATTAGCCATGGTGTAAAACTGCCGTAGGGGTAATGATGATCCATATATCACCCGTTCTGGTGTGTGAAGCTGACATGATCGGTAATGACTCCAATTTACTGATAGTGTTTTATGTTCAGATAGTGCCCGATGACT
>OGXV01002184.1_pt1 | contig 10831 bp, 9 predicted proteins | sample 1576391 | NCBI WGS metagenome assembly OGXV01 (sample SAMEA3541586, study PRJEB24748) | human gut metagenome | biome: human gut; feature: human-associated habitat; material: faeces | place: China | collected 2012 | reverse complement strand
ACTATCACAAAGTAATGTGAAGGCTATCATTCAGGATAGTTACGGGTTTATGGCCTGCTTGGCCTGCTGATGCCGCCGCAGGCCGCAGCGGCGCTGCTGGTCCTTCCCTCGCTGCTCACCAATCTCTGGCAGTTACTGGCAGGCCCGGCGCTGGCGCAGATTGTACGCCGTCTCTGGCTTATGATGACCGGGATTATTATTGGCACGTTGGCCGGATCCTCACTGCTGATCGGCCTCAATCCTCGGTGGTCGGCGCTGGCGCTTGGCGCCGCATTGATAGTCTATGCCGGGTATGCGCTCTGCAGTCCGGTGTTTCAGGTTTCCGGCCGCGTGGAGAAGTGGCTGTCGCCGCTCATGGGCGGGCTGACCGGCGTTATCACCGGGGCGACCGGGGTATTTGTTATTCCGGCAGTTCCCTGGCTACAGGCGCTGGGCTTTCGTCGCGACGAGCTGGTGCAGGCCCTGGGGTTGTCGTTCACCCTTTCCACTCTGGCGTTGGCGGCCGGCCTCGCCCTGCACGATGGCTGGCATGATGATGCATGGCTATTGTCGGCGCTGGCGCTGTTGCCGGCGCTGCTCGGCATGTGGCTGGGACAGCGGATCCGCTCGCGTCTCAGCCCGCAGCGCTTTCGTCAGGGCTTTCTGTTGTTCCTGCTGGCGCTGGGGATAGAGCTGATCGCCCGGGGATGGCTGGTCTGAATCCTCTAGCGGCGGGTAATGTGCTTCACATTGTACTTACTGGTGTTCTGGTAGATCTCTGAGAAATCGACGATCGCCCGGTTCTGGGCGTAGCTGATCGACTGCACCCGCAGCAGGAGGCTGTTTGGCGCCACCTGCAGCAGCTCCGCCTGCTCACGGGTCGCCAGCACCGGGGTATAGCTGCGGTGGCTCTCGATGATGGTGATATGGCACTCTTTTTTAAAATAGTTGAACTTAGACTGCTCGAGGTTACCCACGCTGAGCCAGGGGAAGGTGGCGAAGGGGATATAGCTGTTTTCCACCAGGATTGGGACCTCATCGATCAGCCGCAGCCGTCTGACGTAATACACTTTCTCCCCCGGCTGGATCTTTAACTGCTGGGCAATGGCTGGCGGGGCATCAAGCAGCGTAAATTCAATAACTTTGTTACGGTAGTTGGTGACGCCCACCACCTGCATCTGGTAGTTAAAGCCCTCCAGTTCCCCGCCATGATAGTTACTTTTACGCACAATGCAGGTTCCGCTGCCGTGCCGCCGCGCGATCAGCTTTTCTTCCTCCAGTAGCGCCAGCGCTTTGCGCAGCGTCATCACCGAGACCTTCAGCTCCGCGGCGAGCGCTTTTTCGCTGGGCAGCATATCGCCGACGGCATAGTCGTCGCTGTTGATGCGGGCCTTCAGTTCAGTGGCAATCTTTTTATAAATCACTTTTAGATGTCTCGATGGAGTGGCGCCAGTCAACGGTAGATATGAATAACTTCATGTAATTAAATGATTATTTTTATCTTTCAGCGAAAAAATCAACAATGACACATCTATAAATCACGCCATATTTATATATCTGTCCAGCAACAATATATATGACTTTCGTCACAGATGGCCCTTTTCCTGCTCGGGTTCCCGGTGGTCTGCTCCTAGTCTGATAAGCCTATTCATCAGGTGATGACAGCGGTCTGCAAAGACGAGAGGACAACCATGATTGGAGTGAAAAAGCTTCAGGACTTTTCCAAGGCGATGATCGGGCCGGTGCTGTATCTGCCAGCTATCGGCCTGTTGATCGCCCTGTTCAGCATGACGACCAACCGGCTGTGGGTGGATGAAAGCAGCGGGCTCTACCTGGTGGGGAAATTTGTCTCCAGTATGCTCTGGGCGCTGATGAACAATCTTGGGTTTCTGTTCTGCCTTGGGCTGGCCAGCGGTCTGGCGAAAACCCGCAAGGCCGAAGCGGCCTTCGTGGCGGCCATGACCTGGCTGATGTACCTGGCGGCGAATAATAGCTGGCTAACCCTCACCCATCGCCTGGCGACCGGAGCCACCAACGCGCAACTGTACGGCAGCGGACAAACCTTTATCTTCGGTTTTCAGGTTATCGATATGGGCGTATTCCTTGGGATTATCCTTGGCTGCGCTGTCGCCTTTGTCCATAATCGCGTGGTTGGGATTGAGTTTCGCGGCGCGCTGTCGATCTACGGCAACAGTAAGCTGGTGCTGATCGTGATGCTGCCGCTGGTTGGCATGTTCGCCATCGCCACCGTCTATCTCTGGCCGGTAGTGGAGCTGGGCATCTCGGCGCTGACCGGCTTTATGAAATCCTTTGGCGCCATCGGGGTCTTCCTGTACGGCTTTCTCAACCGGTTCCTGATCCCCACCGGGCTGCATCATCTGATCTGGTCGCCGTTCGTTTTTACCTCTATCGGCGGTCAGCTGCTGATCGATGGTCAGACCGTCATTGGCGCTAAGCCTATTTTCCTGGCCGAAATCGCCCGCCACCCCGTTGACGCGCTCAGTGATTCCGCCCGTTTCCTCACCTATGGGATGGTGAAGATTTTTGGCACCGCCGGCATGGCGCTCGCCTTCTACCGTACGGCGAAAGCGGAGAATAAGCAGCGGCTGAAAGTCACGCTGATCCCCTTGATTGTTACCTCCGTCCTGGTGGGGATCACCGAACCTTTTGAGTTTCTCTTTATCTTCACCGCCCCATTGCTGTGGCTTATCTACTCCCTGCTGGACGGTTTTTTCCAGATGCTGGCCTGGCTGCTTCACGTCAGGGTCTGCGCCACTAACGGCCTCATCGATTTCGTCGTCTATAACCTCCCGGCGGGAGTCGGCGCGACGCGCTGGCCGGTGTTTGTCGCCCTCGGTCTGCTGGAAACCGCGACCATGTACCTGGTCGGCACCTTCTGTATTACCCGTCTGCGGCTGCTCACCCCGGGCCGCGAAACCGCAGCCGAAGATGAGCATTCGCAACAGGCTAATAGCGAGCATCCGGATAAAGGCGCGCTGGTGATTGCCGGGCTGGGAGGGAAAGAGAATGTCTGTGCGGTGGGCAACTGTTTTACCCGTCTGCGGATTGATGTGCGGGACCCCGCCCTTATCCAGCAGAAGCTGTTGAAAGAGAGCGGCGGGAGCAGCGTGCTGATTAAAGGAAACCATGTCCAGGTTATCTATGGTCTGGGAGTTAACAAAATTCGAACGGCGGTCAACGCCAGTCTGGGTGTTACTGAATAACGAGGTGGTAAATGAAAGATAATTTTGTGGTCACCATTGCCGGCGGCGGCAGTACTTATACCCCTGGGATTGTGATGATGTTACTGGAAAATATGTCGCGCTTTCCCCTGCGGGAGATCCGTCTGTACGACAACCATCACCAGCGTCAGAAGACTATCGGCGACGCCTGCGCCATCCTGGTGGCTGAACGCTTCCCACAGGTGAAGTTCAGCTATACCACCGATCCGCAGGCGGCCTTTACCGACGTCGATTTCGTGATGGCGCATATTCGCGTTGGCCTGTATGAGATGCGGGAAAAGGATGAAAAGATCCCGCTGAAATATGGCGTGCCGGGCCAGGAGACCTGTGGTCCGGGTGGGATTGCCTACGGTATGCGCTCGATTGCCGGGGTGCTGGAGCTGGTCGATTATATGCAGCAGTACGCACCAGGGGCCTGGATGCTCAACTACTCCAACCCGGCGGCTATCGTCGCGGAAGCGACCCGTCGCCTGCGGCCCGACGCGCGCATCATCAACATCTGCGATATGCCGGTGGCTATCGAGGGTCTGTTCGCCGACATCCTCGGCCTGCCGTCGCGCAAAGCGCTGAACGTTCGTTACTATGGCCTGAACCACTTCGGCTGGTGGACCAGCATCACCGATAAAGCCGGTAACGATTTGATGCCGGCGCTGAAGCGTCACGTGGCGGAGCAGGGATACAGCAGCCCAAAAGAAGACTTTCAGCATAAGGCGCCGAGTTGGATCGAGACCTTTAAAAAGGTGAAGGATGTGTTTGCCCTCGATCCGTCGACGCTGCCTAACACCTATCTGAAATACTATCTCTACCCGGACTATGAAGTGGCGCATTCCGACCCGGAGTTTACGCGGGCCAACGAGGTGATGGCCGGACGCGAAAAAGAGGTCTTTGATATGGCCCGGGAGATCACCCGTCGCGGCACGGCGGAAGGCGCGCATTTCCATGCCGGGGCCCATGCCACCTTTATCGTCGACCTCGCCTGCGCCATCGCCTTTAACACCCAGGAGCGGATGCTGTTGATCGTCGAGAACAACGGAGCCATCGCCAACTTCGATGAGACGGCGATGGTGGAAGTCCCCTGCCTGGTGGGCGTTAACGGTCCGGAACCGCTGGCGATGGGGAAAATCCCGTCATTCCAGAAAGGGTTGATGGAGCAGCAGGTGGCAGTTGAGAAACTGGTGGTTGACGCCTGGATTGAGGGCAGTTACCAGAAACTGTGGCAGGCCATCGCCCTGTCGAAAACGGTGCCCAGCGCTTCGGTGGCGAAAGCTATCCTCGATGAACTGATCGTCGCCAACGAAGGCTACTGGCCCGCACTGCACTGATCTTTTTCGTGATGGGTAAGATGCAGAGAATCCCCCTTCTCTGCATTTTTACCCGGTGTTTCCCCCGGTGATGCATTCATCCTTAACCTCCGCCCCCGTGGGCAAAGCGAACCGCTCATTTCCCCTTCAGACCGGAGGTAAAAGGCCTCTATCTTCATTTTGCCCCGATCGTGACAATGAAATATAAATTCTATTCTTCAATATTATGGCGTAAAAATGTGATCTGCGTAGTATTCTTCGATTTACATTAACCCACTGAAAACAACATCGTTATTACCTCACTGTAAATTTAACCTGCTTTTCATGGGGATATACTTCCTTTAGCCTTTGTGATTGGCTTCATGCATTTACCATTCTGCAACACTGATTTGAAATTAAATTTTCATAATGTGATCTTGTTGCATGTTCATTCCATTTCTTTGTGCCATATTCTTACCACGGTAAATCGCCGGAGCGACAGCAACGTGCCACACCAGAGCGCTGTTCATCGGCAAATGTCGTCGCGACTGACGCACTAAAGACCGCTAACCCGCAAAGGAGAACGGATATCAACTACATCCATGTCAACACCAAGCCGTAAACCTCTTTGACCGCCATTGCTTAGCGTACCCTGCCTTGTGCTGAGCAATTACACAAAGAAGAAAATCATTTAATTCAGTTAGATACGACAACACAGGCGTGATAAATCCTGACTGGGGAGATGTATTTTTATCTTGTGTCGTTCAACAAAATAAAGGGACTACCATGTCATTTATAACAAACCTGAACCAGCAACAGAGAAAACGACTTCATCAGATCACCTTAGTGGCCACCTTCGGCGGCCTGCTTTTCGGTTACGACACCGGCGTTATCAACGGCGCCTTTTCCTCACTGAAGCAGTACATGGCGCTGACCCCAACCACCGAAGGGCTGGTAATGAGCGTTCTGCTGGTCGGCGCCGCGCTGGGCAGCGTGTTTGGCGGCAAATTTGCCGATTACTTCGGCCGGCGTAAATATTTACTCTTTCTCTCCTTTGTTTTTCTCATCGGCGCGTTGCTTTCCGCCGCGGCCCCCGATATCACTACCCTGCTGATTGCCCGCGCCCTGCTGGGCTATGCCGTCGGCGGCGCTTCGGTCACCGCCCCCACTTTTATTTCAGAAGTGGCGCCTACCGAGATGCGCGGCAAGCTGACCGGCCTGAATGAAGTCGCCATCGTCATTGGCCAGCTGGCGGCGTTTGCCATCAACGCGATCATTGGCATCATCTGGGGCCATCTGCCGGACGTCTGGCGCTATATGCTGCTGGTACAAGCGATTCCGGCCATCTGCCTGTTCGTTGGCATGTGGCGCGCGCCGGAAAGCCCGCGCTGGCTGATCAGCAAAAATCGTCATGATGAAGCGCTGCATATCCTCAAACAAATCCGCCCGGCGGAACGCGCGCAGAAGGAGTACGATGACATCTCTACCCTGATCAAAATTGAAGCTGGTAATAAGTACAGCGCCCAGAGCACCTTTGCGACGATCGTCAAAACACCCTGGATCCTCAAAATTTTGCTGGTCGGCATTATCTGGGCCGCACTGCAGCAAACCACCGGCGTTAACGTCATTATGTATTACGGTACGGAAATCCTGAGTGCCGCCGGTTTCTCCGAACGAACCTCGCTGATCTGCAACGTGCTGAACGGTGTTTTCTCCGTGGGCGGTATGCTGATCGGGGTGCTGTTCCTTGTCGACCGCTTCAAACGTAAGACAATCATCATCTACGGTTTCGCCATTATGGCAACCCTGCATCTGATTATCGCCGCTGTCGATTACACCCTGGTGGGTGACCTGAAAGCTACCGCCATCTGGCTGCTGGGCGCGCTGTTCGTCGGCGTGATGCAGGGCTCCATGGGCTTTATTACCTGGGTGGTATTAGCCGAACTGTTCCCGCTGAAATTCCGCGGACTGTCGATGGGGATCTCGGTATTTTTCATGTGGATCATGAACGCGGTGGTCAGCTATCTGTTCCCGCTGCTGCAGGCAAAACTGGGCCTTGGGCCAGTCTTCTTTATCTTCGCCGCCATTAACTATTTAGCCATTCTTTTCGTGGTCTTTGCCCTGCCCGAGACCTCCAATAAATCGCTTGAGCAGTTAGAAGCAGAGCTGTCAGCAAACCATGAAGATAAAAAATCCACTCGTCTCACCAGGGAGGTTGGTTATGATCGATAACATCACGCTGGATAATCTGCATATTGGCTGCAAAGCCAGTAATAAAGCGGAAGTCATCGCCATGATCGGCGCGGAGTTTAAAGCCAAAGGCTATGTCAATCAGGAATGTGTCCACTTTCTGCTGGAGCGTGAACATCAGGTCTCGACCTTTTTAGGCAATGGCATCACCCTGCCGCATTTGCCGAAATCCGCGACGGATATCATCCTTAAAACCGGGATTGAGATCTATCAGTTTCCTGATGGCGTAATCTGGGATCGGAGCAATGTAATGTTTATTGCCATCGGCGTGATCGCGAAAGAGAAAGAGCATATTGACGTACTCAAGGAAATTGCCTCGATATTTAGCGATGAGCTGATCGCTAACGCACTGTCATTAATCTCCGACAAACATGATTTCCTGAAAATTCTGCAGCATAACGCCTTGCCCCATTAAGTATGACACCGACCGGAGCTCTGGCCCCGGTCGGATTTTCACCCCTCGCCCAGCAAACATGGCGAATAATCTGATTCTCCCCGTTATAACCTCAATGGCAATAATAACCAGAGAAACCAACGTATTGCTACTTGCTTGAAGTACGCGCATTAGCGCAGGCATCTCATAACTAAAATCCCATTAAAACAATGAGTTAAATATTCTTCAGGGCTACTGACCCTCAGGTTTATTGCTCGCGCTGTTAGCACCGTACGCCAGTGATTCCTGCGGTATTCCATTAGTTTTGATTTATATCAATACCTGTTCGATCGTTAAAATGCATTTTACAGCGCGATTATTTTAGCAGGGTGAATACGACATTGGTTTTACGATTGGGATATTTATTTAGCCGACCCGCAAGTCTGTGGGGATGGCTGATGTGTAATGCGTTTAACGGTATTGCGATTGTCCTCTGCTTTCGTGGCATAAGCATCGTCACCGGTTTCAGCGAGGCGATCTGGCAGGTCATCATCACGCTGGCTATTATCATATCGACCTGGTACAGCGCTAACTATTTTGCTGCGCTGGAAGCTCGACGCGATAAACGACGCTATCTGCTGCTGGCCTGGGTGGTCATAACCATTCTGTTGAATTTTATTCACCTTGGCGGTGGTTAACGCCATTTATTAAAGGTTCATACCATGACGCTGGCGATGCTGTTGGTGCTTATCAGCCACCATAAAGGGCTGACGCTCTTGCTGATCGTAATTATTGCGCTGCTGTTTATTGCGCTCACTCCGCTGGTCAAAAAACTGTTGAGTCACCTTCACGATCGTTCCTGAATTTTCTTTTATGACCGCCTACAGGGGGCCCTCTCTTCGTCATCTCCGTTTATCCCGTCACCCGCTCCCCCAGCATACAGTTTGTGGCAATGCCAGAAAAAGAAATGAGAACCATTATCATAAAAGCTGTGCTAACGTGTCAGCCCAACAATAACGCCAGAAGCAACAAAACAGGGGGACAGACGAGGTGAAGTTGAGTTCAGGGAGCATCACAACAGGTCGTACGAGCGGGCTGCTGACGCTGGCGATTGGCGCACTTTTCTACAGCAGCGGCAGTATTGCCCGGCCGGATCTTCAGCCGCTGGGGCCGAACATTGCGGATAAAGGGTCGGCTTTTTACCACTTTACGCAACGCCAGTATGACTCTGCCGATGGCGAACGTCACTACCGGGTATGGACCGCAGTGCCGGACAAAGCCCCGCCCGCCGCCGGCTATCCGGTACTGTATATGTTGGATGGCAACGCGGTGATGGATAAACTCGACGACGCGTTTCTGCAGCAGCTCTTCGCCGGCTCCCCGCCGGTGATCGTCGCTATCGGCTACCAGACCGCGCTGCCCTTTGATACCGCAGCCCGCGCCTGGGATTACACCCCACCGCTAAAGACGCATGAGCCTCGCGCCGGGAAACCCGCGCTACCGCCGCGTAAAACCGGGGGCAATGATGTTTTTCGCCAGCTGCTGACCGAAACGATGGTTCCCCAGACGGAAGCTAACCTGAAAATAGATCCCCACCAGCGCGCTATCTGGGGCCACTCCTACGGCGGATTGTTTGTGCTCGACGCGTGGAGGAAGGCTTCGCCGTTCGGGATCTACTATTCCGCCAGCCCGTCGCTAGGTCAGGCCCTGCAATCGCCTTTGCAGGCAAGCCAAAGTCTTGATGCCGTCCGCTTTCGCGGGAAATCGCTGTACCTACTCGAGGGTGACGGTAAAGCCCGTGGAGAGCCGTCCGGGCACGAGGCCTCGCTTGAGGTGTTGCGTCAAACCCAACAGCAGCTGGCCAGTAAAGGGTTGACCGTAGCCTTCTGGCGCTACCCCGGTCTGACGCACGGTCAGATGTTCGAGGTCTCGCTGCGCTCGGCGCTGCTGCATCTTTCCGGGCAGGCAGCGCTTGCGCATCAGTAACGCCCTTACGCCCACCAGCGGAGGGTGGGCGCATCAGCGCCGGTCGGGCAGGTGTTTGATATCGACCGGCTCGCCGAACAGAAATCCCTGCATCTCGTCACATCCCTCCTCTTCGAGGATCTGCAGTTGTCCAGCCGTTTCCACCCCCTCGGCGATAAGCGGCGTATTGATCGAATTGCCCAGCGAAATAATGGCTCGCACGAATGAGCGTACCTGAGGGTTGCTCTCCACATCTGTCATAAAGCTGCGGTCGAGTTTGATGACGTCGAAATGAAAATCGCGCAGCATGCTCAGGGAGGAGTAACCGGTGCCAAAGTCATCCAGCGCAATACTGATCCCCATTTTTTGCAGATGATGCAGAACGCTGAACGCCAGCTGTTTATTGATCACAAACGCCGTTTCGGTGACCTCAAACTCCAGCAGACTGACCGGGTAGGCGGTACGCATCAGGATCTCGCGGACTTTTTCGATAAAGCTACGATGGCGCAACTGCACCGGAGAGATATTGACCGAAACTTTTCTGTTCAAACCATTTTCCAGCGATTCGTTACACACCTGCTCGAGCACCCAGTAACCTAAGGGCACGATGGCGCCGCTCTCTTCGGCGATGGGAATAAACACGTCCGGCGGGATCGTCCCCAGCTGCGGATGCTGCCAGCGCAGCAGCGCCTCGTAACCGGTGATGCTACGATCTTTGATGTTGCGGATAGCCTGATAGTGGAGCGAAAACTCCCCGGCGTGAATACCGCGCCGGATATCGGCGGCCATCATATTGCGCTGCCGCGTCTTGTCATCCATTTCACGTTCATACCAGCAAATCTTATGGTCGAGGCTGCTTTTTGCCCGATACATAGCCAGATCGGAATTGCTCAGTATCGTATTAATATCCGTGCCGTCCTCCGGGTAGACTGAGATGCCAATGCTGGCGGAGAGCACCACTTCCGTCGCGGCAAACGTCTGCTTACCGCTGAAGCAGTGCCACAGGCGCGCAGCAAAGGCATCCACTTCCCCCTCATCGGAAAAAGGTTTAACGGCCACAAACTCATCGCCGCCGAAGCGGGCGACCATCTCCTCCTTCTGCAGCGTTTTGAGCACGGCGCCCGCCACGCGCTGCAGCAGCTGGTCACCAATCAGATGGCCCTGTAGATCGTTAATCTCTTTAAATTTGTCTAAATCGATCGTGAAAATGGCAAAGCGGCGGGCATCATTTCCAGTGATCAGCTTCTCCACCCGTTCAAAAAACTCCACCCGATTGGGTAAACCGGTTAACGCATCGTAGCGCGCCATCCAGGCGATGCGGTCGTTAATCGCCTTCTGTTCACTAATGTCGCGGGTAATTTTGGCATAACCCAGCAGGGTGTTCTGCTCATCGCGGATGGTATCGATCATGACATGCGCCCAGAATCGGGACCCGTCTTTGCGATACCGCCAGCCTTCCCCTTCAAACTGCCCGCTACGCAGGGCGATTTCCAGGTTTTTTGCGGGTACACCGGAGAGTTGCTCAGCTTCGCTATAGAAGAGACCGAAGTAGCGACCGATGATCTCGTCGCTCAGGTACCCTTTCGCCCGGCGGGCGCCCTCATTCCAGCTAATGACCGTGCCGTCGGCGCTCAGCATATAGATGGCATAATCTTTAACGCTTTCAATAAAGTGGCGATAGGCAATATCCGTCAGGTGATCGTTACTCATGGTACAGCGCTCTCTGTGGCTCGGTCGTGGCA
>OGXV01002176.1_pt1 | contig 10864 bp, 10 predicted proteins | sample 1576391 | NCBI WGS metagenome assembly OGXV01 (sample SAMEA3541586, study PRJEB24748) | human gut metagenome | biome: human gut; feature: human-associated habitat; material: faeces | place: China | collected 2012 | reverse complement strand
CTGCCACCACGTTTTCTTACGGCACTTTCGGTTCCAAAAGTGCCTACCCATGAACCAATGTCAGTAAGTTAAGCTTTAGCGTTAAATCCCCTATAGGAGTCTAACATATTTTTAAATTGATACTTGACAAAAATGTCAAAATATGCGACCGCTCTCGCTATTGATCTTTTTCAGAAGTAGCGAGAGCGGCCCCTGTAATTAGAAATATATTTTCATTTACAGGAGGCACATATATGACTTTTGCTAGTAAAAGTTAAATAACAAATAACAGTACATAAAATACTTTGTTAAATAACATTCTTATAGGGATAGTTGAGCTTAATGCTCTTCTATCCCCATTTTTTACATTTTTACTAATAAAAATCACAGATTTGATAATATTCACGAAATATAAAAAATGGAGAGATTATTGCAAATTAATAATCTCTCCTGTTTTTGACCACATTTTATAAGCCATAAGTTATAGTTGCTAAAATCTACCCAAAAACACCTGTTAAACACCCTCTTGAAATGGGCTAAAAATGGGCTAAAATGCGAAAAATGGGTTAAGCAAAAATCGCTTAACCCCTTATTTTTCAATACTTGTAGCTTAGTCTTCTACTTTAACGATTTCTTTCTTGTTGTAGCTTCCGCAAGCTTTGCACACTCTGTGAGGCATCATCAGAGCACCGCACTTGCTGCACTTTACTAAGTTCGGAGCACTCATTTTCCAGTTAGCTCTGCGGCTGTCTCTTCTTGCTTTGGAAGATTTGTTCTTAGGACAGATAGACATGGTTACACCTCCTTAAATTCATTGAATATCTCCTGGATAACCGACATCCTTGGATCGAGCGACCTAGTGTCACAGGTACAAGTCCGAAGATTAAGATTTGTACCACATCTATTGCAAATCCCCTTGCAGTCTTCTCTGCACAGGACTTTCATAGGCAAGCTCAGTAGCAGTTCGTTGCAAACCAACTGGTCTACATCCAGATTGTACCCCTTCATAAAGGGTTCATCATCTAAACTCTCCTCCTGACCGTCCTGCACCTCAAACTCTCGTCCAAAATCCAGTTCGCAGTCGAAAGATACTGGCTCCAGACAACGCGCACAGTGACCTCCCACCGTCAGCGTCGCATGACCACTCATCGTATACTTATGCCGTGTCTTAGCCGTCAGTTCCAGTTCAAAAGGCTCAGCCTTCTCAATCTGAAACGTCTCTCCGTCAAAATCAACAGAGTCCAGCGCAGTCTCGACTGTATAGACTTTCTTTCTACCTTCACAGTTAAAAAGTTCCGATAAATGAATCAGCATACTAATCTCCTAATACGCACTTTGATATTATACAAAGGTCGAGCGCGTTTGTCAATGATTAATTTTACATATTTTTGCAAATTTTAATTCATATTTAATTATTTTACCAGTGCAAGAGTCTCGCGGGCGATAGCCAGCTCTTCGTTGGTCGGAACCAGGAGAACCTGAACCTTGGAGTCGTCAGCAGAGATGATTCTCTCCTCACCTCTTACGTTGTTCTTCTCCTCATCCAGTTTAACGCCTAAGTAGGTCAGGCTGCTGCAAACATCTTTTCTCATCTTGATGTTGTTCTCGCCGATACCAGCGGTAAATGCGATTGCATCTACACCGTTCATAGCTGCTGCGTATGCACCGATATATTTGATTACGCGGTAGTCGAATACGTCCAGAGCCAGCTGTGCTCTCTTGTTGCCAGTCTCAGCTGCTGCTTCCAGATCACGACCATCGCTGGATACGCCGGAGATACCGAGCATACCGGATTTCTTATTCAGGACTTCGTTCATCTCATCCAGGGACAGACCTTCTTTTTTACCTACGAAATCGATGATAGCCGGATCGAGGTCACCAGAACGTGTACCCATAACCAGACCTTCCAGTGGAGTCAGACCCATGCTGGTGTCTACAGATTTGCCGCAGTTTACAGCGGAGATGCTGGCGCCGTTACCCAGGTGGCAAACGATGATCTTCATCTGATCATACGGTTTTCCAACGATCTCAGCGGTTCTCTTAGATACGTAGCTGTGGGAAGTACCATGGAAGCCGTAACGTCTAACTTTGTATTTCTCATAGTATTCATACGGAATACCGTAGGTGTAAGCGACATCTGGCATGGTCTGATGAAAAGCGGTATCAAATACAGCTACCATCGGTACGCCTGGCATAAGTTCCTGGCAGGCACGAATACCGATCAGGTTTGCCGGGTTGTGAAGCGGTGCCAGATCGTTGCACTCTTCGATCGCTTTCATGGACTCGTCGTTGATTAAGCAGGAAGAAGTAAATTTCTCGCCGCCGTGTACGACACGATGTCCAACTGCACCTACCTCAGACAGGCTCTTGATAACGCCGCTCTTCTCGTTAGTCAGGGCTGCCAGAACTGCGTTGATAGCCTCTGTATGGGTCGGCATAGCGATCTCAGATTTCTCTTTTTCGCCGCCCTCCGGCTGGTAAGTCAGCATACCGTCGATGCCGATTCTCTCGCAAAGACCCTTAGCCAGAACGCCCTCTGTCTCAGAGTTGATTAACTGATACTTTAAGGAAGAACTTCCGCAGTTAATAACTAAAATATTCATGGTAATAGATTCCTTTCTTTATAACATCACAATTCAGCCGCAGGTATTCTCTATATGCGGTTCACACGGAAGCATCTGCAAAAACGTCTGCACTGCCCTGTTGTGAACTGCAGGATTATGTATGAATACCGGGCTGAACTGTAATTATCACTTTTAATTCTTAATTAAACGGATTTAAGATTCTCTGACGCGGTGCCAGTTCTCCATCCATTTGATTCCAATTGGTATTAATTATGCCTGCTGAGCCTGTACAGCTGTGATAGCTACTACGCCTACGATATCGTCTGCGAAGCATCCTCTGGACAGATCGTTTACCGGCATGGACAGACCCTGAAGAACCGGACCATAAGCGCCAGCTTTTGCAAGTCTCTGAACCAGTTTGTAACCAATGTTGCCTGCTTCCAGGGACGGGAATACTAAGGTGTTAGCATGTCCAGCTACGGTGCTGCCCGGTGCCTTAGCCTCGCCTACAGACGGAACCAGTGCTGCATCAAGCTGAAGCTCGCCATCCAGTTTCAGTTCCGGGAACTTCTCATGAGCAATCTTAACTGCATCTGCTACCTTGGTAACATCATCATGTTTAGCGGAACCCATAGAAGAATAGGACAGCATAGCTACCTTCGGCTCTGCGCCAACCAGCATCTTGAAGCTCTCTGCGGACAGACCAGCGATCTCAGCCAGCTTGTTGGAATCGAAGTCAGTGTTTACTGCACAGTCAGCGAATACGAACAGACCGTTCTCACCGAACTCGCAATCCGGAACTTCCATCAGGAAGAAGCCAGATACAGAGCTGATACCCGGTTTGGTCTTCAGAAGCTGCAGAGCCGGACGAATGGTGTTGCCGGTAGAATGGCATGCACCAGATACAGCGCCGTCAGCATCGCCGCACTTGCACATCAGGCAAGCATAGTACATATAGTCTTTCTCCATCTGCTCTTTTGCAACTTCCGGAGTAACACCTTTTTTGCCTCTTAATTCAACGAACTTGTCGATGTATTTCTGCTTATTCGGATCATTGTACGGGTCAACGATGGTGGCACCGGAAATGTCGAAGCCTTTGCCGTTTTTCTCAATCTCTTCCGGAGTACCGATGATGATCAGATTTGCGATACCCTCTTTCAGAATTTTCTCAGCTGCCTCGTATGTTCTCTTGTCCATTGACTCTGGAAGAACGATGGTTTTCTTGTCTGCTTTTGCTCTTTCCTTAATCTTGTCAATAAATGCCATGGTTATAAAACCCCTTTCATAAGTGTGTGTCTATTACTGCTAACATTATATACCAGTTGTTTATTGTATACAAGAGCGATTTTCAAATTTTTGATTAATTAAATTTTTAACAAGATGCACTATAATTTTTCCTTTACGCTCCCGCACTTCCACTATATAATGTAAATGAAGCAGAAAATGGCTGCTATTTTTTACAGATTTTTCTGCCGCAACAGCAACAGTCTTTTATTTTTATTTCTATTATAAATAGGCTGCTACAAAATTCCTCGCAAAAATGCAAAAAACAGGATTGAAATTTATGAAAATCGTTGGTTTAATTACCGAATATAACCCGTTCCATGCCGGACATCTGTATCATATGCAGCAGGCAAGGGAACTGACCGGCGCAGACTACTGCGTCGTCCTGATGAGCGGCAGCTTCGTCCAGCGCGGCGAACCCGCCATCTTTGATAAGTACCGTCGTACAAAAGCCGCTCTTCTCGCCGGTGCCGACCTGGTACTTGAGATGCCGGTCGCTTTTTCTACCGCTTCGGCGCATGAATTTGCCGCCTATGGAGTCGCGCTTCTGTCGGCGATCGGTGTGGATGCCGTTGTGTTCGGCAGTGAATGCGGGCAGATTGAATTCCTTAAGCAGGCTGCTTCTGCGCTGAACCACGAATCGGCAGAATTTCAGGAACGGCTGCGGAAAGGGTTGAAGGCGGGACTGACTTATCCGCAGGCACGGGCGAAGGCGCTGGGAGAAACACAGGCGGGCGGGACAAGAGTTGAAAATGTAGAAGATTTTCACGCAAATACAGATGTGTCGAACTCTCATATATGGTCTTCCATTTTAAACTCCCCTAATAATATCCTTGGGATTGAATATCTGCGGGCGGCGGAAGATCTGCACAGCCCGATGGAATTTTATACGATTTCGCGGGAGGGAAGCGGATATCATGAGGATGCACTGTCTGAAGCAAAGTTTCCATCCGCTTCGGCAATTCGCGGGATAGTTCGGAAGAGCTATGAAAATCTGTCAGCAGATAGTCCAGCTTCACTAAAACAGGAACCGGGTTCTGATTCAAAAAGTGAGATTTTATTTAATATTTTAATACCTCATCTGCCAGCCGTGACGCATCCCGCATACGCAGGTGCACTTCCCGTTTTTACGGATGACTTTTCAGAACTTTTAAATATGGCTGTTTTACAGATGCAGAAATCTTCAGCGAAAGGTTCCATTGCTGCCACAAACGTCGTTATGCCTTCCAGCACTTTGTCTGTTGATACCAATACGCAGGCTATATCCCGCATCGCAGATCTCTCCCCGGAGCTTGCCGCCCGCCTTGCAAAACCACCTTACTTTCCTCTCTCTTTTGAAGAACGGATTCAGGCATTAAAGACGCGCCAGCTTACCTACACGCGTGTCAGCCGTGCGCTTCTGCATCTGGTACTCGGTATGCGCGAGGAAGATATTTCCCGGTGGAAGGACGAGGGCTATGCACTCTATGCACGGATTCTCGGTTTTCGCAGGCAGAGCAGCCCTCTGCTCTCCTGTCTGCATAAAAAAAGCAGCATCCCCCTCATCACTAAAATGGCAGATGCCGCCCAGAACCTCTCCCCGTCGGCGCTCGCGCTGCTGGAGCAGGAGGTGTACGCCTCGCATTTATACCAGACGGTGCGGATGAAGCGCAGCGGCGTATTTCAAAATGAATATACAGAAGGACTGGTTTTTGTATAAAAATGAACCAGTTTTCAAGTCGAACGTCCGTGAGACTTGGCTCGTGATTCTGGTCAGCGAAGCTGACATATTCCATACAGAATCACTGCGCATCCCCGCGGAGCGTTTATCTCAGTCGGAGACCCACCTCCCACTGAGACAAATTTGCTATTACTCGCCACCTAAAGAGGTGGGACTCTTCTCGACTGAGATAAAACTTACAAATGGAGGAAACCACAGTGAATAGAAAATCACCTATTATCATCGGAATTGCCGGAGGAACTGGTTCAGGAAAATCCACTTTTACAAACCGTCTGAAAGACGCATTTGGTAATCAGGTGACCGTGCTTTACCACGACAACTACTACCGCGCCCACGACGATATGCCATTTGAACAGCGCAAAAAGCTGAACTACGACCACCCGGATGCATTTGAGACGGAGCTGCTTCTTGAGCATCTCAACAAACTGAAAAACTGGGAGGCAATCGACTGTCCAACCTACAACTACGCCAACCACAACCGCGCCGAAGCGACCATTCACATCGAGCCCCGCGCCCGGTTATCCTGTTGGAGGGCATTCTCGTTCTCTATGACGAAGCACTCCGCAATCTGCTCGACATCCGCATTTTCGTCGATGCCGACGCCGACGAGCGCATCCTCCGCCGAATCTTACGTGACACGAAAGAGCGCGGACGCGATATCGAAAACATCATCGACCAGTATCTGACTACCGTCAAACCGATGCATGCTCTCTTTGTTGAACCGACCCGCGCCTATGCAGATGTCGTTACAAACAGCGGACGGAATGAGGTTGCATTCTCGCTGGTGCGGGGGGAGATTGCACGGCTGCTGGAGGAGGCGAAGGCGGAAGAATAATATTTCAAAATATTGGGATCATCGAGGTCACAAATGAGGTCATCGAGGTCATGATTTGATTTCTGACCTCAATGACCTCATTCTGACCTCGATTTACACGCCAAAAAGCAGCAGTATCACACAGTCAGCGCTCCATTCTTTTTTGAATGTCTCGCCACTGCCGATACCGCCGCTTTTTCCTATATACTTTTTCTATGATGCCTGCTCTAACATAACATTTTATTTAATTCATAACCACACAGCTCTGCTCGATCTCAATTTGGCTCTCCGCAATCACTCCCTGAAACCGTTCATATTCCGCCGGTTCCATCCGCCAGGCAATTCCACAGCCTGCTGAGAGTTCGCGTGGGACAGGCACCAGGCGCCCTCTGATTCCCTGTTCCCGGCAGAATGCCTCCATCTCCATCGCCGCAGCCGTCGTGTGAAAGGTAAAAATCCGATATTCCCGTTTCTGCCTCATCATTTCCACCTATTTAATATTCCAGAGCAGCATCACGCTTCAAAGGTAATGGTGAAACAGCCGTTTTCCAGCACCTTGGTGTGCCCCTCTTTTCCATGATACTTCAACGTGCGCTCAATATTCGTCCGGGTGTGTGCCTCATCGCCAAGCACACGGATCTGTTTTCCCGGATGTTCATCCATCGCATCCATCACCATCAAAACCGGTTCCGGACAGGAGAGTCCCCGCACATCTACCTCAACAAAATCTGACATTTTCCGTTTCCTCTTTTCTTTATTTCTTTCTACGTTTCATATTTGCCGCTGCAATCACGAATAACAGGGCAATACATACAATTACGGCAATTTTGCCCGGCATCGCCGGACCACCCAAAACGGCTGCCTCTGTCTCGGTTGCCGCTTTTGCTGCCGCACCAACCAGGTTAAAATTGTGTGCAAGTGCCGCACCTAACAGCATTCCCAGAAAGGTTACCGCACTGTCCGAGGAGCCCTGCCCTGCCAGAATGATCTGACGCAGCGGGCATCCGCCAGCCAGAACGGCTGCAAATCCAACGGCATACATACCCAGAATATTCCAGAGATGCTGGGAGTGCGCGATCGGCTGACCGGAAAAGCTCAAATGGAAATTGCCAGTTGCAAGGTTAAAAATCAGCATGACTGCAAACAGTGCGCCGATAATGCTGAGCAAATCAAAGTTTTTCATCAGAATCACATCACGGATGCTGCCTGCAAAACACATACGGCTCTTCTGTGCCAGTGCACCAATCAGGAGAGCCGCAACCAGGGAAATCAGAATCGGTGCGTGCTTGCTTCCCGGTCCTTCCGTGCTGGCTGCGTATACGCCTGTTACTGCTCCAATGATAAAAAGCGCCAGAAGGAGCACCGGAAGCACATATCCGCTTGATTTCTGCGTCTCATACGCTCTGCCCAGCGAAAATCCCTTTTTCAGGAAGAACGAACCGGTTGCAATACCGCCTGCAAATCCAACCAGCGCTACATACGCATTCAGGTCACCGGCTGCCATACGCAGAACCATACGCAGCGGACACCCTAAGAATACCAGCGCGCCGATTACCATGATCGCACCCAGAACAAAGCGGATCATCGGTGAAGAACCTGCTGTCGCCTTATACTCGTTCGTCACCAGTGAGATTGCAAATGCTCCCACTGCAAATCCTACAATCTCCGGACGGAAATACTGAACCGGTGCTGCTGAGTGAAGTTTCAGCGCGCCCGCCGTATCACGTACGAAGCACGCAATACAGATCGCCATATTGGCCGGATTTCCAAAATACGCCAGCAATGCTGCCAGCACACCCACAAGCGCGCCTGCCACTGCCAGCTTCCATGTCTTGTCAAATACTTTCATACCTGCCTCCTTTTTTATTTCATGTACTCTTAAAGTTTTTCTCACACTCGTCATTGTGGGTGATTTCACGCACCACACTCGCATTTCATCAATACATATCAGAAATTTGAGTGCATCTGGCAAAAAAATCATCTCACAAAATCAAACATGAAAAATTTCAAGCGCGTACATTTCATGGATCTATCCATACTTTCCGCAGACAAGTATAACATCCTGTATTTTTATGGTAAAATCGTTTATATTGATATTTGCTATAAACTTATTGATATTTTCAATAAATAAAGCTACACTCTTCTTTAGAGATTGTCTTCACCTGTCTACTATTCATTTTAATTTTGGATTTTATCATAGAATCATTAAAAATTGATTTTATCTATAGAAAGGATTTTAAATATATGGACATCCGCCAATTAGAAGCTTTCGTGTACACCGTCAAATATCAGAGTTTTTCGCTTGCCGCCCAGAAGCTGTACATCTCACAGCCGACTGTCAGCGCCCACATCCGCAGTCTGGAGGAGGAATTTCACACCCAGCTTTTAAAGCGCACCACCAAATCGCTCTCCCTGACTCCTGCCGGGACAAAATTATATTCCTATGCCACGGAGATTCTAACCCTGCAGCAGAAAGCAATCGTGGAACTCGCCAACGAGACGAAACCGCAGCTTCGGATCGGCGCATCCTCCGTTCCGTCCCTTTATTTTCTGCCGGAACTTTTAAGCGCTTATCACGAAGTTCATCCTGATATCCGTGTCTATACCTCCTGCTCAGACAGCCTGGACGTTGTACATAAGGTGGATGACGGCATCTGCGACATCGGTCTGGTCGGAACTACTACCTCGGACACCTCCTGCGAATTTCTCCCCTTTGCCTCCGATGAGCTTGTGATCGCCGCCCCCGCCACGCCACATTATCAGGCTTACCAGACTATGCCATCACCGCTGAATGCCCTCTTAAAAGAACCATTTCTGCTCCGGGAAGATAATTCCGGCACAAAGCAGGAAACCCTTCATTTCCTGAAAAATAAAGGGCTTTCACTCGATGATTTAAATGTTATTGCCGTGATGGACGATGCCGCCGCCCTCAAGCAGTGTATCATGCTGGGAATGGGCATCTCCATTCTCTCAAAAGCAACTGTACAGGCAGATGCACGGCAGGGGAAACTGCTTCTCTTTCCGCTTGGGGAAGCTGCCTTTCTCCGGAAACTCTATCTGGTGTATTCGCCGGTTAAGTATATGGCAGAGGAAGGCGGGGTGTTTTTGGAGTTTGCGAAGAGGTTTTATAAGTTATAACTTTAACTTTTCATAGCCAATTCTGAAATTTAGGCACATCACCGATCCGTTCAAAAGATGTTCCCATACCTCCATCAAACGGATGGAACATCTTTTCTATTTCTTTTCGTGAATCTATAAGTACAATTACGTCTTTCTTCAATCATTCTACCCCCAACGCCTTAAACACCGCATCCTCCGCACTCTGATACGGAATCAGCTGAAATGCACTCATCAGATCAGCCGGAACACTTGCGAAATCAACAAATGAGGTACTCGGAATCAGTACCTTCTTTGCACCACTGTCCAGGCACACTTGAAGCGTATTGGCAAGTTCATCCACCTTTATCATTGTGCCACTAATTGTTATATCTCCCAACACTGCCAAGTTGCTGACAACAGGCTTTCCAAGGGCAATCGAACAAAGTGCAATCAATGTTGGAAGTGCCAATTTGTCTGTCATACCGATACCCTGCAAATCCTGATAATTGATGATGTAATCCTTGGTCGAAGTGCTGATAGAACCGCTGATCCGGTTGCCGTTGGCTTTCAGATAATTGAACGCCGTGTTCACAGCTTCCTTGCACTTGGAATCACTGCCTAAGCCTGTCCGTTCAATCTTGCCATTGCCCGGAAGCATCTGACTTTCCAGACGGAACACGCCAATCATGCCGCTTTTTCCTCTGGATACGGTATAAACCTGTCCCGGATTGCACATTCCATCCGGTATCAGTTTACCGCCACCCTGTTCCGGTACGGAAACATAATGTTCTGACATATCCTCCAGGTCAATATAGGAGAAGTTCACATCGTAAAACTCCATGCCGCCCAGCTTTTTCAGCTGTTCTTTTACACGGCGGCGCATTTCCAATGCAATCTGAATGACTTCTTCCAGTTCCTCTTTGGTAAACTCACCATTCGGGTACATAAGCTTCAGATAACCGTCTACCATACGGCGGACTGCAATCGTATCACGCTGATTCAGATTTCTTCCCAGGCGGAAGTAGTGGTCAAGTGCATCACCATACTGTTCTTTGCGAAGTTCCCGGATAAATTCAGCCAGATAATCACTGATAAAACCGTAATCATCGGTAAAATGTTCCGGTCTGAACTTCGGTATCTCCCATCCTAGAAGATAGCAGTGCATACGATCAAGAAATGCTGTATCTGTTCCCATTTCCTGCGGGAAAGGTGCAAACAGGCTGGACGTTTTCAACAGCACATCCACACTCTGATTGATATTTCCCACAAATACCATCGACGCAATAGCAGACTTTTCTTCTTTGCCACGGGCAAAAGAGCCGGATGCCATGTAATCCTTCATAATCTGAATGCCATCTTTATCTTTAAACTTGATACCTGCCACTTCATCAAAAGCTACACAGT
>OGXV01002175.1_pt1 | contig 10866 bp, 6 predicted proteins | sample 1576391 | NCBI WGS metagenome assembly OGXV01 (sample SAMEA3541586, study PRJEB24748) | human gut metagenome | biome: human gut; feature: human-associated habitat; material: faeces | place: China | collected 2012 | reverse complement strand
TTCATTTGTTTCAGTTCTTTGTTGTAGTTGGCTGCGGTTTGCGCATCTACTTGAGAGGCGATGAACTGCTGTAATTTGGCATTGTCTCCGGTAAATCCGCTGCCCGAAGGACCGAACTGTCTGACAAGGTCTGTATGCAGCTTGGCAATATTGGAAAGTTGTTCCGGAGAAGCTTTCCAATATCCTTTGCGGGCAGTTTCCATCATCACGGCAGTCACTTCCTGTAAAGCTGCGGGATTTTGTTTTTCAAAGAAGTCTTTTACATTCAGTTTGTATTCGTCTTTGACATATACATCATATATATTATCCCAAAGTTCCTTGTCGATAGCAGTAGGTTTCATCACATTCCAGCCATACGTATTCGTTACAGTCTGGGCAACCTCGCTTGCAGCAGAAGAACCGCCTTTCATTTTCTCTTTGATATAGGTAGGATTCAGAATTGTTGTACGGCTTTCTACACCGACTGCTTCTTTAAGTTCCTGCATTTTCATGTTGTTGCGGTTCCGGTAGTCGCTAAGATAAGCGTCCGGGTCTTTACCGGTAACGTTGCGTACGGCAAGATTCATACCTCCCATGAATTCATATACGTGGTCGAGGCTCAATGCTCCCCAAGTGTTGCTTTGACGGGGCTGAACGACAACGTCGGTACTGTTCAATGCTGCTTCAAAGGCAAATTTCTGAAAAACTTCCCAGTGTTTTTCGTCACCGTAGAAGGCTCCCATATTGTTGAGGTAGGTATCTGCAATTTCCGATTCACTTTCCCAACGGTCGCCGGATTCCACCATTCCCTGAATTCCTGTACCATACATGCCATTAGCGCCTCCGAATACCCGGAAGGAAGCCATTTCGCGTGCATCTTTCGGACTGACACCTTTCTCGGTCAACACTCTTTCAGCTTCTACCACACTGGCGGCTACCTGATTTTCAAACTTGTCGTCTTTCGCTGCCGCTGCCATTTCTACCGCACGATTGATCAGGAAGAGGCGGGAAGCGGCGATATCACGAAGTTGTCCGGAAGTCTGGACTACTACGTCGATACGTGGACGTCCCAGTTCGGCTGAAGGGACCAGTTTTAGATCACTGACACGGCCGAATGCGTCACGGACAGGTTCTACACCTAACATATACAGTACTTGAGCAATAGTTGCCCCGCCGGTTTCTATAAATTCGGAAGACCAGAGAGTATAACTCACTTTACGTGGGATTGAATCATTGTGACGTTGCTTGTAAGTATCAATCGTTTGTTTGGCTAAAGCGATACCTTTTTCCCAAGCGGATTCTGTAGGAGTTGCTTCAGCATTGATAGCATACATATTACGTCCGGTTGGTAAAGCATTCGGATTAGCAATCGGATCACCTCCGGGAGTAGGAGCGGTGTATCGACCTTTCAATGCATTCATCAGACTGCTTAACTCTTCTTCGGGACTTGTCAGAAGTGCGTTCTTGTAGTTGCCTACATTCTTGATTGTACGCTCTACTTCAGCGATGGCAAGTGCCAGTTCGATTTCTTCTTTACTGTATTCTTTCGGAGCTTTTCCCATAGCGGCCATCATGGCAGCCATACCTTGAGGCTTTTCTTTATTAGCTTTCATTCCGGCTTCCATCTTTTTCAATGCTTCCGGACTTGCTCCCATAGACTTAGCCATTTCCATCGCTTTTTCAGGATCCATGTTGGCGCCCATTTTCTTCATGGCCTCTTTCATGCTTTCGGGCATTTGACCATGAGGAGAACCCTCTTTGGATACAGATGCCGGATGTCCTTTACCTGCTTTCTTTTCGTCGGATTGTTCACTCTTTGCCGATGCAGCCATCATCATTGCCATCATACCTTTCGGAGCATTGCGGTCAGCTTCTATCTGACGAGCCTTGGCAAGTTCCTGCGCGGTGATACCGGCTGTGCGACAAATCAGTTCATCTGTGGCCAGTGCGGGATTACCGAGCAACTTTTCTACCAGATGGCGAGCAGGAGTTAGATACTGTTGCGTAAAGAGGCTGCGGTGCTTGCTAACAGCATCTGTCGCTTTACCACGTTGCTTGTCAAGAGCCAGCAAACTGTATGCGATAGGTTCGGTAGCCATTGCATAAACGGAAGAAGTAATCCGTTCCGCTTCATAAGGAACTCCCATTGTGTAGAGTTGTCCGGTGATTTTCTCGGTAGCCAGTTCTTCTGCGAAGTTTTCTACACGGGCGATTTCATCTTCCGTATATGGTTTGTTGGCAATGCTATCCAAACCTAAATCACGGTGAATTCCCATTTTCACAGTCAGCGTTTTGACAGCTAATGATTCCTGATCTTTATTCTCTTTGTGAGAGTTATTGTAAATCTTGATTTTTTCCATCAGCTCCCGATAAATACCACGCACACTGCTTTCAAGGAAAGGAGGAGTGAGGTACGACTGTATGGTGGCATACGAACGGCGTTTAGCCATCATCCCTTCACCAACATTACCAATAGAGTAGATATAGAAGTGCGGAACTGCTCCAACCAGGCGATCCGGCCAGTCGTTGCTGCACAATGCCACTTGTTTTCTGGGAGTAAATTCAAGACTTCCATGTGTACCGAAATGGATCAGTGCGTCAGCCTTGAAACCATGTTGCATCCACAGATAGGAAGCAATATAAGTATGAGGAGGAGCCATATTAGTGCCATGAATCACTTGGAAGGAGTTGTCTCCGCTTCCGGCAGCATTTTGTGGCATTAAGACTACATTCCCGAATTGCAGACGGGCAATACCTAATTTACCGTCGTTAGTCGCCATATAGTTGCCGGGGAATTCGCCGAAAGCATCCACCACTTCCTGATATTTTTCAGGGCGGAGTGACTCTTTCACCCAACTTTCATATTGATCTTTGGTGATAAGTTCGGGATGTCCTTTTTGCATAAAGTCATTAAAGGCTCCCTCTGCGTAAGAGTTGAACACAGCGCCTTGAGCCTGTATCATTTTACCCAGTTCTTCAGCATTTGCAGGCAGACCGGATATGTTGTATCCTTCCTGTTTCATGCGGACCAGAAGATTGTATAGGGAAGGAACCACCTCCATACCGGCAGCGGTCAATGCATTTTGCCCCGGACCTTTATAATAGTAGATAGCTACCTTCTTCTCGCTGTTCGGCTTAGTATTCAGATTCAAATAATTGTTGATTGTGGATACGAAAGTCTTCAAGCGTTCGGGTACTGCATACGAATGGCGCAACCCTTCTTCATCCTCATATTGTGCAAAGAGAGCGAAAGGACGGATGGCACCGTCGATTTCCGGAGTCACGATACTTTGTGACATAAATCCTCCTGCCATTCCCATCGGATCTTTCTCCCATTCGTCTACCAGGCTGTTGATGGTGAGCGGAGCAAACAAGAGGATATTCTTAGCTTTCAGATAATCCACCATTTTGTCTCCCATGCGTCCGTGTGCCATGTTGATGATTGCGTCTGGCTGCACTTCGTCAATAAATGACATGAATTTCGTCATTGACTGAACCGGATAAACATTGTAACCTTCTTTTTCAAGAGCCTCAATTAGTCCGGTGGCATCAGCCATTTGTCCGGTTATCATGATTTTACGTGCTCCTTCTTTATAAAGACGGTTGTCCTTCATGAATTTCTCATAATCTGCCACGGTGAGGAACTCCAGTTCATCATCCGGGTTGGTGAGTCCGGCGTGATAGAGCATGTCGCTGGGTCTTTCTGCCGGGTCTTCCACTTCCGGTATGGAAGAGATTTTACCGTCAATAGCTTTACGGATATAATTCAGCATATTCCGGTAGTTGGTTTTTCCTCCGTTGGTCAGATAACCTCGTATCAGATTCTGTTGTACGCTGTCCAGATTACAAATGTTGTTGGCCGGGTTGGTAGCCATGGAAGTATATACAGGAATACCTTTGTCGGCAGCCTGTTGTATCTGTTGACGTTGTTCCTCGACGATACGCAGACCCATTCCGTTGATGAATACCATGTCGTAACCGGTCAGACGGTCGAGGTTGTCGAGCGATACTTCACTGAGTTTGATGGATGAATTGTCGTTGGCTTTCGATATACTTCCCTGCTGTATGGTCTGGAAGTTGATGAAAGCAATCTTTGTAGGACTGAACCAGGTATTCCATACGGACATCCCTATCAGAGCTGCAGCAACGATGCATACACCTAAGATGATTTTACTTTTCTTTTTCATTTCTCTTATTTTTAGCTTTGTATGTAGTTTTATCTTTTCTATTTTCTAAAGAACCTGTCTACGTCTAATGCAAGTCCGATGGAGAAGTTGGTTCCCCGGGTATAAGGAGAGTTTGCGTCATAATAGCTTGGAACATAATTAAATATGTTGTTGACGGCCATATTCAGGCTGACTCCTTTCCAGATCCCTTGTGTCAACGTCAGGTTCCACATCGTATATCCCGGATAAGTCACTCCGGTAGTCCCTTCATCCGGATTATTGCCCACATATTTATTGGTTTCTACTTTGGATAACGCACGTCCGTTCAGGGAAAGATTGAATTGATAATTATCCCATGATTTGCCGTATTCGATACGTGCGGTCGCTGAATGTGGGCGGGTACTGGAGAATTTCATTTGTCCGTCGCGCATAAACTCGTGGAGGTATCCGTAAGAAACACGTATTCCCAGACCACAAGGATATTTGGCGGAGGCGTTGATATCTACACCGGCGATGTCTACTTTCTCTGTATTGATATATAGCTGTGCCCATCTTCCGTCAGTGTCGCGGAATGAAGTCAGGTCGATCCGGTCATTGACAAGGTTGTAATATCCCGAAACGGTAAAATTGTAACGGTTCTTGGTATATTCCGCCGAGAGCGAGAAGTTATGGCTCGTCTCCGATTTCAGGTCGGGATTACCATAAATCATCATGGCATTTGCCATGTCGAAGTTCATATACATTTCTTTGAGGGTAGGAGAGCGGAATCCCTGTGAGTATGAACCACGGAGGGAGCAGTTGGCTATTTTGTACATCAGCCCGATGTGCGGAGATATATGACGTACGTTAGATTGTGAGAAATAGTCGAAACGTACCCCGCTGATTACGTTGAAATGTTCGGTCGGGTTCCAGTCGAATTGTCCGAATGCATCTGCCGAGTGCATGGTATAACTTCCATTGTTGGTGAATTGATAAGACAATAGATAGTCACGCATATAATCTCCTCCTACGGTCAGAATGTTTTTATCGTTGAAGGTGTAATTGTAGAGTGCGCGTACGCTATGTTGCACATTGCTGTAATCGCGGACATCGTATTTGTATGAGGTCAGATAATCACTTTTATCATATTGGTCGAATGTATAGGCAACTTCCAGATTACTCATGATGTTGAAATCATAGTTGGCTTTCAGACCTCCGCTGAAATCACGATAACGGTCTTTGCTGTCTCCGGTCTTATCCCGTTCGCGGAAATAATAACCTCCGCGTGCAGTCAGTTTCAACTGTTCAATCGGTCTGTAAACAAGACGTTCTTTCACATTCCATGTGCGGTTTCCGAAGATGGTTGTCACATCTCCTTCCGGTACGTCGTAAGAATCGGACATTGTGTGTTGCACATTCGTCTGGCTGTTGAATTTACCGGCTTTGAAACTGAAAGTTCCGCCATATCGTTGATCGTTATGTTCACCGAAGCGACTGTTTACATTTAAATTCCATGGGTCCTCGGAATCACGGGTGATGATGTTGATTACGCCACCTACTGCACTGGAACCATAGAGAGTAGAGGCAGCCCCTTTTACAATTTCTACCCGTTCCACGTTGTCGAGGTTCAATCGGTTGTAGTCGACGTTGTTTAAAGTTTCCCCTGCCAGACGTTCGCCATCTACCAGGAAGAGTACAGAGTTTCCTCCGAATCCCTGCATATTGATAGAAACCTGCTGATCCATTGAATAGGAAAACTCAATGCCCGGCAGTTCCGATTGTAATAATTGTCCTACGTTGGTTGCATCTACCTTCTTAATATCGTCTGCTGTGATTACACGAGTGATGATAGGAGCATCTTTCAGTAATTTGGGAGTACGTGTACCTGTGACAACCACTGTCCCCAGGTCAAACTGATCTTCCGATAAGCGGAAACTTAGTCTTTTCTCTTTCCCTACAGTCAGTCTTTTTTCTTGTGGTTGATAGCCTACATACGAGGCGGTGATGAGGTATGTACCGGTTCCGGGGAGTTGTAATGTATATGTGCCGTCGACGGATGTGACGGTTCCGGTTCCTTTACCTTTGATGGAAATCGTTGCACCGGGGAGAGGTTCCCCTTCTGTATCAGTTACACGTCCGCTGATGTGATAAGTTGAGTGTTGTGCTAATGTGGTGCAAGTTGCTATAAATGAAAAAAGCAATAATGAGATTATAAATGTAGGTTTCATTCTTGTTGATTAGTTTCATTGTTGTTGTCCTCGAACTCAAGCGGATACTGGAAATCGAAGTCAATATATCCTTTTAGACCTCTGGCATTCATGTAGTTGGTAAAACGGATCGCTGCGTATGTATTGTCTTTCAAACGTATCAAAAAAACTTGGTTTGACATGGTGTATACCGGAGGCATTGTTGCGGTATTAACGTCCAGCCAACTGGAAAGAACAGCATTACGGTAAGACTCTGTGTAGATAATGTTTCCGTCCATCATGCCCGACATGTCAATGGCTATTTTATCGGTTGTCCATTCATCTTCTACAAAATCTTCCGCTTTAGGCAGTTTACCTGTTGCTTTAAACTCGTCGATACTTGTGTAAGTTGTTTTGTAGGCAGCACCCTCGTTGGTTTTTATATCATAACGATGAATAGCGAAATCCCACTTATCAGGAATTTGACTCTCATATTCCTCTCCGATTTTAACGGTGGTAACCGTACGTTCCGAAAGGTTAATGTAGGCCCATTCTGTATATTCAACAGTCTTGACTTGTGAAAAGCTATTCTCCTTGATTTCCATCTCCGTTTCGATGGGGGCATCATAAATATTTTCAAATATTCCATTACAAGCAGAGAGCGACATTGCCGCTCCCACTACTATAGTATATTTGAAAATAGCGTTCCTGCTTCTTTTCATTGCTTATTTAATCGTTTATTGTGCGCTGTTAGTATTGCTTCCAGTAAAATCTGCTGTAATGTCCCATGGCATACTTCCTGGTTTAAAAACTACAGTAATAGTAGTTGTTCCGTCTGACTTAACTGTACCACTTAAACTCGTACCGGTGATTGCCAGAATTTCTCCTGTAGTCTTTTGGGTGTCTGCTTCAAAGCTACCGATATTGAGTGAGTAACTACCGTCGTTTGCTTTAGTAACATTTACTCCCTTTACGGTGAACTTTTCAAAATAATTCATAGAACCGCTTGTGTTATTGAAGCCGCTAATTGTAACATCTACTGTACTGCCTGTTGGGTTTTCGATGATAACTTTGCAATCCTCAGTAGATTCAGTGGTATTTCCTCCTGGAGTAGTGACTGAAAGAGATAAATTAGTTTGGTATTTATAAGTATCTTTTATATAATAACCAACAGGAGTTTCTCCTTGTATGAAATCAATCTCCATTTTTCCCATAGGTACAGGAATATCAACATTGGCTTTCAAGCTTAACACTTTAGAACCATCTACACTACCTTCTAATGTGTAGTCGTAGCTACCGCCTGTGCTGCCGCCCATAGACATGGCAACTTCACCGGAACCGCTGAAAGATTTATTAGAAGAAAGTTTTAAATTATTCAGAGTGAAATCTCCAGATCCGGATTTATATACCAAATTGATGGTACCATCTTCGTTGGCAGTGATTGTTGCTGTGGATTCATCACCCAACAAATAATCAGAGAACATATTGCATGCGCCGACTGAATAACCTTTATAAGCTCCTGCTATTTCTTTGGCAAGGTTAGGTTCATCGTCGTCGTTGTCGCTACAAGAAACGAAAGTAGAAGAAAGAGATAGTGCCATAAGGGCAACCATCCAAAAGTTTAAGATTTTCATACTTAATTTTGATAGATAATGATTAATTAAATTTCCAGTTGCAAAGTTACGGGGATATATATACGGGGGAAATACCTAAAAGAAATGAAAAAATGAGAGGCTTTAATTATATGTAGGTATTGGGAGGAGTGGATTAACTCGTTATTTTTGCAGTCTTTTACTAAATTGATGATTAAAAAATTAAAATGAGAAGAAAATGAAAGGCGGCTACAGTAGAAAAAGTGTATTGACAGGGATTACTTCTTTCCTGATTGTATTGTTTACTATGCCGTTGGGGCATGCATTAATGATTTTTATGGAGCATGTGCTCTCATCCACAGCTCTTCACTATGCGGCTTTCACGATGGGAGCAGTAGGTCTGGTGATGGTGATTATTGGAGTGTTTGCAAAAGGAGATACACGACAGACATTATGGGGATTATTCGGAGGACTACTCTTCTGGACCGGATGGGTAGAGTTTATCTACGTATATTATGCACATCGTTATGAAGTGCAGCCATTGCTGAACGCTGCCGGTGAAGTCGTGACAAAACCGGAATATTTAATCATGCCTTCCTCCTTCGGCTTTTGGGTGATGTTTATGCTGATTTACATTTTCAGTATAAAAAGCGGATGCGACTTCTTTACCTATCTTCAAAAAGTCTTTTTCCGTAAGAGTACCACCACGATTGTAGTACGGCCGATGACACGTCATACCTCGATTGTTACTTTTATGGAGTTAAATCTTATCATGTGGACGAGCTATCTCGTGCTACTCTTCTGTTATGATGAGAATTTTGTCGGCGAGCATAGCCCTGTTACTGCTATAGTTGCTTTCGGCTGTCTGGCAGGTTCATTTTTTATGTTTAAACGCCTGTTGAAAATCACTCAATGGGGATGTGCCATGCGCTTTTCTATTGCTACGGTAGTAGTGTTCTGGACTTTTGTAGAAGTATTGGGACGCTGGAATATCTTTCATGAAATATGGGTAGAACCAATGGCATATACAACAGAGATGATTACGATACTTTTGGCTTTTTTAGCTCTGTTGGCATTTCTGTTCTACCAGTCTGCTAAAAAGAAGAATAGTCATAACTAAAATATAGAATCAGAAATTATGTTAGAAAAAGGATGGATTGGTGAAGGAACACATATACGTTATGTGGTAGACCGGAATAAGTTTATGGAAAAACTAGCCAGTCGTTAATACTGCCAAAAGTGGAAAGGGATGAACTAATTTTCTGGTAAGATGTTTTTTGTATATTAGATATAATAACAATATATAATATGGAACCTCATCATCACCACGAACATAGTCATCGGTTGACATCGCTCAATAAAGCTTTTATCATAGGCATCGCTCTGAATATAACTTTTGTCATAGTAGAATTCGGAGTAGGATTTTATTATAATTCTTTGGGGTTACTTTCCGATGCCGGGCATAATTTAGGTGATGTAGCCAGTCTGGTACTTGCTATGTTGGCCTTCCGGTTGGAGAAAGTTCACCCTAATAGTCGTTACACGTATGGATATAAGAAGAGTACGATACTTGTTTCTTTATTAAATGCAGTTATACTGTTGGTTGCTGTTGGCATTATTATTGCCGAGAGCATAGACAAATTATTTCATCCGGTTTCGGTTGATGGTTCCGCTATCGCATGGACAGCTGGGGTGGGAGTGGTCATCAATGCGCTTACTGCATGGCTTTTCATGAAAGATAAAGATAAGGATCTGAATGTGAAGGGAGCCTATTTGCACATGGCAGCAGATACACTGGTATCTGTCGGTGTAGTTGCTTCCGGTATTATTATTACGTATACAGGGTGGAGCATTATTGACCCGATTATCGGACTTGGCATTGCTGTTATTATTATTGTCTCTACCTGGGGATTGCTTCATGATAGTCTCCGGTTATCATTGGATGGAGTGCCGGTGGGGATAGACGCTCAAAAGATACAGCAACTTATCATGGAACAGCCTGGTGTGGAGAATTGTCATCATCTACATATCTGGGCGTTGAGCACAACGGAAACTGCTTTAACCGCCCATATTGTCATTGATAATATCACACAGTTGGAAGAGGTGAAACACCATATCAAGGAAGCGCTTGAAGGAGCAGGCATACATCATGCCACTTTAGAGTTCGAAAACGAAAGAATCACTTGCAACAATGAATGTTGTGAGGATTAAATAAAATCCGTACCTTCGCGCCCTTAAACTAACTAACCTTTATTTTTTATGTTTACTGACTTATTGCATTCCTCTTATTTTTCCCTTTTCCTGATTGTCGCATTGGGATTTATGCTGGGAAGAATTAAAATTAAGGGGTTATCTCTCGATGTGTCGGCAGTTATTTTCATTGCCCTTCTTTTCGGGCATTTTGGTGTTATCATTCCTAAAGAATTAGGAAACTTCGGTTTGGTGCTCTTCATTTTTACTATCGGTATTCAAGCAGGGCCCGGATTCTTCGATTCTTTCCGCAGTAAAGGAAAGACGCTTATTCTCATTACTATGCTTATTATTTGTTCCGCCTGCCTGACCGCAGTCGGGTTGAAGTACGCATTTGATATTGATACACCGAGTATTGTCGGTCTGATTGCCGGTGCGTTGACCAGTACGCCGGGTCTGGCGGTTGCTATCGACAGTACCAATTCTCCTTTGGCATCCATTGCTTACGGTATCGCATATCCGTTTGGAGTAATCGGCGTGATTCTGTTTGTCAAACTGTTGCCTAAAATTATGCGGGTAGATTTGGATAAAGAAGCCCGTCGCCTGGAGATAGAACGTCGAGGACAATTCCCAGAACTGACTACTTGCATCTACCGTGTCACCAATTCGCATGTGTTCGACCGTAACCTGATGCAAATTAATGCACGCGGTATGACGGGTGCTGTTATTTCCCGTCTGAAACACAATGATGAAATATCTATTCCTACAGCCCAT
>OGXV01002170.1_pt1 | contig 10877 bp, 9 predicted proteins | sample 1576391 | NCBI WGS metagenome assembly OGXV01 (sample SAMEA3541586, study PRJEB24748) | human gut metagenome | biome: human gut; feature: human-associated habitat; material: faeces | place: China | collected 2012 | reverse complement strand
ACCTCTTAATATAATTATCTTTTTCATAATTTCTCCTTAATCTTGCTATTACTCTACCCACAAATAGAGCCAAACTAGAGCCATTCGATAAAACAAATGCCGGAAACCCGAATAAATACAGGCTTTCGGCATTTCCGTCCGTTATTCAAACTCTTTTTCTGGTTCGATTTTTCATATTACTTTATTGTTATTTCGTTTCTAAACCGTATCATTCTGATACGGTTTTGTGTCTTGTTAATATGGTATCAAAGCTACTGTACCCAAATTGTACCCACCACAAATTCTGGGAATATGTCAGTTAATTCTATCCCTCAACTGACACACATTCTCCCAATTAACTACATTTTTTCTTTTGTTGCTTCCAATAATTTCTTTTGCCATTCAGACAGTTCTTGCTCTCTAAGTGTTAACTGATAATAATTTTTACTCTCTCGTTCGACAAATTTTTCACCAATCACTTCAGCATAGAACACGTCTTGATTTTCATAGTCATAAACGTTCTTTCCATCTGGAAGTTCGCTACTGTGAATACTTCCAAAAATATTCCTATAATCCAAAAGTTTCACCTTTAAATAATTTCCTGCATTATCTGGACCAATAACCGAACAGCGAACGTGTTTTCCTATCAAACCCTCTTCTACACTTTCCTCCTGAGTACTATTTATTATCTGAACGCTTCTATTTAAGGCTCTAAGCCCGTCATAACTAAAGCCTAAAATAAACTTTACCTTCTTATTTACATCTTCAGGTGTTGACTGACTATTTTGCCCAGCAGGCGAAAAGAATACTTCCATATTATAAGCTCTAATCTGTGCACTTCTATCCGATTTGTATTTTGTAATTCTTCCTTCTAAATAATATGCTTCCTTTTCAATTACTTCCAACGATTTTTTATGATATTTACCGTCCACTTGTTCATATGAATTCATTAATCTATTGATTCCTTTTCCAACTCCAAGCCATTCATATATTACTCTATTATTCGGCATATGTGCTGTTTTTGTCTTTAGTTCTTCTTGTAATTCAGGAATAACAGCCTCAGCCCTAGAAGATCCCTCAATAGCCTTAATACACATAAGAACAAAATAATAATAATATGCTTCCAAATTATCACCAATTTGTTTCCATGTAGCTAGCTTTTGTAAAGCATCATCAAGTAGAATATCTGCATTTTCACCATCTAGCTTTCTCAATGCATTGAACCAAATTCGAATATTAGCACCATTATTTGGCTCTTGAATTATATTTTGTTCCATCAAATTTAATATTTCTTTGATTTCTTCTTTATTAATATTATTATTCTGCAAACACTCTTTCTCTTTTGCCCTAGCAATAAATCTTCTAACAACGGGTTTTTGCATCTCTTCAGCCTTATCCAAATATGATTTCCACATGTCAACAGTTGCTTCTATTCCGTAAATCATATCTTGGAGAGAATCCACACATCTTGTCTGTAATCGCACCTTATAAAACTCTGTGTCTTCTTCAACTTGAATTGTTCTAAACCCTTCTAAAAGAGTTAATGCTCTATCATAATATGTCATCATCCAAGATTCTTTATACTGAGCTACAAATGCTTCTGTTGACTTATTATATAATTCTTTACCAAAATCCACTACAGCTATACACATTTCGATATCAGAAACATATCCAGCAGTTTTATTATTTGTACTCCTTACCTTTTCAAATTGTTCACTTGCAAGTGACAAATAATTTTTAATTTCTATTAGTTTTTCTTCTAATAGTTTAGATTCATTAAATCGTTTACATTCCTTCGCTTCTTCATATAGTTTTTGCTCTACAAACTTGCGAATACTCATGCCATATATATGATATAGTAAAGAATCATGTTCCCCTTGCTGTTCTGCCATATTTACAGCTTTTCTTGCCTCACCAATACCTTTCTCATAATTTTTTTCTATATGAGAATAATATCTAGATAAATGCGCTCTAAAGTGAGGTTCATCTGGATAAACTTCAACAAGTTCTTTGAAAACAAGTCCAATGCAATTATATTTTGCATTATCATCCACATTCTCAGGAATCAAATCTTTAATGTATTCTATTACAGGAGCAAACCTACTTTTTACCATGCTCTCTGTATCCCTTAATATTAATAAATTTTTTAATACATCAATAGTAGAGTCTAAATCATACATAATGTTCATTTTAGAATATCTAATAAACGCTCTTAGTAATTGAGACAAATTATCCGCTTTAACTAACAGATTTCCATCTCCATGTATTCTTCTCTCTATTATTGATTCAGCAAATCGTGGATGTCTCATTTTCACATAAGTGTTATGCCCTTTATTATCAAAAACAACAAGATTATCATTTGCCGCATTGTTAAATATTTCATTTTCACTCGTATAAGTGTTCAAAAAACTTATGTCCAAGGACCTATTAGCAAACCAATCTACTAAAGATATATATTCCAGTTTAGTCCGATCATCACTTGATGAATCAATAATAAAATGATTTATATACTGATCAACTCCTTTAAAATCCTCATCAAATGTATACATCGACATAAAGAATGGATATCTTTCTTTTGGATGTTGCAATAATTTTAAAACTTCTGTTTTTCTTTTTTCTTGCAAATAAGGTTCTAATTTTTCATACATTTCCTTAAATTCGTCATCTTTTAAATACCTCAAAGCATCGTCCGATGAATCATATTTCTTCTTAATTCGGCTAACATAAAGAAAAACATGCGGAATCGCATTTGCCATAAGTTCACCATTAAAACGTTGCAATTCATCATCGCTTATAACAGAACTCTCAACAACAATCAAAACTGACATTCCAACTTTTTTATAAAAATTTATTGCTTGTGTATGTGTAATCCTTTCATTGTAAGAAGTTAAAACTAATACTGGCATCTCTTTACTAAAATCGTATGCCAAGCATCTTGAAAGAGTAGTCCCTCCTGCTCCTGGATCATGATACAATCTTATAATTTTACTAGTCGTTTCATTACAAGCGTTTTGAATATCTCTCCTATATTTTCGATATTGAGTGATTCGATTAATTGCAAATCCATTCTGTGCTCCATACCAGCTAAGATTTCTACCACCCTGATAAAATATCTCACTACTTTTGGCATCTTCTGTCTCCTCAACATCAGCTATTCCTAAGAATGGAATTTCAAAACACGAAAAATCTTCTAAATTAATATCAACTTTCCCCTCCCTTCCGCACACCTGAAATCCTTGGTGAGTACTATTTCTGTGGAACAGAGAAGCAAAATTATTAATCCCCTGTGAAAATTCATACTCAGATAATGGAAACATATCTAATATTGCCTTATAATCATCTTTAATTCCCTCAAACTGTACTTCTGTAGACAGCAAATACAATCTCAGTGCATCTTCATAAATAGCGTCTAGTGCTGTAAGTATTCTATCAACTCTTTTTGCTGGACCATTCAAAATGACTACTTTTAAAGGTTTCGAGAATGCTTCTCTATAATTACAAAGTATATCATTAACTATTGCCCCATATTTTTGATTCCAACGTCTATCCGTGTCGACCAAAGATTCTGAAACACCACTTAATCCATTTGCAAAAAACCAATATGGTTTTTTTGTAGCATTATTAAATATTGTATTCCTTGGATTAGTTACATCGAATGAATTTGGCTGAACTCCATATTCGGTCACATAAGATTTATACAATCCATCATTCTGTGTTTCTTCATCGAAGTCAATTATCAATGACCAGTTAATATATATAAGACGCTTTCTCGCTGAATCATCCAAATTTGTTTTACCACAAATTAAGCAATAATTATATTTGGTAGTATCTCCCCAAAAATCACAAGCTTCCTGCAAATTCATATATTCTGAGGATTGAATTATATTAATTGGTGGATTAGCGTCAATATACGTTAAAATAAATTTTCGTATTTCGGCATACGATTCCTCAAAATAATTCACATTTACATCATTACCAATGTGCTTATTATCATTGTATATTGGCTTCGTATTTCGTTTTATCAATTCAAAATCAATATCGGTATCTTGCATTCTTGGTACTGCATAAATACTCATCTGACTTACTAAATACTTTACATCAACCATCGCTCCACTAAGTTGACGTCCATTTTCTATGATGGATGTCAGGCATCTATACTCCTGCCATCCTATGTTGCCTGAATCATATAGTTCGTTATATTTTCTGTTTAAGTAACATTTTAATCCCAATTCATATGATTGCTGAATCTTATTTCCAGCTGTATTTAGTTCTTTTTGCGCTTCAATGGAATTTCCATCTAATAGCTCTTTATATTTTTTATAATGAGATTGACTCTCGTTAAATAATGAGATAATAACATTTTTATCTTTATAATTATAGTTACGTAACTGTTTAGCCATATAACTTCCTCCCAATATTATTTATCAAACACTTATATCTTCCGGATAATAAAGTCATTTCAAACACAAAATCCAACATCAACTTTTACGTCTAAATCATTAGCATAATTCAAAGCAAATTATGATTCTTATCTGTATTATACCAGTCTAAATATGATAATATCTATACTGCTTTTATACCAGAAAGACTTTTATCTACATACTTTGCATGAAGGATAAAACAATCTCTCATCATATCCTATTTGAAATTTAATTACTACAACAAGGATTCCATATAAACCCTTTCTTAAAGTTTCTCTCCCAGCCTGGCTATTGGGAAATTTATTAAACTTGATTTCATTTCAAATTTGATTTTCATATTCTTTTTTGCTGGGGAAAAATAACAATTGCTTTGTATGAACTCTTTTTCGAGTTCATTTTTCTAATCTACTGCTATTGTGTATCGAAACAACATCATATGAGCATAGACTATCTTCTACAGCTAAACTGCTGTCATTTTGTATTCCAAATCACCAATCAAGAAATTTCTATGGTATGTACAATCACAAGCAGAAGAATCAAAGAGAGCAACATTATATGATGTCCTATCAAATGTACTAAAATACTTTACCCCATCATATCCTAAAAATTTTGCAAAATCGCTTATATATTGTGTTGGTAAATAATCTAAATCACTATCTAATCTACTCATAGGTTTAGCCAAATCATTTTGAATTTGCCGTAACGTACTTTCATTCACCAAATACGCCACTTTATCATTTTCAGTATAAAAAGGCGAGCTGTGAACGATTGAACTTAAATCTAATACCCTCACATTGCGATTGAGTTTGAACGTTGCAATAGTAACATAGTCAAATGCGTGTGCCCTAATTTCTTTCACTGTTGTTTTCTTATGACTACACAAGTACAAACAACTTTGTCCTTTTGAATTAGCTCTTCCCGGCGAAGCGACATCATCTGGTGGTGCCCACATCTCTTTTCTGGAGTATCCTTTCTTACCAGACACACGTGCTCGGTAAAATTTTGTACCTGAAGGAATAATAGCTTCTGTTTCTTTTAAGACAGATTCCAAAATTTCCAAATTAATATATTTACTATGAAATCTATTTTCATTCCTTAAATACTTTTTAAAAACATCCCAACTATACTTTCCCATTATAGAATTGTTGTTTAAGTATGTTTCATCAAACAATTGAGGTATCCCTACTCGTTCCATCGTAATCCTTGAATCCAGATCTAACGCCTCAGATACATACTCGGATACTATTTGTTTGACTTCAAATGGACTTCCAGAAAAGATGCTCCAATCTTTTAACAGTCTATCCTCAACCAGCATTTTTTCATCTTCCGGATATAATTTTGGAAGTTCCGATTCAGGAACATATAATTCCAAAATAGAATCCAACATCTCTTCTACATTCGTTTTATCCGCATCTTGTCCAGAATCATATACCTATGTATTTTTATTTTTGCAAATTGGACAGTCTCCTATATGCCCTACCATTTCTATTGTTGCTCTAATTTCTGTATCTTTAAAACAATCTATACAACAAACCATTTATTTTGCCTCTAAATATTCTCCCATCATTTCTATATGATGCATCAATGAATATTTCTTAATTACCCCTAATCCGGGAAACTTTCCCATATTGTAACATTCAATTAAGCTATTTAGTCCTATTGTTTTTGGAATAACATCAAATTGCTCCCAGCTTATTAAACTATTCATAGCCTCTTCAAATTTTCTTGCCGGATCGGAAATACTTTCATTAGATTCCGATACAAAATGATGTACTCGTAACTCTTCTCTGTTTCCAAAATACATAATATGGATCGCTATTGCTAACGGTGCAAAACCCGACTCCTCAAACTCATTTCCAACCATCGAAAAATCCGAAAATCCAACAAATCCTCTTTTTTTATATACAATATGATTTCTACTAAAAGGTTCATCTGGATTTTCAATATAATCTATATTGCGTTTTGCTTTTCTATAGCCATCTTCCAAAATAATTATATCATCTTCGATAATATCTTCAAAATCTCCGCCTTTGGGAACAACTGTATATTTTCCTGTTATTTTCTCTCCATATTCCTCATAATAATGATAATTTCCTTTTTCAATATTTATCATCACTACATCTTTAACATCAATTTTATTTTCAATAATATCAGAAATAACCTTGCTATCCACTACATAAGCTTTTTGAATACCCGGATCATTCCACACATTTTTATAACCATCTAATGTTTTCTGCAATTTTTCCTTTTTATTTTCATCATTTTCCTTCTCAATGTTCTTTCTCATATCGGTTAATTCTTTACTGAAAGAACCAACTTTAGGATTTCTAATTACAATCACTTTACGATTCATTTCAATAAACTTTGTTAGTGTTGAAAAAAAAGTACTACTAAATTTTACAGGTTCAATAATCGGAATGACTTTTGAACTGAGTTTCCCTGCATCCAAAAGTTCACGCAAACACAATAACTCATTCTGTCTTCCCCTAAGATATGGAAAATACATACTCTATCCCTCCATTCTTTCATTCCAAAATGTGTCTATTTCTTTGTAATCTAAATTGATTTTTTTTGAAAAATACGCATAAAATCTCAATTCATACGGAACCTTCTCTTCTAATTTATTTTCCACAAGCATTAATGTTCTCGCTTTCAGGCATTTCATTACATCTTTTTGTAGAGTAATAATATTTATACGTTTCAACCATTTTTGACACTCTCTATAATATTGAAAACTATTAACTTGCGGGTGCTTATTAAAATGTTTTAACAAAATAGACTCAAATTCCGCTTTACGTAAGACTTGAAACATTGCCTCATATGACAAGTTCTCCTTATTGTAAAAAGCTTTTTTTCTACATATTAGTTTCCCACTTGATGTCAATTCGTATATTCCGACTTTTTGATCTTTCAAAAATTCCTTTACACGTGTCAACTGTTTATTTCCAACTACAACATAAACATAACTGAATACTTTGTAATAATCTTTAATCTGATTTTCTAATCTAATCAGATTATCTAAATCTGTTTTTATTTCATATGCTACTCCCCGACCGTTAATCATGATAAAATCCGCTTTCGAATCACCAATAGGTAATTCTGTAAGTGCCGCTGTATTATACAAATCATGTTTCTTTATCAACAATTGATTAAGAATTGTATTTTTATAATAATATTCATTTCTATACTCACAATCCATAAAATGATATATCTCACTTATTGCCTCTCCGATGGTCGCATTCTCTGTTTTTATATATCTTTTTACACACTTAGAAAAGGATTCCGGAACACTATTTTCACTAATCATTCTATCTAAATATGGCACTGTAAAAATTTTATTAATCATATATGTATCAATTTTCTCCATAGTATCCCCCTTTCCAAATTTTTTTCTAATTATAACACATTAATTCAACCTACTCAATTACTCGATGATTTTTCTCCATATTCACCTGCTCAATATAATAATCAAGTAATTCATATATCCAATCTTTTAAATTAGAAAAACGATATCCTGTCTTCTCGGCCTTGTCTGTATTTATACTATATTCCGGTTCTCCATTATAAGGTGCAGCCTCCCCTTGTTCACTTAAAGCCGCAGATTTTCCTGTCTTTTCTTCGATATAATTAATCACTTCTCGAAGCGAGATAGTTTCTGAAGCACTTCCGTTAATTGCACCTTTAACATCTTTATCTACTAAATATGCAATAAACTCTCCCGCTTCATCTGAACGGATATAGCTCATTTGATAATCTATATTATCTATATACATCGGCTCTGATTTAATGACATGTTCTACATAGAATAAAAGTCTTTTCGTATAATCATCTTTACCTATTGCAAATGGATATCTGACAGCAATCCAGTTTTTTCCCGGATATTTCTGCCATAATGCGTACTCAGCCTGTCTTTTTATCTGCTCATATGAAAATTCTTTTCTGTCACACCACACAAAATCCTTAGAATATCCATAAAAATCAGATTCCACAGTATTCATATGTTTTGGATTATAAACTGATGTACTAGACATATATATGTATTTGTCGCAATCAACATAGTCCATAACATACCGTATATCATTAGAACAATACGCAATTTTATCAATAACTACATCAAAATGCTTTCCTTGCAATGCCTCTCGCATACTTTCTTCATTTGTCCTTTGAATGGTAATGCGCTCTACTTTGTCTCCATATGAATCTGGTGTTTTGCCTCTTGTTGCTATTGTTACCTCATGTCCTTGTTCTAAAAGCTTATTAACCATATGTATACCAAAATATCTCGTTCCGCCTATTACTAATATTTTCATTTGCAATTCTCCATTTCTTTTTATAAAAATTGTTTTAATCTATTAAATAATTGTTCTTGAATTCCATTCCAACCATCGATATAACCTACTCTTTTTATTAAATTGTCCTCATATAAAATAGCATTTATTTCCAACTTTTCTAAAATCACAAGCCGATACAAATAACTCATTTTAATAGCATATAAAACTGATTCTCTACCATCCAATGTAGGCTTTCTTTGATTAATTTTTATATGCATAATATTGACACGAGTATTTACCAGACAAGAAAGAATTTTTTCCAAATCAAACTCTATTTCATTTCTAAAAAGAATTTTTCCATAATAATTGATAATTGTCCTGAGACATGGTTTTAATTTTCCTTTTTCATTAGGATATCTTTGCAATTTTATATCTTCACTTTGAATTATTTCCATTAACGACTCAGAAAGCTCTACAAGAAACGCACACTTCACATCATTCGTGAATCCAGCAGAACTTGTCGCATATAAATACATCTGATTAACAACTCCTAATTCATCCAATAAAATTCTCCATTTATCAAATAATTCAGATAACAAAATATCTTCATATTTTAAGAGTCTATCACTGAATATTGAAATAAAATTTGCAGACGAAAAGTAATGTAATCTTTGTATTTTAAAGTGTTCTACTAGGGCATTATATGAATTAGTGCTTTCTCTTCCATGTATTTCTATAGCCTCCAAATCAAGAAAAACTCCATCAAATATCTGCAATAATCTTTCTAATTCTTGCAGTAACGAATATAACTTTTTAGCTTCAATTTCTTCTTTGCAAGTAAAAGTTATGATCCTATTCCCCACTTCTTCTATGCAAACCTTTATCATTGGCATTAGAGATATTGTAAATTCATATGGTGCAACACATCTTAACATGCCATTTTTTACACTATATATAGCCTTTAAGCTATCACACTTTATTGAAATATCCATGTTTTCTCCAAACTGCTATAAATACTTTTCATAATAGTTTCAATCACCCAAATACAGCCATCACCTGCTCATATTTCACCTTGTAAATCTCTTTACTTTCGTCTGATAGCTTGTTATAGCTCCGTTCAAGCTTTTTCCTCACAAATTGCGCCCCCTGCTCTATATCCATCTTTCTTTCAACATAAGCTAAATAAAGTAAACTTGGCACACTATCGAAATGTGAAATTGCATCGGCATCTGCAACACACAATTCTTCAATGCTGGTTCTCCCCAGCTTTACACTCCCTCTATGATTTAAAATACACTTTTGTACTAACGCCGTTTTTTCTTTATCATAATTCATTTCATTTAAAATCTCTTTAGCAATATCTGCTCCATATTTATGATGTTCCTCATACATTGCATAATCAGTTATTGAAGCTATATCATGTAACCATGCTGCTATAATCACAGTTTCTTTGTCAGCACCATATTTTTCTGCCAGTATCTCTGCATTTTTCACCACTGCTTCAATGTGATAATAGCACCCCATTCCAAATTTGTTAGTTGGTTGCTTGCACCTGTGATATACTTCTTTCTGTAAATATTCTATGATATCAGTTCTCATTTTTTATTCCTCTAAAATTCACATATTTGTTAATAGATATCTCTATGTCCCTCTATTTTTTTATACTTTCAGTTATATCTTTGAAAGAAGAAATCATATCTACTACGTTGCCCATCTTTCGTGCTTTTTTCCTTGCTATTCTTCTAGAGTCTCCTGATATGTTTGAAAAATTATATGTGAATTTTTCAATAATTTTCTTAATTACCCACACAACAAGAGCTGTTGTCAAAAGCGGTATAATATATGGCATAAATATAATAATTGCTTGCAACATGCCATCCATAATCGCTTTATTCATCATTTCTCCTATATTTACCAAATCTCAATCTCCTCTCTTCTTATAATGTATCATCAACAAAATTTTTCATCTGTAAATACTTTTCTATCAATTCCGGCTGTATCAAAGGGTATGTCCAATTCTCAGGCAACTTATCCATAAGAACAACCTTCTCCATTTCGCTATGTAATTCTTTCGCAAATTCCGTTATCTCTGCAAAACAAAGCAGTCCAAATGTTTCCTCACCAGTATTATTTACTCTTGTCTTGCCTATCACTGAATATACACAGATTGGCTTTATCTCATATTTTACTGCTCCTGTTTCTTCCT
>OGXV01002169.1_pt1 | contig 10884 bp, 14 predicted proteins | sample 1576391 | NCBI WGS metagenome assembly OGXV01 (sample SAMEA3541586, study PRJEB24748) | human gut metagenome | biome: human gut; feature: human-associated habitat; material: faeces | place: China | collected 2012 | reverse complement strand
TAAGGCTAATGCTCTTTCCATTACGTAAACGAATGTATTTTCCGATGGAAGCATCAGGACGTGCGAACCCTAGATTTATCTGATTTTTTAACTGCTGAATAGTGAAGGATCTTTGAAGGCAATGATTATATCCGTTTTTATGATATTTTAATCTTTAAAAGTGAATGAATTATGAATATAGAAAAAGAAAAACAGCCGGTTGAGCCGGAAGAGCAACCACTGAAGGAAGAAGAGTTGGATGAAGTGAATGGGGGAATCTTTCTTTTTTCACGGCCACGGAAATGCGAGTATTGTGGGATAGAACTGAGCGAATTAGCATTAGAAACACACAAAAGAACGGTTCATTCGAAAAAAGTGTAGCTGATTGTAAAAAATAAGCTTTAATGCACTCTATAATTCGCCCCTTCTTTACCGTTGGGGCGTTTTTATAAGTGGCAGATTATTAAAGAGTATGGACAAATCTGAATAATTTTTCTGATAAATCAGGACATATAGTCGTTGGGTGTCATATCCCGTTTCTAAAATTATTATAATAATTAACTGAAAAATAAGAGATGAGAAAGAAATTTAGGTTTTTCCTGTTTTTATTAGCTGCATGTACCACATTGGTTGCATGCAGTGATGACGAAGACGATGTTGTATCTGAACCGGAAGCTGATTATACAGTTATGCTGTATGGTTGTGGCGGCGGTAATCTGGATGATGCTTTAGCTTATAATTTGGCTCAGGTGGAGGCTTATGGATATACTCCCCGAGTACAGTTTACGGCAAAAGTTAAGTTCTCGGCCGGAGTGCAGAAGGGTGATGAAGAAAATAGGGGAGGAACGCGTCTTTATACATTGACGGAAGATGGCTTGACCAATGATTGTGTAGATAGTCAGGGATTCCGGTTGGATGATCCTCAGAATATAGCCGATTACATAGTAGAGACAACCAAACGTTTACCGGCCAAGCATTATATCCTTGTTTTATGGAACCATGGCTATGATTTTTTCATTTTCGACCAACCGGTTTCTACCGCTTATCCGGAGAAAGTAGTTACTCGGGAACTTGTTTACGATGATAATACCGGAGAGGCCATTTCTATTTTCGAACTGGAAGAAGGACTGAAACGTTCAGGTATCAAGCTGGGTATGGTATATTGGGATGTATGTACGATGAATATGATTGAAAATATTTATCAAGTGAAGGACTATACCGATTATGTGTTGGGATCCGGGCATCTTACTCCTGAATTGGGAGGTAACTATGCGCAACTGATGCATGCATTGGACACTCATTCTGATTTGTTGGAGGCAATGAAAGAGTATGTTCCCGCTACGGTGACACTCTGGAATAATACTATGGGGATATATGACAGCAAGGATCTTACCCTTTGTGATGTGAATTATGCTGATGAAGCGGTGCAGTACATCAAGGAATATGTAGATGCTTTGACTAAACTGCGGGGGGAGTTGGAACCTGGCAGTCAGAATGAACTTAAATTTCATTACCTAAATGGGACCGACATGATCGATTCTCATTCAGGCAGAAAAGCTCATTATTACTCTGAGGGTGGAATTCTGTATTACTATTATGATGCTTGTGATGGAATGAATTATGCTTCCAGTGTTGATTTATATTCGGCTTTCACCCGTTTGGGTAACAAAATGCTTAATGGATATCTTTCCGGCCTGGCTACCAGACTGCGGATTTCCATGGACAAGATGCTTCCTGTGAGCAGTTGTGCAGGGGTTCCCGACTATATTGACCGCATAAGCATCGGGCTGTTGTGGATGGATAAAGCTGACTTCACATTCGATTATTCGTCTAACCTCCCTGACATTGTGGTTCCTTCCCTTGACAAGTTATATCCTATGCTCAAATTTGACAAAGTGACAGGATGGAGTCGTTTCCTGAAAGAAAATGTGAGAAAGAATGTAGGAGTGAGACTGGATGGAACGGGCAGTTATGTGTATTATGAGAAATAAAAGATGAAGAATCATTTTAAGATTTGGATAGAGGTGATGGCTTATCTGCCCGATTTTTAAGGGTATGGACAAAACTGCACAACCTTTCTGACAAATCGGGACATATAGTCCTTCCTGATTTTAGTCTATATTATTTTATTGGTTTATTTTTGCTGAAAATAATTTGAACAGATGAAAAAAAATCATTTATTGGTTGTCGTGCTCCTTTTGAGCATATCTACTGTCATCTCTTGTAAGGGCAATGAGGGTGACACTTCTGAAAATACAACTGCCCGGTTACAGTCGTACAAGACTGAGTATTCACTTCAAACGTTAGGGCAGGGCGGAGGTGCCAGTGTTCTGCAATACGATGGGCAACAACGCCTGACCACTTGGAACAATGATTCTATTCGTTGGCATTATGCTTATCGTGCCGACGGAGGTGCCGATATGTACGGTGAATTTCTGCGTGACGGTGCGAAGCAGTTTACCGGAACCATCGTATTTACCGAAGCCGGACTGCCTGAAGTGGAGGAATACTCGTTTCTCATTCTTCCGGTTCCCGTAGAGACTCCTGTTCCCGAGGTGATGAAGTACGCTTATGATGGAAAGAATCGTCTTATTCGCGCGACTGATAAAGTGGATGCGGGTGCTTATTCGTACACCATTAATGTGACTTTCTTATATGAAGCCGATGATGACAATGTCACCCGTATAAAGTATGAATGGGAAGTGGGGGGTAAAACTGATTTCCGCTATTATGGTTTGGAGTATTTTGATAAAGCGAATCCGGTGGGATTTTATCCCGAACTGCTAATGACCACCCCTATGAATGGCGGTTATCAGGTTGCAGGCCTGGCAGGATATAGCCGGAATAAATTATTGAAGCGAATGAATCGCTATAATAAGGAAAATGTAGTGACAGGAATGACGGATTTTGATTATCAGTACGATGCTGATGGCAAGATAACCGAATGTACTCTGACCTATCAGATGCTGAATGATGAGGGGCCTATGAAGAGCAATGATTATATCCGATTTTATGATATAGAATATTGAGCTAGTTATTAATTTTGAAAAAGAACGTTTATGAAGACAGAAAAAGGAAAATGGGTTGGGTTGGAAGCGCAACCGTTGAAAGAAAAGGAATTGGACGAAGTGAGTGGAGGTAAAGGTATACCCACAAGACATTCTGGCCGAAAAAAAATATGTATGTATTGTTTAAACAATGAATATAAGGAAGACTCACTGGATGAGCATACGCCTAATTGTGAAAATAGGCCTCGATAATCCGCTACCTAATGTTCTCAATTACAAAAAATCGCCCTTTCTTTATTGTCGGGGCGCTTTTTTGTAAGTAGCAGATTCTTAATGCGAAGCAGTTTACCGGCACCATCGCACTTAATGAAGCTGGATTTCCCGAAGTGGAGGACTATTCGTTTCTCATTCTTCCGGTTCCGGTAGAGACTTCTGTGCCCGAGGTGATGAAGTATGCTTATGATGAAAAGAATCGCCTTGATGAGGAAAATGTGGTGACAGGGATGACGGATTTTGATTATCGTTACGATGCAGACGGGAATATCACCGAATGCATCCTGACCTATCGAATGCTGAACGATGAAGGGCCTATGCTGAGCAATGATTATATTCGTTATTATGATATAAAATATTGAGAAAGTGTAAATGTTTAAAAATGAGATGATTATGAAGATAGAAAAAGAAAAACAACAGGTTGAGCCGGAGGCACAACTGCTGAAGGAAGAGGAATTGGGTAAAGTGAGTGGCGGAGGAGGAGGTCTTCCTGGAGTTTCCAACCCTCTAAAAATTTCTTCTCCAGTTATTCATTGTCAGTTTTGTGGAGTTGGTTTTGGAAATGTAGAGGAAAAACACACACATGAGGCTGCTTGTAGTAAAAGGTCCTAATAGCCTAATGGCACTAAACTCTTTAATACATAAACTTAAAAAATGATACGATTATGAAGACAGAAAAAGAAATGCAGCAGGGTGCTCAGGAAACACAACCGTTGAAGGAAGATGAATTGGGCAAAGTGAGTGGCGGAGGACCGGGACCTACAGACTGGATATATGTACCCCGACCGAAAAATCCATCTGATACTTGTACATGTTCATGGTGTGGAGAAGTAATGACACAAGGAGATGCACTGTTACATCGGGATATATGTAGCAAAAAGCCTAAATAATTTGCTTTTGATGTACTTATGTTGAAGTAAAAAATGACAGCTATGGAAGAAAAGAACAAAAAACAGCTTCTGGATGAAGACGATTTGGAAGATGTGAATGGCGGCGATGGTTTGTCTGCCGAATTCTTTTCGTGCCGGACTGAGAAAAAATACTACATACCCTCTTTTTGCCTGAGTGAACGCACCTGGGAGATGATACGGCTTGTCATGGCTATTGTGGCGGCTGTGGCAGCTTTGGGCTGTCTGATGCTGATTATGTAGTTTATCTGAATGCAAATGCTCGTATGATTAAATAATATGAAATATCTTTTATCAAGTATCCTTCTGTTTCTCTCGGTGACTTATTGCCATGCGCAGCATGTCGTTTTTACCCCGCAATGGACCCCCCAGAGCCAGTTTGCAGGATACTATGTGGCTGAAGAAAAAGGATTCTATAAAGCTGCCGGTCTGGAGGTGGACATTGAACATCCGTCCGCCTCTAATCCGGCACTGAACCGACTATTTGAAGGTATCAGCGATATCATCACCCTGCAACTCCTACAAGCGATGGAGGCCATAGACCGTGGTATGCCATTGGTGAATGTCTTGCAGACTTCGCAGCGCAACTCGCTTGTCATTGTGCCTCGTCGTGACGATATTCGTACCATAGAAGAATTGGCAGGGAAAAAAGTCGGTATCTGGAAAGCCGGGTTCGGCGAACTGGGACTGATGCTGGATGCCGAGAAAGAGTTGCGCATTGGCTGGGTTCCTTTCATTCATAATGTCAATTTGTTCGTATCGAGTGCCATAGACGCCACTTTAGCCATGAGCTACAACGAATATTTCCAGATTCTGGCTGCCGGCATAGAACCGGCACACGTTTTCCGATTCTCCGAAATGGGGTATGATATACCCGAAGACGGACTCTACGTCACCATCGATTTCTATAAGAAACACCGGAAAGAGATTCAGGCTTTCATAGAAGCCTCCAAGAAGGGATGGGAATGGGCTGCGGAACATCCGGAACAGGCACTGGACATTGTGATGAAGCGTGTGAAAGAAGCAAAAATCGGTACTAACCGTACACATCAGCAGTGGATGCTGAAAGAAATTCTGGCATTGCAACGAGAGCGGGAAAGTGGAAAAGCCACCTTCGTACTGCACCCCGAAAAGGTGAAAGAAGCGAGCGACCTGCTGCTCAGGAACCGTAGGATAAAAAAAGAAATTACTGTTGGCCGGATAGAAGGAGGTGACCTATGAGAAAGATTACACTGTATCATTCATTCTCTGCCCGGCTCAGCCTCTATATCATCTTGATTGCAATGACTATTTTTGCCGCCGCTTTCATGTTTTACTTCTACTCGGCCCGCATGCAGGTTAAGGAGGAGGCGGTGAAGCATGCGGAGAGTGCACTCTCTAACACGATATTGAGGATAGACAACGTGCTGCAGTCGGTAGAAGTAGCCGTCAACAATATGGCTTGGCTCATCCCCCGGAAATTGGCGGAGCCGGATTCCATGTATGCCATCACCCGCCAGTTGTTGGAGAACAACTCCATCATTTCGGGAAGCGCCATTGCCTTTGAACCGGATTATTATTCCCAAAAAGGGGTACTCTACTCCCCGTATGCTTTTCGCAGCGGCGACTCCATCGTCAGCAAGCAGTTGGGGACGGAAGATTACGAATACCATTATATGGACTGGTATCAGATTCCCAAGTTGCTGGATATGCCTTATTGGAGCGAACCTTACTTTGATGATGGGGGTGGGGAGATGATTATGTCTACCTATTCGTTGCCGCTTCACGATGAGGATGGAAAACTATATGCCATCTTTACTGCGGACATTTCGCTGGAGTGGCTTACGCAGATGGTGAATTCCATTAAGCCCTATCCGCATTCCTACAATATGATGGTGGGACGCGGAGGCGCTTATCTGGTGCATCATCGCCCCGAACGTATCCTCGACGAGACTATTTTTACCGCTACGCTGGATATGGAAGACACTTCTGTGAGGGACATCGGCCATCGGATGGTGGAAGGCCGGACAGGAATGGCCACGTTGCAGAACGACGATACGCTTTCCTACGTGTTCTATGCTCCGGTGGAGCGGACGAAATGGTCGATAGCCGTCATCTGTCCTTATAGTGATGTGTTTGCGGGAGTTGAACAGATTAAGACTACCGTCATCGTTATTTCACTGGTAGGATTGGTGCTGCTGCTTGTCTTTTGCTTCTGCGCCATCAGGAAACTGACCGGCCCACTGACCAAATTTGCAGATTCGGCCATCAGCATTGCCAAAGGCGATTTCAACGCTTCTCTGCCCGAGATAAAAAGTAGGGATGAAATGGGCAAGCTGTATGAATCCTTCCGGTTTATGCAAGGTTCGCTCGTCACTTATATCAAAGAGTTGGAGGTGACGACATCGAATAAGGAACGCATTGAAAGCGAATTGCGCATTGCCAGCGAAATACAGATGGGCATGATTCCGAAAATCTTCCCGCCCTTCCCCGAAAGGGACGATGTTGACCTGTTTGCCACGCTGGTGCCTGCCAAGGAGGTGGGTGGCGATTTGTACGATTTCTTTATAGAAAAAGACCGGCTTTACTTTACGATAGGAGATGTATCGGGCAAAGGCGTTCCCGCATCATTGCTGATGGCTGTGACGCGCAGCTTGTTCCGCACCGTTGCCGCACATCTGCATGACCCTCAAGCCATTGTTTGTTCACTGAACGATGCCATTTCCGAGAATAATGAATCGAACATGTTTGTCACTTTGTTTATAGGAGCATTCGACTTGGATACCGGTCGTTTGCAATTCTGCAATGCAGGGCACAATCCTCCGGTATTCGTGGCAGGCACGGGCGAGGTGAAATACATGGAAGTTTTACCTAATCTTCCTCTCGGACTGTATCAGGATTTCCCCTATCAGAGCCAGGAGATGAGGTGGGAGCCGGGGACTTCGCTCTTCATGTACACCGATGGGGTGACGGAAGCCGAGAATAAGGAAAAAGCTCTCTTCTCGGACGAACGCCTGTTGGAAGAGCTGGAAAAACGATGTGGAATGATGCCTCACGACATGGTGCAAGGCATTATGGAAGAGGTGCATCGGCATGTAGACGGTGTTGAACAGAGCGATGACATCACTATGTTGTGCTTGCATTACAAACCTTCCCAAATATAACTGTATTATGAAGAAACATTTAATTATTCAGAATGAGATTGATGAGATCTCGAAATTGCCTGCTTTTATAGACGAAATAGCCGAGGAACTTGATCTCATACCCGAGCTTGTCTTCAATTTGAATCTGGTGTTGGAGGAGGCCGTTTCTAATATTATCCTTTATGCCTATCCCAAGCAGATGGGAAAGGAAATCAGCATTATGGCCGATAAAAATGATAATATTCTGGTGCTTACCCTTACGGATACAGGTAAAGAATTTGATCCAACACAAGTGCCTGAGGTCGATATCAATCTTTCTGCTGAAGAACGCTCTATCGGAGGACTTGGCATCTTCTTGATAAAGAATATTATGAACGAAGTGGAATACCAACGGGTGGAAGGCAGGAATGTATTTACATTGAAGAAAATATTGGATGAACAAATATAAAATAACAGTATGGAAGTAAATATAACGAAAGAAGGAGATATGAACATGGTGTCGATTATAGGACGGTTGGACACCACTACGGCAAATGATTTGGATAAGGCGATTGAATCGTTGTTCTGCCCCGGTGCCAAGGTCGTGTTCGAGTGTGAGGAGCTGTTGTATGTCAGCAGCTCCGGACTCCGCATCATTCTGCAAGCTCACAAGAAGCTTCAAATGGTGGGAGGTACACTTGTTTTGCGTCATGTGTGCCAGGAAATTATGTCGGTATTTAAAATGACGGGATTCAGCGCTATCTTGAAGATTGAGAACTGATGCGGAGCTGGTGTCGGCATTTGCGAAGATTTATGGAAAAAAAGGAAAGGATGAGAATATATACGGTATTCTGTAGTTTATGTGTGATAGCTTGTCTGTCGGCTTGCACCGGAGGCAAGGGAGGCGGGAAGGTGGAGGGGGATGGTAGTCTGCCTGCCATTCGGGAGGTTTCGGCGCTCCCGTTGGCACGGCAGACTTTTTCCCATGTGCTGAGCAGCAGTGGAAAAGTGGCGGCGTGCGCTTATGCGGACCTTTATTTCCGCACTGCGGAAATGATTGCCCACGTGTGGGTGAAGAACGGCGACCGGGTGCATAAAGGGCAGAAGATAGCCGAACTCGACCTCTTCCAACTGAAAAATGCGTTGGTGCAAAGTTCCAACAGCTTGAAGCAGGCCGAACTGGAAATGCAGGATGTGCTGATAGCTCAAGGATACTCTCCCGACCGTATGGAGGAGATTCCTGCCGAAATTATCCAACTGGCAAAAGTGAAAAGCGGTTATGAACAAAGCATGGCGCAATATGAAGTGGCACAGTACAATCTGGAGAATGGCACATTGATAACCCCGATAAATGGGGTTATCGCAAATCTGTATGGCAAAGAGCACAACATGGCTCAGGCATCCCAAACGTTCTGCCGGGTGATAGACACCGGAACCATGGAAGTGGATTTCAAGATTCTGGAGAGTGAGTTGGGAATGATTGGCATAGGAGATGAAGTGGAGGTGGTACCTTATTCTGCCGAAATAGGAAAATTGCAGGCGCGTATCAGTGAGATAAATCCACAGGTGGATGACAAAGGGACGGTACGAATCAAGGCGAGAGTGAAAGGTAACAGCTGGTTGCTTGACGGAATGAACGTGCAGGTTTTTGTGAAGCAGGAACTGAAAAATCAGTTGGTGATTCCTAAGTCGGCAGTAGTGCTGCGCAATGGCAAACAGGTGGTATTTACGCTGGAGGGCGGCAAGGCTACATGTTATGATGTGCATATTGCTCTGGAAAATGCAGAAGAAGTTGTGGTGGCAAGCGGACTGGAAGAAGGAATGCAAGTGATAACTGCCGGGAACGAGAACTTGCTTCAAGGTACTCCGGTGAAGATCAGGAAGTGATGAATTATAATATGATGATATTATTTACTGTTAAAATATATATACGATTATGACTACAAGATGTTTAAAAACTATGAGCATGGTGGTGTTTTGCTTGTTTATTTTATTGGTGTCGTGCAAAGACGAAAACTATTATACTGTTGAAGTTGTTCAGCCCGACACACCTACGGAGACGCCGGACTCCATAAACTACCAGAGCCCGGTACAGAATATCCGCAACCTCAACTATTTTTTTGGAATGGACGCCCTATGGCCAAGCTATATTCTGCAGGTCGAAGGATTAAGAAAAATGTATAGTTCCAGCCCTTTTGTGGATATGAGTGCTACCGACCAGATGTTTTTAATACTACAGACTCCGGAACAAGCTATGAAGTTGACCATTGTTGCAAAGGATTCTGAGATTTCCAATCCCTATACCTTTTCTGTAACTATTACGGAGGAAGATGTGGAAGAAGGAGGCTTTCTCTACTACTATATGCCTATGTATTGGGATTATCGGGCATTGGCCTCATGGGATAAGACCCGGCGAGTGAATCTCCTGTGGGACATATATGTCAACGACAAATTGGTGGATACCTATATATACTCGCCCATTTGCCGTTCCATACGCAATTCCTCTACCATTGTAACATTGACGTACGACTCCAGTGAGAGTGAAAGATTGAAGGAGAGCATCATAAATGAATTGAATGGCTATAATGCATGGTTGGTGGATGAAGGTGAAAAGGTGAATTTGTTGCTTTCTTTCGCTGATATGCTTGCCGGATATATTGACGAGGGCTCGCCGATGATAGAACGCATGAAGCAGGAAGTCCTTTCTGATGGCTACCTGAAGCAGCTATATGCTACTGGTACTGTTGATGATGAACACACTATAGAGATTATAGAAGCCTTTGCCTACCTGATGCAGAAATATAATATGAAGTATGGCTACCACTTCAGTGACAATATGCTGTCAATACGTTCCACAGACGAGATTTTCAACTTGCGCCAAGGGTATTCCACAGAGCTTTCATGCGCCTTTGCTTCTTGGTGTGCCAGTTTAAAACTGGAGGTATATCTGTTCATCACTCCGTCCCTTGTTTATCCTGTTGTTAAGTTGCCATCAGGTATCATGTATCCATGGAATCCGGAACTGCTTTTCAATGAAGATTATCCTGAACTTGAACAACCTGGCGAGGAGGCTTTTAATAAAGTGCATGAGAACTTCCTTGCGTCACAAAAAGCTTCGGAAGAATCCTACCGGATGGATAAGTTGCACTTAGAAGCCGACGAACCGAGATATAGGATGGTAGATGTGTTGAATGCTAAAAAGTATATGCCGTCGCTCAACCTCAGTGGCAACTACAGCCAGCCGGTTACCCGTTCTGCTATCACTTCGCAGTTGCAGCGCATCATTGACCCTGTGGTGTTGAAGAAGCTGAAAGACGAACCTGGGACATTTCTGAAATGAACGGAGTAAGATTCAAGCAGAAATCCATCCGCCTGCCGGCATGGAATCTGATATTTGCGGGAGAGGATTAAAAACAATTATTGCAAGGGCTAATAAAGTTATTACAAGGGCAAACCGAATTATTGCAATAGCATACTACTTTACCCCCTTTTTAATAGCCTTATTGTCATCGTGCTCGTTAACGAAAGGAATTGCGGAAATTTATCCGTAATTCCTTTCTTTTTTGCTCTTTATTCACGTTCTTTTTTGCTACTTTTGCGGCAAATTAATGAAAC
>OGXV01002161.1_pt1 | contig 10906 bp, 7 predicted proteins | sample 1576391 | NCBI WGS metagenome assembly OGXV01 (sample SAMEA3541586, study PRJEB24748) | human gut metagenome | biome: human gut; feature: human-associated habitat; material: faeces | place: China | collected 2012 | reverse complement strand
CAATAGGATTCCACGCTTCATGCCTCCATGAGAAAGCAGTGAGGTCATCGTGGTCCAGCCGAGGACAGCCATCTTGCGGCTCTTGTGACCGCGGTACAGCAGCACGGCGATAACAACGAGCGTGGAAAGCATCAGGAAATCTGCGACCTCACCGGAGCCGCCGGTCTGGGTCTGGGTCAGATGAATGATGTCCTTGATGCCGATCATCGTGATTGCCGGAGCGATGCCGAAAATAAACGCACCGATGAGCACGACCGCGCCGGACAAATCCACCTTGAGGAACGGCGGCATGAACGGAATCGGGAATTCAAAGTACATCAGTACGGTTGCGATAGCCGCAAAAATTGCGGTGTAGGTGATTTTGCTGGTTTTTGTCATTGCTGTTTTTTCTCCCTTTTCAGGAGTCCTGTTCCATAAATAAAACAAGCCCCTGGATTGCTCCAGAGGCATACAGACGTAGCGATAGGTACATCTGTTTCTCTCATCCGGACTATAACCGTCGGTTGGGATTCTAACCCATCATGCCTTGCGGCTCGCAGACTATCAGGCACAAAGCCTGTATACTGCCGGTGGAGACTTTCACTCCGCCTTGAAACAGAACTGATTTATTTATACTGCTATTATAGTCGCCAGTAAAAGACTTGTCAACACTTCAGCAAGAAAAAACATAAAAGCCGCCTTCCCTTGCGAAAGCGGCTTTTTATCAGAAATCAGTCTTCCTTGCTGCCCATCAGAGTAACCATAACAGCCTTCTGTGCGTGCAGGCGGTTTTCTGCTTCCTCGAAAATTTCGTTTGCGTGCTCCTCGAACACCTTGGTGGTGATCTCCTGCTCACGGTAGGCCGGCAGGCAGTGCTGCACCATGCAGCCCGGCTTTGCAGCAGCCAGCAGCTCATCATTGACCTGATAGCCCTGGAATGCCTTCATGCGGACTTCCTTCTCGGCTTCCTGACCCATGGACGCCCATGTATCAGTGATAACAACGTCTGCGTTCTCTGCAGCCTTCATCGGGTCATCGGTGATGAAGAAGTTCGGATTCGGCTCTGCGAATGCCATAACCTCAGCGTCCGGACGGTAGTCCGCCGGCGTTGCGATGGAAACCTTCATGCCGGTCTTGAGGCCGCCGACGATCAGCGAGTTTGCCATGTTGTTGCCGTCGCCAATGTAGCACATCTTGAGACCCTCAAGAACGGCAAACTTCTCGCGGATGGTCATGAGGTCTGCCAGAACCTGACACGGATGGCAGAAATCAGTCAGACCGTTGATGATCGGAATAGAGCCGTAGTTTGCCAGATCCTCTACTTCCTTCTGCTCGTAGGTGCGGATCATAATGCCGTCCAGATAGCGGCTCAGCACACGGGCCGTGTCCTGTACCGGCTCGCCGCGGCCGATCTGAAGGTCGCGATTGGACAGGAACAGTGCCTGACCGCCCAGCTGATACATACCGGTCTCGAAAGAAACACGGGTACGGGTGGAGGACTGCTGGAAGATCATGCCCAGTGTCATGTCCTGCATCAGGGGCGGATAGTACCCGCTGCGGACGGCCCGCTTGATGGCAAGGCTCAGCTCGATCATATCCACCAGCTGCTCCCGTGTGAACTCATTTGTGTCGATGAAATCTTTCACCATAGCTTGCGCTACCTCCTGCGTCATAAAATGGAAACGCCCATAGTTTGCGCCGCAGGAAGCGGAATATGTACGCCATGATGTCCTCTTTTGCAATTTCCCCTTGTTATCTGCGGATAAATGCGATATAATGCTCTGTATTAGTATCAATCGTATCATCGGGCAGTCTGCCCTTTATCCTGAACGGAAAGGAAGAATACTATGATTAAGGTCCAGTCCCAGCGGGGCGAGATCAGTATCAGCAGCGCCGTATTCACCAGCATCACCGGCGCCGCCGCTACCAACTGCTTCGGCGTCAAGGGCATGGCCTACCGCAGCATGACGGACGGCTTGGTCCATCTGCTGCGCCGGGAAGCCATGAGCAAGGGCGTAAAGGTCACCTATAACGAGGACGGCACGGTGTCCATCGAGCTGCACATCATCGTGGAGAACGGTGTGAATATCGCCACGGTATGCCGCTCCATTATGGGCGAGGTCAAATATGTGGTCACCAAAAATACCGGCGTGGAGGTCCGTGAAGTGAATGTCTTTGTGGACTCCATCACCGTGTGATGAACGTCGGTAGGAGGAGAAGCAAGAGCATGACAGAAAAAATCAGCGGCGGCGCCTTCAAGCAGATGGTCGCCTTCGGCGCCGCCTGTATCACCCGTGAAAAGCAGGCCATCAACGACCTGAACGTTTTCCCCGTGCCGGACGGCGATACCGGCACCAACATGGGCATGACCGTCGGCGCAGCCGTCCGTGAGCTGCAGGCCATGGACGACAGCTGCACCGTGGGCGAGGCCGCAAAGACCGCTGCCTCCGCCATGCTGCGCGGCGCCCGCGGCAACTCCGGCGTCATCACCAGCCTGCTGTTCCGCGGCTTCTCCAAAGCTCTGGAGGGCAAAAAGGAGGCTGACGCTTCCGACATCGTGGCTGCGCTGAAGAAGGGCGTCGAGGGCGCTTACAAAGCTGTCATGAAGCCCACCGAAGGCACCATCCTGACCGTCGCCCGCATCGCTTCCGAGGAAGCTGCTGCCTGCGGCAAAGAGGATGTGGCCGAGCTGTGGGACGTCGTGATGACCGCCGGTCAGAAGGCTCTGGAGGACACCCCCAACCTGCTGCCCGTCCTGAAGAAGGCTGGCGTTGTGGACGCCGGCGGCCAGGGCATCATGATCATCTTTGAGGGCATGGGCAAGGTCTTCCACGGCGAGGACATCGTGGCCGGCGGCGAGGCTGTCCCCAACAAGGCCAAGCTCTCCACCGCGAACGCGGGCAAGGGCGTTTTTACCGACGACCTGATGAAGGTCGAGGACATCAAGAACGGCTACTGCACCCAGTTCCTCATCAATAAGAACGAGGGTGCAAGCGCCGCAAAGATGCGCGCCTTCGCCGAGTCCAACGGCGACAGTGTCGTCTGCATCGAGGACGATGACGTCATCAACCTCCATGTCCACACCGCCGACCCCGGCAAGATCCTGAGCGAGGCCATCAAGTACGGCTACCTCACCAATTTCAAGATCGAGAATATGCACGAGCAGTTCCTGGCCCGCCAGAAGCAGGGCAAGAGCCTCGAGAAGCAGGCTTCCGCTGAGAAGAAGCCCGACCCCGCCAGCGAGTTCATCTACGCTGCCGTTGACCCCAGCCGCGACTATGGCTTCGTTGCTGTCGCCGCCGGTGAGGGCCTGAAGGCTGTCTTCACCGACCTGGCCGCTGACGCTGTCGTCTCCGGCGGTCAGACCATGAACCCCGCCACCGAGGACATTCTTGCCGCCATCCAGAGCGTCCCGGCCAAGACCGTCTTCGTTCTGCCCAACAACAAGAACATCATCATGGCTGCTGAGCAGGCCCAGAAGCTGGCTGACCGTCAGGTGGTCGTCCTGCCCACCCGTACCGTCCCCATGGGCATCACCGCTCTGCTGAACTTCGACCCCTCTGCTACCGTCGAGGCCAACACCATCAACATGATGTCTGCTGCCGATAAGGTCTCCACCGGCCTCATCACCTACGCCGCCCGCGACAGCGAGTACGACGGCAAGCGGATCCGGAAGGGCGAGATCATGGCCCTGGAGAACGGCAAGATCGTCTCCACTTCCAACGACATCACCAAGGCCACCTATCGTCTGGCCCGCGGTATGTGCAAGAAGGATTCCAACTTCGTCACCATCATCTCCGGCTGCGACGTCTCCGACGAGGATGCCGAGAAGGTGACCGAGATCGTCAAGGCAAAATGCCCCAACCATGTTGAGGTCAGCCACATCCGCGGCGGTCAGCCGGTCTACTACTATATGATCAGCGTGGAGTAAGCCTCTCCCCTGTTCAGAAACTCAATCGTATAACAAAACGACCTCTGCTTCCGGTCCATCCGGCTGCAGAGGTCGTTTTTTGCTGCAATTTTAGAAGAAGCTCACCTGACTGCTTTCCGGCAGCTCACCCAGAGCGCCCACCTGACGCAAGCGGTCAATGATGCTGCTGCCAACGCCAGAGGCCTGCTGCAGTTCCTCGATGGAGAGATACTCTTCGCCGTGGATGGTCACATTTTCCAGCGCATCGGCGGCGGCACCGCCCAGACCCTTCAAGGAGCAGAAGGGCAGGCGTACCTTGCCGTCCTCCACCACATACTTGGAGCCCCGGCTCTTGCCCAGTTCGATGGGCAGGAACTCGTAGCCGCGCACCAGCATCTCGTTGACCAGCTGGAGCGAGACGAGCACATCTTCATCCTTGGCATTCTTCTCTTCCTTGAGACGGCGCTTCACCTCGTTCATGTGGGCGCGGGCCACCGCCGCGCCGCCCACAGCGGCTTCATAATCGATGTCATCGCCGCGGACGGTGAAGTACACCGCATAGAACGCCTGCGGGTGGTAGAGCTTGAACCACATGAGGCGGATGGCCGACATCAGGTAGGCCACCGCATGGGCTTTCGGGAACATATATTTTATCTTGCGGCAGCTCTCGATGTACCAGTCCGGCACATCGTGCTCCCGCATGGCCTCTTCCCAGCCGGGCGCAAAGCCGCCCTTGGCCACCTTGCCCTTACGGACGGCCTCCATAATATCGAAGGCCATCTTCGGCTCGAGACCCTTGCGCAGCAGATAGAGCATGATACTGTCACGGCAGCCGATGACCTCCGCGATGGTACAGGTGCCGCTGCGGATGAGCTCGTCGGCGTTGCCGGTCCAGACGTCGGTGCCGTGGGACAGGCCCGAGATCTGGATAAGCTCGGAGAAATTCTTGGGACGGGCCTCCACCAGCATTCCGCGCACGAAGTTGGTGCCCATCTCGGGGATGCCGAAGGTGCCGGTCTGGCTGTCGATCTGCTCCGGCGTCACACCCAGCTCTTCCGGGCTGGTGAGCAGGCTGTAAACCTTGGGGTCGTTCATGGGGATGCTGTCCACGGGGATGCCGGTGTACTCCTCGAAATACTTGTAGAAGGTGGGCATATCGTGGCCCAGCTCGTCCAGCTTGAGCAGGGTGTCGTGGAGGTACTTGAACTCGAAGTGAGTGGTCAGCAGGCCGCCCGCCACATCGTCTGCCGGGTGCTGGATGGGGCAGAAGTCATAGATCTCATAGGTATCCGGCACGACGACCATGCCGCCGGGATGCTGGCCGGTGGTACGCTTGACGCCGGTACAGCCCAGCGTCAGGCGGTTCTCTTCCGCGTGGTTGACCGTTCTCCCCCGCTCATCCAGATACTTTTTGACGTAACCGTAGGCCGTCTTGTCCTGAATACCGGAGACGGTGCCTGCCTTGAACACGTTGGCCTTGCCGAACAGCTCTTCCGTGTAGCGGTGGACGTTGGACTGGTACTCGCCCGAGAAGTTCAGGTCAATATCAGGCTCCTTGTCGCCGTAGAAACCAAGGAAGGTCTCGAAAGGGATGTCATGGCCGTCCACCAGCATCCGGGTGCCGCAGTGGGGGCAGTTCTTGTCGGGCAGGTCGAAGCCGTCGTCCACGCTGCCATCGGTGATGAACTCGCTGTACTTGCACTTGGGGCAGCGGTAGTGGGGCGGCAGACTGTTGACCTCCGAGATTCCGGAGAAGTGGGCCACAGCTGACGAGCCGACCGAACCACGACTGCCCACCTGATAGCCGCCCGCGTTGGAATAGGCCACCAGTTTGACCGCGATAACGTACAGGACGGCGTAGCCATGGCCGCAGATGGAGTCCAACTCTTTTTGCAGGCGCTTCTCCACGATCTCAGGCAGAGGGTCGCCATAGTCCCGCTTGGCGTGTTCCCAGGTCGCATCCCGGAGCTGCTGTTCTGCACCCTCGATGCTGGGCGGGTAGGTGCCGCGCGGGATAGCACGGACGTTGCCGTCGATGCTGGCCGCTATCTTGCGGGGATTGGTCACGACGATCTCGTAGGCCTTTTCCTTGGGCAGGTAGCTGAACTGGTTCAGCATATCCTCGGTGGTGCGGTAGAACAGGGGCGGCTGGTTGTCCGCGTCCTTGAAGCCGTTGCCCGCCTGCAGGACAGAGCGGTAGATGGCGTCCTCCGGCTCGGTGAAATGGACGTCGCCGGTGGCGATGACGGGCTTGTGCAGGTCTTCGCCCAGCTTGATGACGGTGCGGTTGAAGTCCTTGATGACCTCTTCGCTCTCCACCTTGCCCTCCCGCACCATATAGGCGTTGTTGCCCAGGGGCTGGACCTCCAAAACATCGTAGTACGATGCAATTTTCTTCAATTCTTCGTAAGAGCGGCCCTCTACGACAGCCCTGTAAAGTTCTCCTGCTTCACAGGCAGAAGTGAGGATAAGGCCGTCCCGATACTTGTTCAGAAGGCTGCGAGGGACGCGGGGCTTCTTGAAGAAGTAGTTGACATGGGCCTCGCTGACGATTTTATAGAGGTTTTTCAGGCCCATCTGGTTGCGCACGAGGATGATGAGGTGATAATACTTCTTTTTCAGTACCTCGCGGTTTCCGCCGAGGCCGGTGTTGATGCCGCTGACGGCAGTCACCTGCTTTTCCTCCAGATCTTTCAGCATAACGCAGAAGATGCGGCCCAGTGCGGCAGAGTCCTCGCAGGCGCGATGGGCCTCGTAGGCGGGCAGCTCCAGATGCTTGTTGATGGTCCCCTGCTTGTAGTTGTGGAGACCGGGGTACATGGCCTGAGCCATGGTCAGGGTGTCGATATAGGTCGGCTCAAACTCGATGCCGCTCCGCTTGGCGGCGGCGCGGAGGAACCGGATGTCGAAGGAGTGGGCATTGTGAGCCACAAGGATGCGGCCATCTACAAAGTCGAGGAAGGCTTTCAGTGCCTCGGCCTCGCCGGGGGCGTCAGCCACCATCTCGTTGGTGATTCCGGTCAGCTCGGTGATCTTGGAGGTGATGGCCTTTCCGGGTTTTACGAAGGTGTCGAATTCTTCCACCACTTCCCCGTTCCGCACGATGACCGCGCCGATCTCTGTCAGGTACTCCACGCCGGGGTCGAGGCCCGTCGTCTCAGTGTCGAAGACGCAGAACTCACCGTTCAGCGGCTCGTCTTTCACGCCGTAGACGCAGGGTATCATGTCATCGACAAAGTAGGCCTCACAGCCGTAGATGAGCTTGAAGTCCGGGTCTGTCTTGTGGATGGCGTCTGCAGCCAACATAGCCTCGGGGTAGCCCTGACAGACGCCGTGGTCGGTGATAGCAATGGCCGGGTGGCCCATCCGGTGGGCCAGCTTGACGATGCCGCCGGGGTCGCAGAAGGCGTCCATGCTGGACAGCTTGGTATGCAGATGCAGCTCCACCCGCTTGACGGGAGCGTTGTCCTCCCGCTTTTTGCGCTCGACAAAGAGGACGTCGTAGGGCCAGACGATATAGTCGTGCTCGTACTTATCGTAGGAACAGTCGCCGCGCACCACGACCGTCGTACCCTTGGGGATGGACTCCCACTTGGAGCAGTCCTCCCCTTCCTGCGCACGGATCTTCAGGTTGATGGAGCCGGTGTAATCGGTGATGGAGACAGTGTATATCTTGCGGAAGTTGCCCTTCACTTCGGTGAAGAAGACGTCGCCCCAAATCATGCACTTGCCGCCCTCGCCGCCCAAATCCTTGAGGGGGGTGAGGTTTTTCGGGGTGAACATCTTGCCGTGGAAGATGGTGACGGGCTTGTCCGTGAGGTCGAGGCCCTCCACCTTGATGGAGGGGGCAGTGTTCTTTTTCTCGAACTTGACGACAGGCGGCGCAATTTTGCGCTCGAGCTTTTCTTCCATCTGGCGCTGTTCGGCTTCGCCCACGCTGCTTTCCAGCGTCACTTTGGGCTTTACGCCGGTGTGGGCAGCGATGCGCTCCGCCAGCAGGCGCTCGAACTGCATCTCCTGCAAAAACTTCGTGCCGTGACAGACGCCGATGGTGATGTTCTGACCGGTGATGGTGATGCGGCAGCGGTCGAGGAAACCGTTGATGGGGACACCATCCCGTTTCATCTCCTCCATCATTTCCCGCAGACCGGCTTCATCCAGCGTCGCATAGCCGAAAAGATTGTTGATACGGAGCTCGAAGCCCTCGTAATCCGGTTCCAGCGAGGCCAGCAGCCGGGCGCACAGCCCCTTGTCCAGCGGGGCAGAACTGCGCAGCGTAAAGATGACCTGCCGCTCCTGCCGCAGCATCTGGGCGTGCTCGACGACCACGCGGCCAAAACAGGCCGCAAAGTCCGGGTCCGCCATAAACTGCGGCCATAGCTGGGAAACAAGTGGTGTCACAGTGATACTCCTTTTCTATCAGATAACAGCACAAACTGCCGCGCCCCGGAAAAGGGCGTGGCAGCAGGTTGTTTTTAAGTTAAATCTTCTGTCTTAAAGACATAATAGCCTTCGTAGTGGTAACTGGCGTCGATGCCTTTCATATAGACTTCGCGGTCATTGATTTTTTCGGTCAGAGCAGCGTGCAGCAGCGCTTTTATCTCCACATCCTTGACCGGACTGCGCTCCATTGCAAGAAGGTAATCTTCTTTATCCACCCTGCTCCAGTCGATGACCTGATGCAGTTCTTTTTTCAGAATAGCATCCAGCCAGATTCGGGTACTTCGGCCATTGCCCTCCCGAAACGGATGCGCCACATTCATCTCCACATACTTCTCGATGATTTCATCGAAAGAAGACTGCGGCATCGCGTCGATGCTTTCCAGTGCCGGACGCAGATACATCACCGGTGCAAAGCGGAAATTTCCTTTTGCAATGTTCACTGTCCGCATCTGTCCAGCGAACTCGTAGACATCACCGAACAGGCATTTATGGATGGCCGCAAGCCCTTTGAAGGTGCCTACCTCGAATGTGTCCAACAGGCCGGTGTCATAGAGCTCAAGCGCCCGGGTCTTGCTGAGTTTTTCTTCTGCCCGAGCAAGCTCAGCTTCACTCGTCAGACCAAGCTTATTCTGTAAAATCACAGCTTATAGATTTCCTCCATGAACTGGTCGAGGATATTATCCCCCGTCAGCTTCCTGACGGGTTCGCCGTGGATGAACAGCACCGCCTCGCCCTTTCCGCCGGCAATGCCGATGTCAGCCTCACGGGCCTCGCCGGGGCCGTTGACGACACAGCCCATGACAGCCACCTTGATGGACTTTTTGCAACCCTGAAGCCGCCGCTCCACCTCATTTGCGATTTCAGTGCAGGGGTACTGGGTGCGGCCGCAGGTCGGGCAGGTGATGACCTCCGGGCCGGCCACTGGGAAGCCGACAGCGCGCAGGATATTGTAGCCTGCTTCCACTTCCTTCTCAGGGTCAGCAGCCAGCGAGACACGAATGGTGTCGCCGATACCCTCCAGCAGCATCCCGCCGATGCCCATGCCGCTCTTGAGCAGGCCCATCTGGTAAGTGCCGGCCTCCGTGACGCCCACATGGAGCGGGTAGTCGGTCACAGCGCTGAGCTGGCGGTATGCCTCCATCATGCGGGGGACGTTGGAGTTCTTGATGGAGATGACGATGTTGTTGAAGTCGAACTTTTCCAGCAGGTGGACATGGTACAGAGCGCTCTCCACCATCGCTTCCGGCACAGGTGCGCCGTACTTGGCGAGGATGTGCTTTTCCAGACTGCCGCCGTTGACGCCGATGCGGATGGGGATATTTTTCTGCTGGCAGGCATCCACGACCGCCTTCACGCGGTCATCGTCGCCGATGTTGCCCGGGTTGATGCGGATCTTATCCACGCCCACATCGGCGCAGGCAATGGCAGCCTTGTAGTCGAAGTGGATGTCTGCCACGATGGGGATATTCACGGCGTTCTTGACGGCCTCGATGCACTTGGCGTCTGCCGCGCTGGGACAGGTCACGCGCAAAATCTGACAGCCTGCCGCTTCACAGCGCTTTGCCTGCGCCACATTCCCCTCGATGTCCTCCACCGGGACGTTCAGCATGGTCTGCACGGCAATGGGATTCTTGCCGCCGATGGTCACATTTCCGATCTTCACTTCACGTTTCAGCTGCCGCATGGTTTTACCCCTTTCAAATTGCTCCGGTCACGAGCCGGACGATGTCATTGTACGTTGCAAAGAGCATCAGGCCGAACAGCAGCGCAAAGGCTGCGACGGTCAGACTGCTCTGGATTTTTTCCGGCACTGCATGGCCGGTGACTGCCTCGATGAGCAGGAATACGATCTTGCCGCCGTCCAGCGCCGGGAACGGCAGCAGATTGAAGACGCCGAGGTTGATGGTGATAAGCACCAACAGCTCAGCCACATCCTCCCAGCCGTAGCTTGCGGCCTGACCGATGGCGGTCACGATGCCCACCGGGCCGGACAGGTCGTTGATGCTCTCGCGGCCCTGCAGAAGGTCGGCCAGCGAGGTATAGATGATGCGTCCATAGTAGATGACGCTGTTGGCCGACTCTTTCAGGACGTTCTGCGGTGTTTTTTTGAGGCCGTAGACTGTGAAGCCCAGTGTCATGTGGGTCTGGCCCTGCTCATCCTGCCAGGTGTCGAACTGGACGTCCGGCAGCTCCACGAGCTTGCCGTCCCGGCGGACGGTGAAGTCTGCGCGGTAGCTCTCGGTGCGCATAAGCTCGTAGATCATATCGTTGGCCACAAAGCAGTGCCGCCCGTTGACGGCCACGATCTCGTCGCCGGCCTGCAGGCCGGTCTGGCCACAGAGGGCGTTGTCCTCCACAGCATAGATGACCTTGCTGGTGATCGGCTCACTGCGCAGTGAGATGAGGAGCAGCAGCACCACGAAGCCCAGCACGAAGTTCATCACCGCGCCTGCCGCCATCACCAGCATCCGCTGCCAGACAGCCGCCTCGTTCAGCGGCTTGCCTGTCCGCTGCGCCAGCAGCTTCCTTACCTAAGTTGACAATGTAGTTGGCAGCGTCGCGAATATCACTGAT
>OGXV01002159.1_pt1 | contig 10914 bp, 8 predicted proteins | sample 1576391 | NCBI WGS metagenome assembly OGXV01 (sample SAMEA3541586, study PRJEB24748) | human gut metagenome | biome: human gut; feature: human-associated habitat; material: faeces | place: China | collected 2012 | reverse complement strand
TCGTCACCTCATCCAGATCTTCCAGATAAGTACCTTCTACAGCATATTCCAATCCGTCCAGGTATTCCTCCAGATTATCACTGACCATTTCCCTTGCGACTGCCATCAATGCATCCTGCAAAGTTGCTGTATCCTTTTCTTCCAGAGCATAGACCTCTGCCAGATGGGTGAGGATCTCTTCTCTCTGGTGTTCCTGCATCTGCCAAAGATACGGGCTTCTGCCCCCGGCTACCATGTGGGTATCCGAAATATCAAACACATAACGGAGTCTGGTATGCTGCCCTGTTTCATCAAGCAGGGCGATTCCCCTTGCACCACGGTTCACCCATCGGAACATCTTTTCATTCCATAATTCCAGTGATGCACAGGCCGTTGCTTCCGGATGCTGTGCATGGATCAGAAGCTGGTCTGAAAAAGAATAACGGTATAATCTTGATGCTGTGTCCATATAATCCATCCAGTCTCTGGGTGAACCGCTCACTGATACAGCATGTTCCTGTGCCAGATCCCGGATGTCCTGTAATTTAGACATATCGCTTTACCTCCTTGTCTTATTTCTTTTTCTTCTTTGGGAATTCCAGATGAAATCTCGGCTTGCCATCCTCCAGTGTGAGTAACAGATCTGCATCAAATTTCATATCTTTCTTTTTAGAATACAGACCTTTTACATGGGTACAAGCCTTATCAAGAAGTTCTCTTGCCATCTTTTTATCCAGATTTTTCTCCATGCTTCCTAAGAAACGGTTTTCTTTCCAAAGAGCAAAATCACACTGACGGTTTGAGCAGTAAAAATTCTGTTTCCCCTCGAAAACATCACAGCCACAGACCGGACATTTGCCAATCACTTCCCTCTCCGTCTGGAATCTCCTGCGTTCCTCTTCCGGTATCTCCCTGCATACCTCTAAAATCTTACGGACAAGAGAAGTAATCTCTCCCATAAACTGAGTATCTGTAATCTGTCCCTTTTCCATCATCAACAGCTGGTTCTCCCATTCCGCTGTCATTACTGCTGATTTCAGATACTCTGGCATGACTTTTACCAATTCCTTTCCCTCGGTACTTGGTAATATCTGCTTACCCTTTCTCTGTGCATAACCGGAAGAAACCAATTTTTCAATGATACTTGCCCTTGTTGCCGGAGTCCCCAGCCCTTTCTTTTCTGTTTCAGAATCAAACTCCTTATTACCGGCTGTTTCCATTGCAGCAAGGAGCGTATCTTCATTGAATGGTTTCGGCGGAGAGGTATAATGTGTGGTTTTCTCTGCTTTTACTGGAAAAAGCCTCATTCCTTCTTCATACCCAGCAGGAATCGAAGTCTCTTTTTCCTTTTCCTCCACTGGTTCCGCTTTAACACACAGCTGTTTAAATGCCTTTTCCACTTCCTTAAATCCCATCTGTACTGGAATCTTCCCTCTGGCTTTAAAATCATGTTCCTGGCACTTTACCGTAATATCTGTCTGCTCATACAGATATTCTTCTCCAGTTGCCTGTACCAGCTGCTGACAGATCAGCATCATCAGATTCTTTTTATCTGCCGGTAAATCAGCAATCCCTTTTTCTACAGCTTCTTTTGTCGGAAGAATCGCATGGTGATCAGATACCTTTGCATTGTTGATTACCCTTTTTATGCCATGCCCCAACTGTTCATAATCTACAAACGAAAGTAATACTGGCATTTTTTCTACCAGTTCCTCTACCGAATCTTTCATATCCTCCGTTACAAACTGGCTGTCTGTTCTTGGATAAGTAACCAGCTTTTCTTCATATAATTCCTGTAACATATCCAGTGTGCGTTTCGCTGTATATCCAAAGTAACGGTTGGCTTCTCTCTGCAGGCTTGTCAGATCATAAAGTTTCGGTGGAAATGATTTCTTACGTTCTTTCTTCATCTGTGTGACCACAGCGGTCGAACCATTACATAACGCTGCAAGCAGATCCGCAGCTTCTTCATTTGCAATGTTCTCGGAAACTACTGTAAGTTTTCCGTCTGTCAGTGCTACCTTATAAAACGCTTCTTTTTGAAAATGCTCGATCCTCTCCTGCCGTTCTGCAAGCATGGCAAGGGTTGGGGTCTGTACCCTGCCCACAACCAATCGTTTAAAATATCTCGTGGTGTATGCTCTGGTTCCATTCATTCCGATCAGCCAGTCAGCCTGTGCCCTGCACACCGCAGCCATACAGAGATTCTTATATTCTTCCTCACTTTTCATTGTCTGGAAACCTTTCTGAATGGCGGCATCTTCCATCGAGCTGATCCACAGACGTTTCACTGGTTTCCTGCATCCGGCAAGCACATACACCCTTTGAAAGATCAGTTCTCCTTCTCTTCCTGCATCACAGCCATTGACCAGATATTCCACATCGCTTCGGTTCATCAGACCTTTTAAGACATCAAACTGCTTCTTTTTATCCTTGGAAACTTTCAACTTCCATGCTTCTGGAAGGATTGGCAGATCATCGAACTGCCATTTTTCATATTTCGGGTCATATTCCTCTGGCTGTGCGTATTCTGCCAGATGTCCTAAGCACCAGCTGACAATACAGCTTTCTCCCTCCAGATAACCGTCCTCCCGCTTATAAGCGGACAGATTTTTCGCATAACTTTGTGCTACACTTGGCTTCTCTGCGATCACTAAAAATTTAGACATAATCCTTTCCTTTCTACCAAAAAAGGCAGCCAAGATTTCTGGCTGCCCCTGTCCTTATTACTGTTTCCATCTCTTAAAAACGCTTATTCTTCTTTTTCATCGTCCTCTTCATTTACATACGGACCGTCTGAAAATTCAAGCTGTTCACTTACATAATCTTCATCCTTACTGCGTCCATGTTTCTTATAGACTGCGATTCCTGCAAAGCCTAAGATTGCTGCAACTACGATAGCTGCAAGACCTTTCACATTCATTCCGCTTTTCTCTTCTTTCTTCACTTCGGTTTCCTCCTCTGCTGCTGGTGTAGTCTCCGGTGTGGTTTCCGGGATCACTACGGTTGATTCTTCAGTTTCCTTGTCTTTTTCTGTTTCATCCAGAAATTCTGCCAGATCATTCTCATCGACCAGAGACATCATATACACATTCTCTGTATTACTGGAACGGTCAATGACCATGTAAAAAGTATTCCCCTTTTTCGTCTGAATAGTAAGGAACTGTTTTGTATCATCATTTTCCTTATCATCTACAAGCTGGGCATTTCCCGGTGTAGAAAAAGCAGAATTGTTACTTTCTCCACTCACCCTTCCGGTATCCTCTTTCTTCTCCGTATCTTCAGTTGTTTCCGTAGAAGTCTCCTGCACTACTTCTGTCGGTGTCTCTTCTGCCGGTGGATTTGCATTTGCATAAACAGTAGCAAGGGATGTTCCCGAAATCATTGTTACCGCCATAGCAATCATCAGAAGTTTCTTTATCACTTTATTCCTCATCGTCTAAACCCTCTCTTTCTGCCACCTGCCCCACAGGTGGTCTGTTATCGCTTTCTTTTTGGGGTGTCTCCTTGGTATCTTCCACTGTGATACCGCCGTCCTCATTCATCTGAATCATAACGGTTCCTTTCTGAATCCCGTCAAGCAGTACCAGCAGCTCCCGGCTGTCCAGTTTCATAGAACGAAATGATTTGATAATCTCCATATCTTCCATCTGCTGTTTTAAAGTATTCTGCCGTTTCAGATGTTCCTGAAGCTCTGCAATCTTATCCTCTGTTTTCTGAATATCATCCAGAATCTTTTTCAATTTCATGTTCATCTGCCTGTCACCTCCTCTAATGCAGACGACCAAATGCCATAAAGTGTTCCTGCCAGTAGGCACTTGCGATACTTGTATATTGCACCGGCTTACCACAATGGATCATCATGTTATTGCCGACATAGATTCCAACATGACTCGCTCCACTTGTGTTATAGGTTCCCTGGAAGAAGATCAAGTCTCCCGGTTTTGCTTCCGATGGAGATACCTGCGAACAGTGAGAACGAAGCCCATCGGCAGTACATCTTCCAATATTCCATCCATTTCCACAATTATTGATAACCCAGCTTACAAATCCGGAACAATCAAATCCACTTGGGGAATAACCACCCCAGACGTAAGGAACTCCCAGATATTTCTCTGCTTCCCGGATCATCTTTGCAAACTGTGGATCAGATAAAGCATCTGTCGGTATGGTATAACCAAATCCTCCACTTCCGGTGGGTATGCTGTTTAAGTCAAACAGGTAATCACGATTTCCATAATATTTGTTATACGCATCGTATCTTTCCTGTTCTTCTTCCGTCATGCGGCTTCTCAATACGGTATCCAGATTGCGGTTTGTCATCGTTACATCCAGACGGTTTACTTCTTTCGTTGTCGTAACCTGCACTTTCTGGCTTCCATTGCTGTCTGCTATGTATGCCTCCCATGTCTGGTGCCCATGTGCGGAAGCTGCTGCATGGTTATCATAATAAACATCAAACTGAACACCATATCTTGCAAAAGCTCCGGTATCTTCTACTACATATTCCACACCATTCATAACGACATGGGTTCCCATCGGTACAAAAGGATTCGATGCATCTACAGCGATCGTATGATTGGCTGTCGGCATCGCACCGCTGGCTGTCGGTCCTCCACTCCACTGCCCACAGCAGATGGAGCAGTTACAATACCCACTGGTGACAACCTGTCCCAGTGATTCTCCTACCCGGACTGTCTTTGTTTCGGTAACTGTCTCTCTGGTAGAATCTGTCGTAATACCATACTGCTGACGGAAAATGGACTCTATCTCCTCTGCCACTTCATCATAAGTAAAACCACCGTATTTAACTGTCAGATAAGAGATCAGCTGATATGGATTATGTCCGATCTCATCAATCTGGTACCGGTATTCATCGTAATCCGGGTGCGTGGATTCCATCTGATTGATCTGCGTATTTAAGGCTTCTTCTAATGCCCGGTATGCATTTTCAGCGGCATAAATGTCCTCATCTGTACTGGAATAACTGGTGGAAATAATGGCAGACGAAGCTCCCTGCAGGGATGCACTGCAACTGGTAAAACTTGCTGCAATCAAGACAAAGATCAATCCAAAGATAGCAACTGTAGCAAAAATCCCACGGTTTTGTGCCGCAATCATTTTGACTGCATCTTTTGCTTTCTCTGTAAATTTCTGTGCTGAAGTAATCGCCGCATCCTTTGCCTTTTTGCTCTGCTTTGCTGCCTGATACTGTTTCTGATAACGTTTCTTCTGGAACAGCTTTTGCAATACAGATTTTCTTTTCTGCTCCGCTTCCTTCTTCACCATCTTTTTGGCTTCATTTCCATAAACAGATTCAAACATCAGCCTGCTTTTTTCTGCTTCATCAAGAACGCTTTCTTTCAGTCTTTTTGACTGTTCCCTCCTTTGCTTTAAGCGTTCCCTTGTATAAATGGATTTTCTTGCAAGGCTTTCTCCTGCAAGCTCTGCCCGGTGTGCCCCTTCTACCGCAGCATTATCCTCTTCTGCCTCATGGGTTTTCCAATGAGCCGCCGTAGCCGCAACATCTTTCACGGCAGATGCAGAACTTCGGATACCGATACCGGCTCCATGTACCATGCCATCACTTTCATCGCCAAACGATAATCTGGAACTCTTTTTCCGCTGTTCTTTCAGCACACGTTCCCGCTTCGATTTGCCTTTGATCTCCTCCGAAAATCCATCCAGAGACTCTTCTGCCACTTCTGAAGTTTCCCTGTACCGGGCAGCTTCTCTCTTTGCCGTCTTGCTTTCTTCGAAAGCCTCCTTTTCCTTCCGTCTTTCTTTTGACGCATAATCTCTGACCATCTTTTTCTTACGGAGATCCCGGCTGTCTGCAACCGTTTCCAGATAAGCCCGTTCTCCCCTTGGCTGTCCACGGATGCTCTCACTGCGAAATGCGGATTTCGTTGCAGCTGTGCTTTCATCGGCTACTTGTTCCCCATCCAGTTCTCCATCTATATCTTGTTCTGACTCCTCATCCAGTACAGATTCTCTACTATATCTGGTTTTTTTGGAACTTTGCTCCGGATGTTCTGTTTCCCTTTTTTCATTGATATGCTCACGCCTTCTCTTACTGAAATCCAGTTCATCCTTTTTTTCACTACGGGAAACCTCTGTATCCATATCCCGTCCAGTGATCCTTTTTTCTTCTTTATTCCGAAGGTTCTCTTCTCTAAGACCATCACGACTCATCTTTTGGACGGTTTTATCTCTCGCCTTATACTCATGCTCCTGCAAATCTCACCATCCCCTTTACTGTTTACCTGTTATTCTGCTTTATCCTGATAGCTCTCCCATTTTTCCAGTACCTCATCTGCCAGTCCTGCAATGGAATCTGTCAGCTTATCTGTAAGTCTTTCACTCAATGTTCTTCTTGCAGCCAAGCAGGAAGTAATCCCCATAAAGTCAATCAGTTCCGCTAAATACAGCAGATCATCTAACATCTCGCCAAACACCTCCTCCCCGTTACTGTCCTTTCCTTTTTCTAAAAGTTCTTTATAATTGTCTGCACAGATTCTCTCTGCAAATACACAGCAAGGTTCCCCATTGCATCTCTCAAAATTCGTATAATCTCTCATGTAGTAATCCTCCATTTCATTTTGGGGCAGAAAAAAGGCCGGAAATCCTTTCCCGGCTCATCCCCTGCTTTTGTTCTATTTTGTTTTTTATATTTTTTAATCGTCTCTTTCTCCGATACCAAGTTTTTTACGCTTCTCCACCTCATCCGGCTTAGAAGTCATCAACGCATACAGCATCAGAGAATTATCAAATTTATCCTTAAACGGGATAATGGTACTGCCATAAAAGACCAGTCCCTCGCCTTCTCCACTGTTGGTAACATAGGAAAGCTGGTGTGGTGAAATGTTCAGCTGCTTTGCAAGAATCTGCCTGTCACCGGATGCCTGGTTTAACATCAGGATAAAGTCAGAATTTTCAAAGATATTTTCTATCTCACGGCTGGCAAGCAGGTCTTTTACATTCTGTGTGATACCCGTCGGAATGCCGCCCCATTTACGGAACCGCTTCCATATCTCCACACTGTACGCAGCTGTCTGCTCTTCTTTTAAAAGCAGATGAAATTCATCAATGTAATATCTGGTACTCTTATTCGCTGAACGGTTAATCGTTACCCTGTTCCATACCTGATCCTGTACGATCAGCATACCAAGCTTTTTCAGCTGTTTTCCCAAGTCTTTGATGTCGAAACATACCATGCGGTTACTCAGTTCCACGTTGGTTCTGTGATTAAATACTTTCAGAGAACCATTGACGTAGATTTCCAGTGCAGTCGCAAGACGCTGTGCCTCCTGTTCCTTCTGCTCACGGAGAAGATTATATAAATCCTCTAAGATCGGCATCTTTTCCGGTATCGGGTCAGAAAGGAAGTCCTGATACACCAGACGCACACAACGGTCAATAACTGTTTTTTCTACCGGCTCCAGTCCATTCTTCCCACCAACTACCAGCTCACAAAGAGACAGGATAAAGTCAGACTTTAAGGAAAGTGGGTCATCATCATCTGCGTAATCCAGATTGATGTCCATCGGATTGATATAATCATGGCTGGTCGGTGAAATGCGGATAACCTGTCCATGAAATGCCCGGAACAACGGATAATACTCCCCTTCCGGATCACACACGATAATGTCATCTTTTGTCACGATAAATGCATTGGTGATCTCACGCTTTGCCGCAAATGACTTACCGGCACCCGGTGTACCCAAAATCAAACCATTCGGGTTTTTCAGTTTCTTTCTGTCTGCCATGATCAGATTATTGGAAAGGGCATTTAAACCATAGTAAATGGATTCCCCACCCATAAACAATTCCTGTGTGGTAAATGGAACAAAGATAGCTGTGGATGTGGTCGTGAGTGCCCTCTTAATTGGCACGAGATTCATTGCAAGCGGCAGGCAGCTCATAAGCCCCTGTTCCTGCTGATAATCCAGACGTTTCAATGCACAGTTATATTTCTGTGCAATACCGGCAGTCTGGAATACGACATTTTCAAGCTCCTGCTTTGTCTCTGCCGTATTTAAAAACAGTGCCGTTACAAGGAACATTCTCTCATTCCTGGACTGTAAATCTTCCAGAAGTCTCTTAGCTTCTCCACCATATGTATTTAAGTCTGATGGGATAATGTCCATGTCATATCCGGCACGAACTGCCTTTTTCTGCTCCTCAATCTTCATCCGGTTAATATCGGTCACCTTGCTCTTTACCAGCTTGATCGCTTTCATCTGGTCAATGGACTGGATATGGAAGTTCACCATAAGGTTACTGTCCATCTCCAAAAACTCTGCCAGCATCTTGTCCGTAAGCTCCGGTGCGAGAATCTGAAGATAAGAAACGGCTCCTATCGTTCCACCCATCTGAAAGTCTTTTCCATTCTTAAATACAAAGCTGGTCGGTGCGATATAATCCTTTGTGCTAAGACCTGTCCGAAGTACCTCGTCATAAGAAAAATGGAAAGGGACTTTACTATCCTGATTGAATGTCTCATACATGATCTGCAGCCTTTCGGCTCCATTCAACGGATACGCTGTCACACCAAGGATCTTGAAGTTATTCATAATATCCGACTCGATACGTTCCAGTTTCGGTCGTGCTTCCCGGATATTCTCTGCTTCGATACCAAAGGTGATATATTTGGTACGCATCAGACCATTATTTCCTTTTGCCAGCTGATTATTAAGCATCTGTGCAAACTCCATACGCAGATCATCAAACTCATCCTCCTGCGGATTGATATGGATAACCTTTTCATACTCCGCCATGTTGCTGTGCTGATTGATAAAGGAAAGCTGAAAATGAATCGTGCTGTCAAAATAATTTAAGAAGTCACACCAGTTTTCAAAGATCGCATTTTTGTCCTCATTCTGAGCTAACTGGTAGTTGATGTCATAAAAACGGATGGTCTTGGAATAAAATCTATCCTGCACACGACAGATACCATCTCTCCCCATCTCATGATAAGGAATGGACTGCTGTGCTGTAATCCGTTTATCTTTGGCAGTATTTGCTACTTTCTTTTCAGTGGTTCCACCTTTTTCTCCTGAAACCTTCTTCCCTTCCGGCTGCTGTCTTGGCGGTGCTGTAGCTGAACTGCTCTTTTTCTTCTTTGCACTTTTCTTTGCTTCACGCATTGCCTGTTTCTCTGCTTTTGCCGCAAGCTTCGCTTCTTTCTTCGCATTTTTCTTATCCGCTTTTTCATGCTCTTTATGAAGTTTCGCTTCATATTTCTGTGCCCTTTTCAAAGCCTTCTTTTCCCTGCGGGTCAGCTTCCTGTTTGGTCGGCGTACCCCTCTCTGTCTTTCCAATGCTTCATAGCCTGTTACCATTGGCCCACTGTGCAGTCTGCCGCTTATCGGCTTACTGCTGACCACCAGATCTGGAATATCTTCTCCACCATCCTCTTCATCCAGCCAGTAATCATTTGGATAACATTCTTCTTCCAATCTCTGCGGTGGCTGTCTATCGTTTTTTCTTTTTAACACTCTTCTGTCCTCCCTTCTTTTTTCTGACCATGATAAATTTCTTCTCATACAGATTTTCCATCTGATACTTCCGTACCGGAGGACGGATAAATTTCACGGTGATCATATTTTTCAAAACCTTTTCTAACGGAAGTCCATCCTTTTCATACATGGCAAATAAAAATGCCGGAAGCATCAAAAGGCACATCCCGGTGGCTGCGTTACTGGAACCGATGATTCCTCTGGTAAGGAAATAAAATGGTACTCCCACTGCCGCTGCAATCCCAAAACAGATTAGCTGCCGTTTGGTCAAGTTGAAAATGATCTTATTTTTGACCTTGGTTAAGTCTTTAGGCACTGATACAAATGCCATTGTCAGTTCCTCCTTTCTTAGTGAGCGTTGAAGATACTACGGGCAAAGTTTCCTGTTTTCATCAAACTGAAACAAAGGATCACCGTGTATGCCATCACGCCGAACAATGCAGAATGAATGTTATCTGACATCTGGATATTCGCTACTAAGACTGCGTAAATTCCCACGCAGACCATCATAAAGAATCCCTGAAATGCCAGTGCAAACAATCCACGAAGATAGTTGTTTCCAATCTGCCCCCATTCCCGGTTAGACATAGTTGCAAATGGAATAGCTCCAACGGACGAATAGAGATAGATTTCAATCATACGCCCATACAAAATCACTGTAATAAAGACTGAGATAACCTTCATACACAGGCTCACAAGCATCGTTTCCAGTGCCAGTATGACAAGTTCACCGATTTCCATAGATTCCATTGCCGTTTCCATCGTGGTAATCATCGTATCTATATTGATCGCTGTATCGGAACTGATGACACCAGCGGCCCGGCTCACTACTGACTGCCCGACATCAAATACCGCCATGGTAATCGTGAAAGTATGGCTGACAATCCAGACTGCCACCCACATCTTGAAAAAATATTTAAAGAACATCCATGTATCAATGTCATGCATATTGTTCTTTTCTGTTAACATGGAAATCAGCTCATAACAGAGCACAAAGGTAATAATCATACCGGCAATCGGTACAATGACCGAATCGGAAAGATTTTGTATCATGCTGAAAATGTTCCCATTCCAGCCCTGCGGTGTCTGCCCAACCTGAGCAGCAATCTGACCGGTCTTTTCATTGACATCGGTATACATTGTTGTCAGGTTGGAACTTACCATGCCTGTCAGAAGATTCCTCATCCATTCTTCAATCGCTTCAAATATCCGATCCATGAGTCATCTCCCTCCTAAGTTTCTCAGCTAAACAAACCGGAAAGTAACGGTACAAGCTGGGTGCCGATCAAAACAACACCACCTCCCGCCATCAGCTGCTTAATCCCCTGGGATTTTACTGATGTGCGATAGAGAAGTAATAGAAGTGTAAAAAATTTTGCCGTTCCTATCCGGCACTTGCGCATTGTGTCGGATA
>OGXV01002154.1_pt1 | contig 10927 bp, 6 predicted proteins | sample 1576391 | NCBI WGS metagenome assembly OGXV01 (sample SAMEA3541586, study PRJEB24748) | human gut metagenome | biome: human gut; feature: human-associated habitat; material: faeces | place: China | collected 2012 | reverse complement strand
CCGCGCCGTATTTTTCCATATGTCTTTTGGATGTCTTTTACCACGCCGTTCAGATCGCGTCCGGCAACATTGGCAGATACAACAATTTTCCGCTGCACGTTTTCCCGACTGATGGTGTTCGGGCGTGGTGAATTTGAGAAAATGATTATGTCGGACAGACAAAGAAGGAAGTGAGCCGGCACAAAAGCAAGAGAATTATATCAGTATTTTATACAATTTTATCAAAAGAAATTAAAAGAGATGATTTTTTTAACTTGTTGTAAAATCAAACATTTTAGTTTTTTTAAAATATTTAAATATCTAGTACAAAATATGTAGCAATAGTTTAAATCTTGACAATATTTAAATTTATCATATACAATTGTCCGACCTGGGGATGATTTTGGTTTCGACCGGAAGCATGGATTCCTAGGAGCATGTCGAGGTGCGGGGCCTCGTAAAAAAATCGCATTAAAATAGTCGCAAACGACGAAACCTACGCTTTGGCAGCTTAATAACCTGCGCATAGCCCTCAGTTCTAAGCCTTTCTAGTGACGCTTAGTCTTACTGGGGTCGGTTTTCACTAGATCGAACGGAAGCCCCGTCTGAGGTGGAAGTTTTAAAGATTTTTTCAGACTGGACATTATGTGGCGTGGCGGTCCGCAGCAGGTGTTGAGATCAATGATTGCCTAAACATGTAGCGCCGAAGATGAAATCTTTTGGGACGAGGGTTCGAGTCCCTCCATCTCCACCAATAGCCACCTTTTAAGGTGGTTTTTTGTGTCTTTTAATGGCACCTTTTTGTGAAATAATCCTTTTGTTTTTCATGCACATATAGTCTAATTTTGTTCTATGACGTTTATAGATGTCTAAAGTCGTTTTTAGGTCTATAATGTCAAAAATGGTCCCCTAGTTGGTCCCCAATATTATTTTATTTTTTTCTATTTACTCCACAAAAATAAAGATAAATCCCAAGAATACGAGCAGGAAGTGTCCAAAATGCGGACATATCTTAAAAGATAACAGACTTTCTTAAACTATCTTCATTATGTACAAATTGTGGATATACAGCCAATGTATATGAAAACGTAGCTGGAAATATCCTTATGGCAGGGCTTGCCAAGCTAAATTAGGAAGTGAGCTTTCAAAAGAGTCAGCACTGAAAAGAGATAGTAATGTAAGCTGTATAAATCCCCTTGTTTTAGCAAGGAGAGGAAGTCAATCTGTATGTAACATAATCCGTTAAAAGTTCATCATCTCTAAGGTGTGGCTATATGTACTTTCATAGTGTATTTTTCTTTTTGAAGGTCTTGTAAATCATTATTTTGAGATCTTCGTAAGGAATTTGTTAAAAGCTAAAAAAATATTTGAAAAAAAGCTATATATTATCAAAGTTAAGCGACTATGTTGTTGTAGCCGGCAATAGCATAGGCTCCTAGACATAAAATTTTTTAATACAATTTGTTGTAAATTTTAAAGTTGTGAATTAAGAAAAATATTTTTGTCGAAACAGCGGTTGTGTTGTGATAAAATTTGCAGGCCCTTAACTGAGTTTGTGATCGGTCTGAGGGCAAAGTTATTATCCATCACAAAGGAGCATATACAAATGTCTTTAACTGTTGAACAGAAAGCAAAAATCATCGCTGAGTTTGGTCGTAACCCGCAGGATACTGGTTATCCTGAGGTTCAGATTGCCCTTTTAACTGCAAGAATCACTGATTTGCAGCCGCACTTTGAAACCCACAAGAAAGACCATCACAGCCGTCGCGGTTTGTTGCGTTTAGTTGCTCAGCGCCGCAAGATGCTTGACTATCTGAAAGACTCCGATTTGGCTCGTTACACTGCCATCATCGAGAAGTTAAAGCTCCGTCGCTAATCCGGCGTCTGGATCGGGCGGCAAATATGCCGCCCAATTTTTAGCAGATCCGTCAAGAGGCACAATAAAAAGACGGATCCATGTGGAGAATTTTAATGAATTTAAAGCCTACCGTGCACACCTTCAAATACGGTCGTCATACAATCACTTTAGAAACCGGTGCAATTGGTCGTCAGGCTGACTCAGCCGTTATGGCATCTATGGACGATACTACCGTCTTTGCCACAGTCGTCTGCAATCGTCGTGAGGAAGTCGCAGGTCGTGATTTCTTCCCGTTAACTGTAAATTATCAAGAACGTTCTTATGCAGCTGGCAAGATCCCTGTATCTTTCTTCCGCCGTGAGGGCCGTGCTACTGAAGGTGAAACCTTAATTTCACGTCTTATCGATCGTCCTTTACGTCCGCTTTTCCCTGATGCTTTCGTAAATGAGGTTCAGGTAGTAGTTACTGTAATGTCTGCTAACCCTGAAATCCCGACCGATATCATTTCTATTATTGCCTCATCAGCAGCTTTAGCCTCCTCAGGTCTGCCTTGGAATGGTCCATTAGGTGCAGCTCGTGTAGGTTATATCAACGGTGAGTATGTATTAAATCCTTTAACCTCTGAGATTCGTCAATCTGATCTCGACTTAGTTGTAGCAGGTTCTGAGAAAGCTGTAGTTATGGTTGAGTCTGAGGCTAATCAATTACCAGAGTCTGTAATGCTTGGTGCTGTAATGTATGGCCAAGAGCAATTACAACAGGTTATTGGTAATATTAAAGAATTCGCTCAAAAAGCTAATCGCCCTGTATGGGATTGGCAAGCTCCGGCTGAGGATGAGGAATTAGTTGCTGCTGTTAAGGCTGAAACTTCCGAGGCTATTGGTGATGCCTTCCGCATTGTTGATAAATTAGAGCGTCAGGATAAATTAGCTGCAATTGAGAAGGTTGCTATTGAGAAATTAGTCGCCTCTCGTGAAGATTGGGCTGAAAAGTCTCAAGATATTGCTAAAATTTTCTTTGAGTTAGAGCGTAATATTGTACGTGAGCGTATCTTAAGCGGTGAAAATCGTATTGATGGTCGTTCACTACGTATGATTAGACCTATTACCATTGCAACTGGTATTTTACCGCGTGTTCACGGTTCTGCTTTATTTACTCGTGGTGAAACTCAGTCTATCGGTACTTGTACTTTAGGATCTGAGCGCGATGCTCAAACTTTTGAGGATATGACAGGTGTTCGTACTGAACGCTTCATTCTTCACTATAATTTCCCGCCATACTGTGTAGGTGAGACTGGTCTTATTGGTTCTCCTAAGCGCCGTGAAATTGGTCATGGTCGTTTAGCAAAGCGTGCCTTAAAGGCTGTTTTACCAGAGATGGACAATTTCCCTTATACCATTCGTGTAGTATCAGAGATTACCGAGTCTAATGGTTCTTCTTCAATGGCATCTGTTTGCTCAGGCTGTATGTCTTTATTAGATGCAGGTGTACCGCTTAAGGCTCCGGTTGCAGGTATTGCCATGGGTTTAGTTAAAGAAGGTGAGCGTGTTGCCATTTTAACTGACATTATGGGTGATGAAGATCATTTAGGTGATATGGACTTCAAGGTAGCAGGTTCTCGTGAAGGTGTTACTGCTTTACAGATGGATATCAAGACTGATGGTATCACCCGTGAGATCATGCAACAGGCTTTAACCGATGCTCATGCAGCCCGCATTCATTTATTAAATGTAATGCAACAAGCCTTGCCAAATCCACGTGAGCATATGTCTCCTTATGCTCCACGTTTGGTTACAATTAAGGTTCCTGTAAATAAGGTTAAAGATGTTATTGGTAAGGGTGGTTTTAATGTCCGCTCAATCCAAGCTGATACCAATTCACAAATTGATATTGCAGATGATGGTACTGTAAAGATTTCAGCCTCCTCTGAGCACAGTGCAACTGAAGCTATTAAGCGCATTAAGGAGCTTTTAGTTGAGGTTGAGGTTGGTCAGGATTACGACGGCAAGGTTGTTCGTATTACTGATTTCGGCGCTTTCGTCAACATTTTACCAGGACGTGATGGTTTAGTTCACATCTCTCAGATAACTGAGGAGCGTGTGGAAAATGTTGGTGATTATTTACGTGTTGGTGATAATGTTCGTGTACGTGTTTTAGACATCGACAATACTGGACGTATTCGTTTATCTATCAAAGCCCTCACCGAAGAAGCTGCTGTAGCTAACGCTGAAGCAGAGTCTGAGGCAGAGAGTGTTCAGGAAGATTCTTTTCAAGATAAGGTTGAAGTCTCAGAAACTGTAGAATCAACTGTTGAGGAGACTGTAGAAGTTGAAAATGCACCTGTTGCTCAACAGGCAGATGCTAATGATGATGAAGGCAAGTCAGAGCGTTAAGCATAGCTTTTCAGAATACTAAATTATTAGCCCGAAAGTCTTAGACGTTCGGGCTTTTTGGGTTTTTATTAAGGTAATAATAAATGGCTACACGTGAGCATTTTTCCTCTCGCTTAGGATTTGTTTTAATTGCTGCCGGTTGCGCTATTGGTTTAGGCAATGTTTGGCGCTTCCCGTTTATTGTCGGCCAGTATGGCGGTGCAATTTTTGTTTTAATTTATTTATTCTTTTTATTTTTATTTGGCTTACCTTTATTAACTATTGAGCTTGCTGTAGGTCGTGCCTCAAGAAGAAGTTTGGCTCAATCTTTTGAAATTTTGGAAGAAAAGGGAGCTTCTTGGCATTTAAACAAGTATTGGATGATCTTGGGTAATTATGTGCTCATGTCATTTTATACGGTTGTGACCGGTTGGATGATGTTCTACTGTATTAAGGGGTTTACAGGCGAATTTGGTGTTAATACCGATGCCGCTACAGCAGCTCAGTCATTCACTAAAATGCTTTCTTCTCCTGCCGATATGTTGACCTCCATGTTAGCTGTGATAGCAATCGGTTTTGGTGTTTGCGCTATGGGTTTACGTAAGGGTGTTGAACGTATTACTAAGCCTATGATGATTATGCTGTTTGCTATCATGATTTTCTTAGCTATTAGATCTTGTTATTTACCAGGATTTGCAGAGGGCATTGCTTATTATCTAAGTCCAAGTCTTGAGAATTTCTCACAGCATAGTTTAACTGAGGTTTTATCTGCAGCGATGGCTCAGGCTTTCTTTACCTTATCCATTGGTATTGGTGCCATTCAAATTTTCGCCACTTATGCGCCTTCAGACCATACCTTATTTTCCGAGAGTATCAATATTGCCGTTTTAGATACTTTAGTAGCTTTTATTTCAGGTCTCATCATTTTTCCTGCTTGCTTTAGCTATGATGTACAGCCAGATCAAGGCCCAGGTTTAATCTTTATTACCTTAGTATCCATCTTTTCTCATATGGAAAATGGCGCTGTTTGGGGAGGCTTATTCTTCCTGTTTATGACCTTTGCCGCCCTTTCAACTGTAGTTGCTGTATTTGAGAATATTATTGCTATTTCCATGGAATTATTTACAACTTCTCGCCGTCGTGCAGTAGTTGGTAATTTCTTGGTGGTATTGTTTATTTCTTTACCTTGTTTATTTGGCTTTAATTATTTATCAGATGTTCATCCTTTAGGCGGAAACAGTACTTTCTTAGATTTAGAGGACTTTATTATTTCAAATAATATTTTACCTTTAGGTGCTTTATGTTATTTGATTTTTGTTACTTGGAAACGCGGTTGGGGCTTTAAGAACTATCTTGCCGAGGCAAATTTAGGTAAAGGTCCTAAAATGCCTTTATGGATAGAAAAATACTATCGCTTTGTATTACCGGTAGTAATTTTCTTATTAGTTGCCAATGGTTATGTTACCGTCTTTGGTTAAGGGATAAATTGTGGCTCGAGAGCAATTTTCATCAAGACTGGGCTTTTTGCTAATTACTGCCGGATGTGCTATTGGTTTAGGTAATGTGTGGCGTTTCCCGTATATTACCGGCCAGTACGGTGGTGCAGTCTTTGTTTTAATTTATATAAGTTTCTTGCTTTTAGTCGGTTTACCGATGTTAAGTATTGAGCTTGCCGTAGGACGTGCTTCGCGTTCAAGTTTAGGTCGTTCCTTTGAAGTTTTAACTCCAAAAACTAAATGGAGATATAACAAATATTGGATGATCTTAGGCAATTATGTGCTGATGGCTTTTTATAGCTTAGTTACAGGTTGGATGCTTTACTATATGCTTCTGGTTTTTTCTGGAGGTGTAGGCGAGGGAATTGATCAGGCTAAAGCTGGAGAAATTTTTGGAAGTATGCTTTCAAAGCCTACAATACAATTTATCTGTACAGTAGTTGTAACTGTTGGGGCTTTTGCTATTTGTGCCTTTGGTTTACAAAAAGGTGTTGAGCGTATTACCAAGCCTTTAATGGTATTGTTATTTTTATTATTGATCTTTTTATCTTTGCGTTCATTTGTATTGCCTGGATTTAAAGACGGCATTAGTTATTATTTAATGCCTAGTTTTGACAATATTGAAGCCTCTGGTTTAATGACTACTTTAGCTGCAGCTATGGGACAGGCATTCTTTACTTTAGGTTTAGGTGTAGGTTCAATTCAGATTTTCGGTTCATATATGAGCCGCAAATATAGTCTTTTCTATGAGTCAGCTATTATTACTACATTAGATACTTGTGTTGCTTTATTAGCAGGCGTAGTTATTTTCCCGGCTTGTTTTAGCTATGGTATTGAACCAGGTTCAGGTCCTGGTCTTATCTTTGTAACTTTAGTATCAGTATTTTCAAATATGGAATTAGGTTGGTTATGGGGAGGCTTATTCTTCCTGTTTATGCTTTTTGCTGCTGTTTCAACCTTAATTGCGGTTTTTGAGAATTTAATCGGCATTAGTATTGATATTTTTGAGTGCTCACGTCTTAAAGCAGTGATTGTTAATTGCATAGTCGTCCTGGTTTTAGGACTGCCATGTATGTTGGGTTACAACCTTTTAAGTGATGTTCATCCTATGGGTGGAGAGAGCACAATTTTAGATACTTACGATTTTGTTTTAAGTCTTAACATTCTGCCTTTAGGTGCTATGGTATATATCCTTTATGTCACCTTAAAGCGTGGTTGGGGCTTTTTCAATTATGCTAGTGAAAGCAATACAGGTAAGGGAATTAAACTACCATCTTGGGCCTTGTGGTATTACCGCATAGTTCTACCGGTTGTGGTAATTGCACTTTTCGTTCAAGGATATATTGGCATGTTTGCCAAATAACAATTAGGGACCAAAAATGGATAATCGTGAACAATTTAAAACGCGTTTAGGCTTCTTATTGATAGCCGCCGGATGTGCAATTGGTTTAGGTAATGTGTGGCGTTTCCCGTATATTACTGGCCAATATGGTGGTGCTATTTTCGTACTGATTTATTTGGCTTTCCTCTTTGGTGTAGGTATTCCGCTTTTAACTATTGAGCTTGCAGTAGGTCGTGCTTCACGTCGTTCTATAGCTCGTTGTTATGAGGAATTACAGGCACCGAAGTCTCATTGGAATTGGAATAAATTTTGGCAAATTCCAGGAAGCTATGTCTTAATGTCATTTTATGGCTTGATTACAGGCTGGATGCTTTATTATTGTGTTAAGTTTGCTTCTGGTGCTTTTGGTACTAACTTAACTCAAGAAGCTGCTAATGCTCATTTTGCCGATCTCCTAAAAGATCCTTTAGTTATGTTTGTCTGCATGAGTACTGTGGTCTTAGTTTCTTTCATTATTGTCGGCATGGGTATTGTCAGAGGTGTAGAACGTTATACCAAGCCTTTAATGTTATTGATGTTTGCTATTTTAATTTTCATGGCAATCCGCTCTGTAACCTTACCAGGCTTCGTTGAGGGTATATCTTATTATTTAAAACCTGATTTATCTCGTTTAGAGGAAAATGGATTCTCTCAAGCTTTATGGGCTGCTATGGGTCAGGCTTTCTTTACTTTAAGTGTAGGTCAAGGCTCTATTGAGATCTTTGGTACCTATATGTCCAAGCGTCATACCCTTTTAACCGAGTCCATCTATATTGGTATCTTAGATACTTGTGTCGCTTTATTAGCAGGCTTTGTAATTTTCCCGGCTTGTTTTAGCTATGGTGTACAACCAGATGCTGGTCCAAGTTTATTGTTTGTAACTATGAATACCGTATTTACCAATATGACTTTTGGTGCATTCTGGGGTTCAGTCTTCTTTATGTTCATGCTAATTGCCGCTATGTCAACTTTGATTGCAGTATTTGAAAGTATTATCGCTATTTGTATGGAGCTCTTTAATATCTCCCGTGTCAAATCAGTGATCATAAACTTTTGTATTATCATGCTCATCGCCATCCCGCCGCTTTTAGGTTATAACGTCTTAGACTTTATTCATCCTTTAGGTGGGAACAGTACTATTTTGGATATGCAAGATTTTATTATTTCTAATAACATTTTGCCTTTAGGTTCATTGTTATTTGTTCTCTTTGTGACTGCAAAGACCGGAATGGGGTGGAAGCGTTATATTGCAGAGGTTAATACTGGTTCTGGTATGAAATTAAATCCAGCTCTGTACTGGTACTTTAAGTTTGTATTGCCTGTAATTATTGCTATCCTCTTAGTTGTAGGTTATATAAATATCTTCGGCTAAGTTATTATAAATAACAACCCCCAATAAGTTTGTTTAACTTATTGGGGGCATCTCAAAGTTTCAAGCTGGGATGTATTTAACATCACTATAAATCAAAGTAAAAAATTTATTTGCAATCTCGTCATTTGCGTTATACTTTTACTAACATTAAAACGCAGTCAATATATCTATGACTGTGCCTCAATAAAAGAACTACAGCACATTTTTTTAGCTTAAGCTAATAGATCGTTATGCTTTGCCATAAGGTGCATTTTCATGTCTTTTTTTAAAAAATCTTTAATAATTTTGACTTTATTAAGTCCTTTGTATACGCAGGCTGTAAGTTTAAATCCTGAGTCACTAAGAGTTTATGAAAATAATCCTTTAGTAGAGGATTCTCCTGAGCTTATGCAAAAGCGCATGGCTTTTGTAAATGCCAAAGAGGCGATAAAAAAAGGCGATGTTACAACTGCTTTAACTTTACAAAAGCAGTATTTAAAAGATTATCCTTTATCAATTTATATTGATTATTGGTATCTGGCTAAAGATCCCAGTTTGTCAAAATATCCTCAGGTAAAAAAATTTATCAAAGCTAAAAATCAAACTGAGCTTGGGGCATATTTAAAAAATATCTATATAGATTATTTATCTTCCCAAGGCCAATATAAAAAGGTTTTAGAGCTTTTCGGTAATAAAAAACCTTATGCAGATAGTCCTAATTTAAATCGTAATGAGCTTAAACGACAATGTCGTTTTTATGAGGCCAGTTGGTATACCTCACGAGCAGATGTAGCTGCGGTAGCATTTGCCACCTCTTTATATCAAAGAATGAACTCATATCCAGATGAATGTACTGCTTTGATGGTTTTATGGCAGCAAAAAGGTTATTTGACTAATAAAACTGTAATGGAGAAATTTGAAAAAGCTTATATTTCAAAACGATACGAAAGTCTAACTAGAAGTTTGGCAAATTCTTTACAGAACAGTAAATTTGCTTTACGTGTGGATACACTTATGGGTTTGTATGATAATCCTAAGATTGTATTAGATAAGATTTTGCCTAGAAATGTAGAAGGCAGACGTGCTGCTGTTTTAGCTTATAAACGCTATGCCTCTTTAAATTCTAATGAAGCTGCTGAAAATTTTGCTAAATTTTCGAAGATCTATAAACCAAGCGCAACAGAAATTCTAGAAATTAAACAAATTATTGCTAACAATTTTTTGGGAAGATTAAGTGATCCTAAACAAATAGCCTGGGTGGATAAGAATCTTCCGGCTGTAGGCTGGACTGATAATCTTAAAGAGATGCGAGCTCGTCGGGCGATTTGGTATTCAGAATGGAAAAATCTTTATGCCATAATTGATTATTTACCAGCATCATTAAAAAAAGAGATCAATTGGCAGTATTGGAAAGGCCGTTCAGCACTTGAAATTGGCAAAACATCTCAAGGCGAACGTATTTTAAAGAAGGTTGCCACTGATAGATCTTTCTTTGGTTTTTTAGCTGCACAAGCTTTAGACCGTAAACTGCCTTTTAATCATAAGAAATTGTCTAAGAGTGTACGTTTTCCTGAAGCTGTGGCCAAAAATAAAGCGGTTAGACGTTTTTTTGAATTAAATGCTTTAGGCGATTCTAACGCATCTCTTGAATGGCGTGAAATTGCTAAGACTGCAAGTGATGATGAGGCTTTATTGATGGCAGATTGGGCTTTGCGCAATGGCCATGTAAATTATGCAATTTCAAGTATTGCTATAGGTAAGCGCTGGGATGCTTTAAGTTATCGTTTCCCCATAGCATATTTAGATTTATATCGTAAATATGCTAGAGCTCAAAATGTTTCCTTGTCCTTTTTATATGGAATCTCTCGTCAAGAAAGCATGATGAATCCGGTGGTTAAATCTCCAGCTGGAGCTATAGGACTTATGCAGCTTATGCCGGCAACAGCTCATCATGTTTCAAAGAAGAATAATTGGGCTTACAAAGGTGTTTCTGAATTGGTATATCCTGAAAACAATATTCGCTTAGGCTCAGCTTATGTAAAGGATATGTTAGATAAATTTGATAATAATCGTATCTTAGCTGCAGTAGCTTATAACGCAGGTCCTAGTCGTGTTTTAAGATGGGCTTCTAAGGATGGTAAGTTCCGCGATAGTGCTATGTATATTGAAAATATTCCTTTTAATGAAACTCGCAAATACGTGCAGAATGTTTTGCTTTATGATGCAATTTATAACAAGCTTCTGACCGGTAAAGAAGGTGTTTTGCTCTCTTCAAATGAGCTTGATTATAATTATTAACAATAATATATAGCTAAATATAGAGGTATTTTGGGGATTTTATTGTAAATTTATGAATAAAATCAATTAAATAGCTTCTATATTAAAAATAATTAAAAAAAACAGTTTACAAAGCATAAAGTTTTGGTAAAATAGTCTGCGTTCGATGGGCAAGCCCAAGTGGTGAAATTGGTAGACACGCTACTTTGAGGG
>OGXV01002141.1_pt1 | contig 10973 bp, 7 predicted proteins | sample 1576391 | NCBI WGS metagenome assembly OGXV01 (sample SAMEA3541586, study PRJEB24748) | human gut metagenome | biome: human gut; feature: human-associated habitat; material: faeces | place: China | collected 2012 | reverse complement strand
ACATTCTCAGCGATTTTGCAAGGAATTCACTCATTTCATTTTCATTATTCTAATTGTATTCAATCAGGATATTAATTAGAGCTATGCAAATGTCAGAAAGTCCTTTAAATACAGTACTTTAGAGGATATTTAATTAGGAAATGATTTTTTTGTTTGTGACTAACGTGTGTCCAACGAACTAATAGGATTTACAAAACGAAATGATACAATATGTTATAAGAAACATGATTCCCGGGGTGCTATCCCCGGGAGTTTTTATTTATGAATTTCTGAAATTCTGGTAAATACGCCCTTCGGGACAAACTCAAATACGAACCCATCATCATTCGGGTACGGGATTCTGACGAAGTACCATTTCAGCCCGGAACTGTCAGTTTCTGTGTACTTCATCACCTCTACAACTGCACCTTTTTTTAGCTTCGGAAACAGTTTAGATGGGCTATTTTTGTTTGATTTTGTATAACATTTTGTGTCTTTTTTAATCTGTGCAATGTAGGCTCTTGTGTTCTGCTTTTTGACTGCATCTGAGCCTGAAACTGGCGTTGTATCTTTGACTAAACTGTAGTTTGGAGTGCAGAATTTTGTTCCCGGGAGGTTGCTGTTGTAGTAGCTTTTCTGACATACTCCACCACCATTTGCGATAATTGTAGAGCCACCAGAAGTGTTTCCTTCGACTGTCCAGAACCGATCTCCTGACACTTTTATTACGATTCCGGTGTGTGTAAATTCTCCATTATGTTTGAAAATTACAATATCACCAGCTTTCGGATTGCTGTTCAAAGTAAATAAATCCGCCATTGTCGGGCAGTAAACGTATGGCCAATGTTTTAAAAGTTTCTTTGCTGTGTCTAAGCCGAATGCTTTCATCATACACCATGAAATAAACGCTGCGCACCATGGCTGTCCCTGATAATCCGGCTTAATATCTCGCCAGTATTTTGTATAATTATTTTCTCCGGCGTTTGCCGTCTTGCTATCAAGCTGGCTATTGCTTGCTTTTTCGAGATATCCAATTTCATTCTTTGCGATCTGGATTAATTTGTCAATTGCGTTCATGCTCTTATCCTCACTTTCTGGAAAATATGTTTTTAATGCGTTATAAATAAATCTCTGCCTGTCCTTATATACTCCCACTTGATTCCCTGTGTCCGTCTGGCAGGCTGCATAGAGATTATCGAGTGTATATGGTTTCTGGGTCTTTGCCAAAATCCTTGTTACTGCTCCCTGTCCACCTTGATGCCTAAAGTTCACACACATAGCTTGCGCTCTAGCGTCCGTAACGCCCTGTTTAAGGGCTTCATCTGCATAGGTGGCTAATTGTTCATCCATAAGGTTATCTTGACATTTAACGCCCAAATCGGACGAAATAAGGGCAACTATGGTGTCGGCAAGCTGTGACACTCTGGAAATATTGAAGCATTCCCAATTTGCGGTCTGAACTTGTTCCAGAAGTCTGACCTTGTCTATTTTCTCCCACTGTTCCGGGTCAGCATCGTAAATCCGCTCCAGAAGTGTCTTGGCTTCGGTTGCATACCATGCTCCTGCTCCAATCGTGATTGCGTGTTCATCCGAATTGTTCTCATAAGCTTCTGTGAAGTCCGAATAATCCTGCTGTCCATAAACCTGTCCGCCGGTTTCAGTTGCATAAATAATCTTTCTGAGAACCGTTTTCTGTTCGTTTGTCATATGAAAATCTCCTATATTTTATACTGACACAATTAGACTATTTTATCTGGATAGGTATTTTGTAAATTTTATGAAAGATTCTGGAGTTAATTAGTTTCCGCTTTCGATTCTTCTTCCTTATTAACATCCATCAGCTCATTATACTGTTCCTCAGTAATTCTGCCCGTTGCAAAGAAAATATCAATCTTATTCTTTAAATCATCTGTCAGACCGTTTCTTTCTTTAAGTTTCAGTAATGTTCTATATAACATAATCATACCTCCAATTCTGTTAATGCTACTGCATATTCGCTGTTAACGTAGGCTTCTGCCGCCTGTAAATCAGTGTCCTGAGTACGTGCATCCATATCATAGATATAATTTCTCGTATCACCAATCTGCTGTTTTACATAATTCCAACCGTTCTCCATTGAAATTGGATAATTGAATACTGTGTAACCGTCAAGCTGTTCTGAATTAATAGATATATTTGTGATTGGGTAGTATGTTGCAAGCGCTTTGAATGCAGCAATTTCTTCGGGGGTGAGGTCGGTTTCTATTGGAGTGGCAAGTGCATAAAATACTTTTAATTTACCTTTTACTAATGCTAAAAAATCATCAATTATAGTTCCCGAAGGCATCGTTGCAATTAAAAAGTACCCTGAATTAATAAATAATGTATTTTCGGAATATCTTTTATTTGTAGTAATACATTTAAAGTAGTTAGAACAATAATTTAATATATCATCATTCTGCTGTATATTATTTATAGGAGTCTTTGTACTGAAAACTGAATAAGAAAGAGCAATCTTTTCTGTTCTCCATTCTTGATTATTTTGTACAAATTCTCCAACCATCCTCACCAATTTCCCTCTCTCCACATCCACATAGTCTGCAATATACTGCTGACCATCAATTGTGACGTTACCACCACTTGAAACAGGGATCGCGTTTAATGTGTATGGGAGGGTGACGGTCTGTTCGTGGTATGGCTCATATGGGGTTGGAGTGGAACCGAGTTCTAACTGAGGATAAATTTTTACATTTTTAACACTTTCTCCCATATTAGAAGAATTTGTTACTATTCTATATACAGAATTTTCGTCAGTTACAGTAAATGTATTGTTCTGTTCATTCCAGTTTCGTAATACTTTAACATTTGAGTTTTGAGCGCTAAAGGTATATGTTCCTGGGTTCAGTGTCCCTATCCATATTACTGCCCATTCAGCAGTTTTAAACGTTCCATTTAATATCAAATATTGTAGTTCTTCATTATTAAAAATTGGTGTAATTGTAATGCCGTTTTTTACATTTTCTTTATAACTATTTAAATTCAATAGATTCTTTCCACACACCTTCACAGTTGGATTCACAACGCTTTTAATCTCCTGCGGATAATCAGGAGAGGGTGACGGCTGACCGCCAACGTAGGGTTCGAAATCATCGTAGGTGGCATCTGGGTATAAGGAAGCGTCTACAATCATTGGTTTGAAAAGGAGGTTGTTACAATTAATTCCAGCATTTATTCTAATTCTTATGAAAAAATTTTCATCAGCTTTTATATTTTTACCATCACCTGTATCATATCCATAAATCAAATTATTAGTTCTTGCTTGTAATTCGTAAGACGCATCATGAGCTCCCCCAACTGGACACCCTACAAGTCTAAATGAACTACAAGACACGTCCTGTGCAATATCAAATGTTGTTATCGTTGTAGCTGTACCATTCAATGTATATGTTCCATCACCGTTGTTTGTACAAGTAACACCATTCTGTGTAGTAGTCTGCAAAGTAGCATTCAGCAGATTCTTCCCATTATACTGTTTCTGCTCAGACTTCCCATACAGCATCATATCCATAATTTTGCCATTGTCAGAATCGGCAAGATGAGTTTCGCCTTGTGAACTGGCGTAGAATTTGGTGATTTTATTGGATAAATCTTCCTTTAGCGAACCAGTTTCCTTTTTCAGCGAAGCAATATCCGTCTTGTTCTGTTCGATCTGCGCGGCCTGTTTATCGCTCATATTGTCACCTTTTGGTCCAACATCACCCTTATCACCTTTGGGTCCCTGTGGTCCAACATCACCCTTATCACCTTTGGGTCCCTGAATTCCCTGCGGACCCATAATATTTCCAACGTCTTCGCTGCCTCCATCCGAAAACGTTATTATCAGATTTCCGTCTGTGTCAATAGAAGCTGACTTAATAGATATTCCTCTTAGCGATTCTTTCTGTTCAGGTGTCAGCGATTCAAATGCTACGGTACCGTCTGCGCCCTTATCTCCTTTTTCACCTTTCGGACCCTGTGGACCAACAAATTCTCCGGCATTAACCATCTCTGAAATATCCTCAATGGAACACAACCGCCTTACATCATTAGCCGCAAACGCAATGTATAAGGCTTTGCCAGATGGAACGGATGGGTCATTGCCAAGAATTGCAACAGGCTCTCCAGGGCGAATTTTTGACGTGTCAAAATCAGCGTACATGCCGCGTCGGAATTGTATAGTATATGTATCAGCCATATCAAACTCGCCTCCTTATAAAAGGAAATTATTTTTTATATAATTCTTTATGGAATCAAGATTTTTCTGTACATCATCATTCATTACAAGGAAATTACCTTTATTGTTCTGACTGATAATACTTCCTGTATTCTCATCTACTTCTGAATAAGTATAGGCAATGCGACTTCCCTCTCCTGTACTAAGATTCATAAAACTTGTAAGAATTTTCTTCATTATATTTTCCCCATTTCGTCAATAATATTTTCCCTATCATTAAAAAGTTCCTTTTCATAATCTGGTTCTGATACTTCAAGGCTTTCACTGTAGTCTGGTTCTGGCATGTCTGTATCTATCGCCCTGTCGTAAGCCGTCTCACTCGCATCAGCAAACCGCATGTGCTCATAGTCAGCTTGCCGCGCTTTGATTTCAAATGCAAATTTAAGTCCCGGAGTGCCTTTCACAATGAAATATGTCTGTTCCTTTTTATCCACCCAACAATCGCCATCTCCTTCCTTTTGCAAGAAAACATAGTATTCAATCCCTACATTGGTAGATTCTTGAAAAATGTCGTCTATGTCTATCAGACATGTGCCATCTTCTGATATGGATGCTTCTCCAATATCTCCGAATATAGGGGAGGCCATTTCATAACAGTAAAACGCCTGTGTACCATAGTCCTTTGTCGAGAGAATCCTTTTCTTTGTTCCACGCACACTCAAATCCGCAAGGTCAGTGCCTGTGCCAAGGCTGTAAAAGTGTCCACTGGCTTCGATGTGCGTACCTGCTGTGACTTTTTTTGATGTCGAAACGCTGTCCGCCGAAACACTGGTATTAACCGAGACTGAGCTTGCGTGTAGGGTTCCTGTATAAAGATTGATTCCTCTAATTCGTGTTCCATACAGTGTACCATATCCTGGTACATACACCCCTGTATTCGTTTTCGAATAAATCTCTCCGGTCGAAGCGTCCAGTGTTACTTCTCCATATGTGCCATTTTTTGCCGAAAGTTTTTTATATCCAACTTCCCATCCTGCTAGTTCACCAGTATTTATATAATCAGCATTCATGTACACATTGCCGTTTGACAAGTACAGACCTTTATTGCTACTGTTGTCACTCAACACGTCAATTATTTCTTGCTTAGACATTTTCCCTATGTCAAGATTGCCAAGTACATTGTCTGTATAGCGATTCGCGCTTGATAACGCTGTTGAGGCTTTATCTTCGGCAACGCTGTATATCGTATCGCCATTTGTTAAAACGAATGTATTAGGCCTAATGGTAACATTTCCATAGTTGTCAATCGCAAACGTTGACATCCCAGAACTGTTTGTGACATTAATATTTTTCAGGTTAATCAAATCAGCCGAAATCTGACCTGATTTAATGTAAGAAGCATTCATATACAGATGCCCGTTCTGCACATAAATTCCCTCTTGTTTGCCATTATCTGTCAGAGCGTTAAAAACTGTTTCAAAATTGACAATTTTTTCAGTGTCCAGTTCCTGCCAAGTGCCATTAGTCCCAGAAAACATATACACCTGACTTGTAGAGAAGTTCATGAAAATTGAACCGTCATGCTTTTCATATTCTTCACTTTTCCACTCAGATGCCGGATAATTTTGCAATGTTGGTGTATACGTGCCATAATAATTTGGGATAGTTACATTGCTTTGAACTGTCTCATTCGCAACGTCCTTGGCAATCTGTTCAATAGTTCTGCTTTTTAGTGTAAAGCTTTCAACCTCTAATGTGACAGCGCCTGTATCAGCGTCTATTCTTAATGTAACATTCCCGTTATTATCTTTTGCTGTAAAACCTCTTGTATTAATCCATTCTGATTGAATGCCAATAGCGTAAAGAATATTCAGAACAGCATCCCCATTACTGTCAAAGCCTGCTTTCCAAGTCTGACCTCCGTCTATGGATAAGAAGAAGCCGTCAACGCCTGTTTTATAGATTACTTTAGAGTCGGCAAGTGTAGGTTTATCATGCCGGTACGTAATTACGGAACCATCTTCTTGTATTTCCTCTGTATAGAAAAAACCCAGCGTGTTTGCTGCAAGTTCATTCATCTGTTTGAGCTTTATGTCATAGGCAGATAACTTTTTCTCTGTGTCTTTTTTCGCTTGCTCTACTGCCGCCTGTTGCCCGCCAATGAATTCACTTGCATCTTCTTCAGCACTCTTTGCACTACAGCTCCATGATGTTGAGCCACCGAACACAAATTCTACATTAGTTGCAAATGATCTAAAGACACGATTCTTTGTATCAATAAATTCGACTGGGTCGCCGAAAGTGGCATATCCGTTTGCGATTCCGTCGCATGAGAAAGGACGCATTCGCAAACCGATTAATTGATTTCCAATAGCTTCGACTCCTGCCTGTGCATTTCCTGACAATAGTTGATTATCAATAGTAATTACATAGCCGTCCTGACCCGACATATATTCGGTCTCATCTTCTACGCATTTGACACCTGTTACAATAACATCGTCTACATCATATTGTAGATTCTGAATCGAAAATAACGCATGATAATCGTTATTGCTTAACGTACCACCATCAATCACAGCCCCTGTTGTCCATGGATTAAGCGTACCACCATCCAGATCCTCACCATTTGCCCAGTTCTTTACTGTTCCGCCATCGTAAATAGCCGTATTGGTAAATGTCTTATTAAACGTAATAATTCTAAGCAAATCATTCTCATCTATTCTTGCATTTCCACCGGCTATCCCGGCACACATTCCGATTACTGTACGGTATGTCGCATTAGATGGCACTTGTTGAATCTGAAAATCCGAATTTGGGAATATTGCATCTCCAAGAGTAATTCCGCATTGCTGACAGCATTCTGAGAGCAGTTCCTTGACTGTACAAGGAAAAGACAGGTTAGAATCATATGCCTTATCAGCGTTGTGCATTTTATCTAAGAGAGAAATACTTATTTCACTCGCTGTTGCAGGTTTTTTCGATACAATATAAGTACCTCTTTTTATAGTTTCTATCCTGTCAGATAACTGCACATTGAGAAAGATGACAAACCTTGCAGCATTAAAATTATATCCGTCAAAACGTCCATCATCGTTTACTAATGACAGACTTGCTGTTTTTTCAATTGCCACGCCAACTGGGAAGTCCCCAGAGTCTGCTGAATCCACAAGACTATTTCCAGACAAGTAAAAATCTTTTTTGCCTAATTTAAGAGTTGTGCCATTTGACAATGTAACATTTGCTGTCACGTAATAATTCCTGTTTGTAAGAGATTCTTTTTTTAACTGAGTAGATACATTTATCAAATCGGCTCAATCCTCCTTACATTGATAGACAAATCTGTCCATTTTTCTTCCCCATCTTTCAGAGTTTGTGCAGCCATGTTAAAATTTGATGCGTAGAATGTTCTGTCTACCCATCTTCCCGGAACAGTTGGGTCTTTATGGTGGAATATGAATTGACTTTTGTTAAGTACAGTATTTAGTATGGTTGCTATTTCAGTCCACGTAAGTTCGCCCCATTGCATGTCATACCCGCCAATTGTTCCCATTGGTGTATTATGCATGATTAAATCCTGACTTCTTTTAGAGTCTTCCGTAGAAGTGGTTGCGAACACCGGTTTGTAACTATCCGGTGCTCTTATAACAACATTGTCTATTTTAAACTGTTCCTGTTGTGCCATATTCTTCTCCTTATGCTAACTCAAATGGGTTTTTTCCGTTTCGATTTCTTCTCATTTCAGCTTCACTGATAATAATATCTAACAATTTTCTGCCGGATGCATTGACTGTAACATTGTAAGTGTTTCCATTTCCCTGTCCTTTCCCTGACTCTTCCCGGACGATCTGACGTAACAGGCTTTCCGGTGCTTCCAGGTTATTCCCTTTCTTCTGGTCTCCTAATACTGCAAGAAATTCACTTCGCGGTGGAATGACTGCACCGCTAGCCAGATACGGAATAGTTCCGACACGCGGGAACGTTGCATGGAACCCGATTCTCTTTGTTCCGAATGGTGTAGGTACATTCCATGGGCCAAAAGAAAACGCTGATTCGATTCCACCAATTGCGTTGTTGATTACTCCGATTGCATTATTGACGATATTAATTGCCTGATTAATTGGCCTTTTGATAAAATCCACGATACCTTCAAATGCTGATTTGACCGCATCCCTGGCAGCATTAAACTTATCGGTAATGGCGTTTTTTATTGCTTCAACCTTAGTAGATACAAAAGTAGTAACACTTTCCCATGTTCGGGATGTCTTGTCTTTTATTTTGTCCCATACGCCCGTAACCTTAGTTTTGATTGCGTCAAACACTGTCTTTGCTGTGGTTTTGAGAGCACTCCATAAACCAGAAAGGGTCTTTTTAATGGCATTCCAGACGGTTGAAGTCGCTGTCTTGATTGCGTTCCAGGCAGTGCTAATGACGGTCTTTATTATGTTCAGTGCACCTTTTGTTACGGTTTTAATTATCTCCCACGCACCTGACACAACATCTTTGATAAAGTTCCATGCTCCATCCGCAATCTCTTTTATTCCCTGCCAAGCCAGTTCCCAATCTCCCGTAAAAACGCCTACAAGGAAATCAATGATTCCGCTCAGAGTGTCTGCTACATCACCAATAATTTTAATTAATGATTTTATGACTTTGATTGCCACAGTGCCTACAACGTCAATTATTTCTGCCACAACTGGAAGTAAATTCGCGATTATCCAGTTAATTAAAGGCACTAACACCGACTCCCACAGAAGTTTCAGAGAATCAATGAGTTTTCCGAGGAATGTTTCTATCTTTAAAATCGCGTCCCCTAATGGTCCCTCTAACAGCCCTTTGATTTGTTCCGCCAGTCCTTGTAGCACTGGAAGAATGTATGTGTTATATCCAGTTATCAGAGTTTCAAATATGCTTGATAGTCCATCTGCTATAGAATCAAAGAACGGTTTTACATGCTCATCGTATAATCTTGATACTGCGTCACTAAGGTTTTGAACAACTGTTAAGACCCCACTTGTTACGGTTTCTATTACTCCGAGGCTACCCTCAATTGCTGACTTTAAAATGTCCTTGTTGTCGATAAAAGGCTGTGCAATCATGTTAAGGATATCTCTGCCAAGTTTTGCAGCCGTTTCTGTAAGAACCATTCCGATTTCAGCAAAGATTCCTATTAAATTTGCTGTAATCTGCTGCGCAGTTTCTCCACCAAAAACTGAGAAAACATCTGCGAAAGCAACTGCAAGGTTTCCTGCGATTTGTGAAATTTCAGCACCGATGTTGAACATATCTATCAGATAGTTCTTTATTCTTTGCACGTTCTGCTTTAAAAATTTTTCAATTCCGCCTATAATGTTTTGCGCAATTGTCAATCCGATTCTGGCAAATGAGCCGGCAACTTGTCCAATTGCATATGCAAATGAATCTAAGAACTTATTTGCCGCCTTAACAACTTCTGGATCAGTGAAGATATCCTTTAAAGATTTCCATATGGAATCAAGATCCTTTTTTATTCCGTCAAAAATCGGCTCGTAATCTCCTAATCCATCCCAGAATCCTTTTGCGATTAACTTAGCCAGCTGTTTAAATCTGTCGATTATCTTTTTTAGCGGTTTTGACATTTTATCAAGAACTGTCTCGCCCTCTGCCAACTTTCCGTAATCAACATTTTGTACAGCATCTTTCATCTGATCTGCAAGTCCGCCGGTTGCACCCGGTACTTTTGACGATGAATCTGCGCTTTTATCCGTTGAATAATTATTTATTTCGTCAAGCGGACTAAGGTATCCTTTTGCCGCCTTAGTAGCTTTCTTAGTTGCGTCCGCTGTATCATTTGTTGCATCTGCCAGCTTTTCAGCATTATCGGCAGCTTCTCCGTATTGATCGGCTGTGTCGGCTATTGCATCCGTTCCGGCAAGGCCTGCGCCACTCGCGCCTGTTTGTCCAGAAGACTTCTTTCCGGTAATCAATTCCGTAAATGACTTGAAGGCATTTGCCAGAGTTGCTAACTTACCGAGTAAGATATTGATAACTTTCAGAACAGGAGTAAAGAGGTTGATTAATCCCTGTCCGACTGTTGCCTTGAGAGATTGCAGCTGTAACTGCATCACTCGCACCTGGTTCGCCCAACTGTCAGATGTTCGGATGAAATCACCAGATGCGGCAGACAACTGTTTCTGTACAAAAGCCAGGCGGAGAGCCACTTTCTCCTGCTCTGTCATTTCAGATGTGGTTTTCCCATAACCATTAGCCAGCGCATACTGGTCAAGTGCTGACTGGGTCATTACCACGCCGAGGTCCTTGAGTGTTTCCGTTTCTCCCGTAAACACTGATTTCAGCTTAATATAAGCCAAGTCTTGGCTGATGTTATAGAATGATGCCACATCACCAGTTAGCTGTGTTAGAGCCGTTGACATATCATAAGCCTGTGCTTCTGAGAATCCGAACGACTTAGACATTGCTCCGAACGTACCAACATACTGTTTTGCCATCGTCTCTGACAGCCCGGCTGAGGTCATAGCGTTCTTTGCGAATTCATTAACCTTATCCGACATGGTTGTAAATGTAACATCGACCACGTTTTGCACTTCTGCCAGATTAGAACCAAGTTCTACACACTCTTTTCCAAACTGGGTCAATTTCCCAATTGCGAATGCTCCGCCAATCAGTATGCCTATTTTTTTTACTACGCTGCCAAGTCCATTAAATGACTGTTTGATTGCTGACACGCCGTTCTGGACACCGGTTGTATCCATTCTGGTATCAATAATGACTGAGCCATCAGCAGCCATGTGTCCACCTCCTAACT
>OGXV01002121.1_pt1 | contig 11021 bp, 20 predicted proteins | sample 1576391 | NCBI WGS metagenome assembly OGXV01 (sample SAMEA3541586, study PRJEB24748) | human gut metagenome | biome: human gut; feature: human-associated habitat; material: faeces | place: China | collected 2012 | reverse complement strand
CTTCGTTTTCCCATTCTTTGATATCTTCAACTTTAACCGGAACAGTGATAGTAACCCCGTTAGGTTCATCACTTTCAATCTCATACAGAGGATCGCAGAACGGTTCCCCATCATCCATATAGATTGTGTAACCGCATTTGATACCGTCTTTTACAGATTCAACTGTGAACGCATCGGAATAGCAAAGAGGAGATTTGCAACCCAGACCCATAGAACCGATCAGGTCGTTTGAATCATTTTTAGTTGATTCGAAGTAAACGGTAAACGCATCACTAACGAAATCAGGAGACATACCGATCCCGTAGTCACGAATAACAAAACGAGGATCAACAGCAGTTGGCAACTGGACATCAAACGGGTTCTGATTTCCCGCTTCTTTGTGTCCATCGATCGCATTACAAGACAGTTCGCGAATGATTGCGCGGATCTTGTATTTGTATACTGTCGAAGAAAGGATCTTATACGCTTTCTTGTTTGCGCGTAGAGATAGTTTGTTTCGTCCCTTGCTGGTATCTGTACCAACTCGGTAGATGGTTTGCGGTGTATCTTCGCGTAATTTCATTGTTTATTTCTCACTTAACATTAAAAATAACTTGGTCACAAGAGTACTTCGTTGGCTTTTTGTTCAGGCCATATTCTACTACTTCGCAATAAGTGTCAAGGAATTTTACTAATTTTTCTTCCTCGACCTGCTGTTTCTTCATATCAATGATACCCCACACGATAGCCCCAATAATGATAGAAAAGAACGCACAAAATCCGAATATGGTCAGATATTTTCCCAACTTAGGCGCATTATAACGTGTCATACCTTACCCCTCTTTGCGAATGTGTGCAAGTTCTTCATGGGTTACTGGACGGATATACAGACGGCCTTTTGTATATGCCTTGCGCCCGCTGATCCAAATGTTTTTCATATCCTTAACACCGTTCATCACATCGTTGTAAAACTTCTTATCAGCTTTAGCCTGATAGACTTCACGGCCTTGATAATCTTTCATGAACAAACAGTAAAGGATCTCATTCTTATCAACCAGATTAGCATCCTTTGTAGTTGTTTTACTCGGTGAAGGTTTAGCACCCAGTCGCAAGGCCATAGCTTGCCACACTTTACCATGTTCATAACCGCGCCCGACAAGAGCATGAGCGATTTCGTGTAAAAGAGTGTCTAAAATATCCTCGTAGATATCTTCCGCAACATGACGACCAGATAGTTCGATCAGTTTTTTGGTATAACTGCAACGGCCCAGAGTTTTTGTAATGCGTCCATTGATCCGGAATGTCCAACCATTACTGATCAAACCGTGTTTTTCCATCATGGTACGCGCCCAGTGGGTTACTTCCATTGCACTACGAGTTTTCAACATTTTAGAATCTCCTTTGCTTGGTACAAAACCAATATAGCAAAAAGCCCCCTGCATTGCAAGAGGCTTTGTAATTATTTCAACTTCTTAGAAAGTTCTTTTAAATCATTGAGATACTCAATTTTAGGTGTTGTTTCTTCCCAGTATTTCAACTGTTTACGCAATTCTTCGGCTTCGTCTTCCAGCTTTTTGCTTTCGTCCGTGGTTAGATGGTAGATGTTCATAGCCACTAACATTTCGGCATGATTCTCGCAACCTATCCACGTAGACACGAATTTAACCGCTTCGCTGCGACTAAGGCCACGCAGAGAATCAGGAGATTCTACCATTTGAGCAATAAACGCAACCTTTGCCAGTGCTTTATCTAACGCTTCCTTAGTTTCCTGGATACGCTTATTGATACGCTGTTGATATACATTCATACGAATATCAACGAAATCCTTTAGAAGCGTTTCAGGACGTTCATATGAGTATAATTTACCCTCAAAGATAACGTTAATGTTTGGGTTTGAATTTTCAATCAACCCGAAATCTTTTAGGATCTTTTCGCGGGTTAACCCGTTGGCATACTCTCGCTTGAGCGTTACTTCATAACGAAAATCTTCTTTCGATAGATCCTTGTAGCTAACGATAACGCCTTTTTCTTCCAGCTTGTCAAGGATTGCAATGTATTTCACACGGTCATATTTCACTGGGATCTCGGTGATCACCAATTTGGTTTTACCTTGCAATTCATACGTGCCGTAAATTGTACCGTCTGTGATTTCACCTTTAAAGTAAGGGTATTTCAGATCCAGTGTGAAATCTTTATCATTCAGATATGCAATGCACCCGTTAACAACCGATTTAGGATCATGAGGCGGAATGTTTGTTGCATATGCTTTTGCAATCCCGCTAAACCCGTTAACCAGTACCATCGGAATGATCGGGAGATAGTACGCTGGCGGTACATGTTCCGGATCTTCATGAACTGGCGTTAAATCACCATCCATATAAATTGCTTTGAATATTGGCGATAGTTTACACTTGATGTAACGAGGTGCGCCAGGTTTCTTAACCAAACGTGAACCAAAGAACCCATCACGGTCGAATAACGGAATGTTATTGCACCAGTGCGCCGCCATAAGGGATAACGCTTCTTCTACAGAGGTTTCCCCGTGGTGATACCCATACATAGCAACACCGCCAGCGATAGAAGCTACTTTCTGAAATCCCGTTCCGCCCTGCATAGCAGAGTGAATAAAGAAACGGTGAACGGGTTTAAACCCGTCTACCAGGTGCGGGATCGCACGTGAATAAATCGTGTAAAGGGCAAACGTTAGCCCTTCCACCTGTACAACATCTTTAATACTTCTTTCCATTAGTCAACCTTAGAAAATTTGTGTTTTCCATTAACCCAATCTTTACGCGGATCAGATTCGTCGCCGAAGCATAGTTCTAACACTTCTTTGTATTCGTCGTCAAGTACGATGACATCATACTTCAACTGATCACCCAGAACACGGTCGTAATCTTCTTTGCGTAAAGAACCCAGCCCCTTGATATATCGTACATCTTTTGCTTTATCGCGGAACGGTGCAAACTCATCAAGAGAATAGAACCATTTTTCCTCGCGCCCAACTTTAGCGATAACGATCGGGGTTCGAATATATCGGATCCGTTTTTCTGCAAACAGAGAAGGCCAACGGCTAAAGAATGCAAGCAACAGGGTTAAAATGTCACCACCGTCAACGTCAGCATCGACCATGATACCGATATTATCATAAGTCATTCCGGAAGTATCACCAGGATGAATATTGAGGATAGCCATTAGCTCAAACAGTTCTTTGTTTTTGATAATGTCTGTAAAACTCATACCCCATGTATTCAGAGGCTTACCACGTAGCGGGAAAGCGCCTTGTGTTTCTTCGTTACGGCATTCGATGAACTGACCAACAGCGGAATCACCTTCTGTCAGAAACAATGTTGTTTCTATCCCTGGAGTATCGATACCGGAAGCCGGAACGTGTTTAGCAATCTTTGCCTTTTTCGCTTTCTTTTTCGCTTTGGTGATTGCGGCGGCTTCTGCTGCTTGTTTACGAATCAGTGCGGATTCAATGATCGGAGTAATGATTTCTGGGGTATCCATAATCATTTTTGCGATCTTTTTGTAATTCAAATTCGCATGATTGTTAAACTCACCTGCTGTATTTGCCAATCGCTCTTTTGTTTGGCTATCGAATGCAGGTGCATTAAAGTTATGCAGGAATACCACAAGAGTTAAGCATTCTTTTACACGTGCTTTCGGGATCTCGATACTATGCTTTTTCTTGATCATCGGTTCAAGTTCAGAATAGATACCATCGATCATACACTCAACATGAACACCGCCATTTTTCGTATCCAGACCGTTAACAAAGGATTTCTGTTTAAACCCGTCCTCAGTGCTCGCCAGAATGAAGCTGAGGCGATTATTTGTCTGGACAATGGTTTTATCCCCATACATGGAAGCGTACAGCGGGAAGCGATTAGAGAGCGTTTCTCCGTTATACGTGAATTTCACAGACGGGAAGGCAACGGCAAGGGCCATTAAGCGATCCTTAATCACTTCTTTGGTTTCTTCATCGATACCAGTTACACCAAACATAGAGAAGTCTGGAGTAAACTTAACAGTAGTACCCTGTTCTTTACTGGGGCTGGTTCGGTAATCGATGTTCTGTGCGCCGTCAGTACAGTTAATGGTTACTTTGCGTTTCCCGTTTGCAGTCTCACCAATAAAAATCGAGCTATAACAGTTTGTCAGGAAAGAACCAACACCATTCATACCCATCGTTACGCGGTTTTTATCATCGAAGTTAGAACCTGATTTTGCCATAGTCCATGCAGCAACTGGTTTAGGAACTATTTTCCCGTCTGGGGTTTTTACATCATCCTGGGGAATACCGCGCCCATTATCAGAGATTTTAACCAGATTATGATCAATGGTTACATCAATCTTATTAGCATGTTTGAATTCAGTTCGGATCGCTTCATCAATCGAGTTATCAAGGATTTCGTTGATGATTTTAACCAACCCTTCCACGTACTCAACCTTGCGATATTGTCCCATTATGAAACGTTCATGCGCTTCTTTGTTAACCGATCCGACGTACATATTTGGACGCAACCGAATATGATCGCGATCGCTCATACAAAATGATTCGTCAACCTTTGCGCCCTTTTTGGCTGGTTGTGGTTTCTGTTCTGGTTCATCATCTGCCAGAAGAAAATCTAAACTCATATTCACCTCTTTGTTTAATCACTGACATTATATAGGGTTCTATGAAAAAGAAAACCCCTTTCGGGGTTTACTTGTTATAAGGGAAACCATCACGAACCATTTGAGGTTTATCAACCGTTCGTTTTGCTTCGCCTCCGCAATCACAATCTTTCGGTGCATCACGGGTAGCAATGCTTGCCATTTTTGGAAATTCTTTATTACACTTGGTGCATTTATAGGTATAGGTAGGCATTAATAAATCTCTTTTAAACTTAACATCTTAACTAAACGGGCTTTGTCTATGTCAAAAACACATTGACGTGCGCCCGGATACAACTTTTCAACTTCGTATACCATGCAGACGAAACCAACATTGTGCATGTACTCGCGTTCATATGCATTGAACCAACGAGAAAGGCGCTGTATTGACTGAAAACCAAAGTATAATCCAGCCGCTTGAAAGTCTATGTTATCTTTTTCAAGGTTGCGCATCAATCGATTATCGTCATCCGGCGCTGGATGACGGTTATCATCCATATCAATATAGATATCAGGATTCATACAGAATTGATCCAGCCATTCAGCAGTATCCATTGACAAATAACGATTGACATATGGGCCACTTTTTGTTTGCCATTTTTCTGTACAATCATTCCAGAAAGAACAAGAAAATTCCACACGATATACGAACATGATATAATCCTCACAAGTAAACTCAAGGTTTACAAGTACGATACCACTTATCTAATTTTTCTGCAAGCATTTCGTTGATAATTTTTGCAATTTCGTACCGTCCGTGAGTAGTACCCAGTTCCAGGTAAATCACATCAAGTGCGCACACAATCGCATCAATACTTTCTTCAACGATATTACCGCCGCGTTGAGGCTGAATGAGACATTCGCTGATCTCGCCAACTTCCGCTGATAGGTGATGAACCACATCACTCTTCGTGCGTTTCTTCACTTTATGAGCGATTTCAAAAAACTTATCAAGTACGATCGCCGTTTCTTCTCGCGTTGCAGTATTCTCGGATGTCGTCTCCGTTTGTTGAACAACGTATTTTGTAAAATAGTTTTCAAACACGTTGAAAGGGATCACATGAGGAACACCATTCAAAAACACCCCTTCTTTACAAACATAATGGATTTGGCGCGGAATAGACAACCCGCCGCTGCGTTCCAAATGTCGTTTAACGCTTGCTACAAAATCGAACTCTTTCCCGTATCCAGCCGACATACTGTGATACGTGAGTAGGCCAAACGCAGAAACATAGAGATCATTTTCTTTATACAGATTCATTTACAATACCTTTATGGTAGCCAAAAATATAACAATCAATTGAAGGACGTTCACCAGGGAAGTGAATGCATTGCATGATGCGTTCAGCCATTAGATCTTCTCCCATGTATACCGAAGTAGTTTCTTCGTTGTAATGGGTATCATACGACGTTTTAAGCGTCATGCCCGGAAGCCCTGCAATGTGCATGAATTTAGAATTGGTGCAAGGTTTTCCTACTTCACCGTTAATCATCAACACTGCATTAGTTTTACGTGCTTTTCTCATTTGAATTTCACCCCGATTTGCGATACGTTCCATTCTTTTACTTCATCAACAATATCATAATGGTTGATGTATGGTAAAGCAATTTTTAAATTACTCGCGTCTTGAATGTTGCGTAAGAAACGAGTAGGAGAAAGAAGACACAACCGCTCGGATCCGTTGTTTCCTTTAGCGGCAAATGATAGGGTTTCTCCCCCGTCAATCTTCATATCAACAGAAATCGTTTTGAATTCTGGTGCGTATGACGTGATTTTGCCGTTGTCTCTCGGCGTACTATAGAAACATACACTTTGTGGGACATTATAACGATCTGTTTCAATGTACATGTAATCGCCGTCAGTCATTCCCCACGCGGTATAAAGGGATCCGGTATAGTCACCAAAGGAATTTTTAAAATCTTCCTTCGTGGTATATCCCAGCGAGCGCAATTGCATAAGCTGGTTATGCTGTTCGATTGCGTCGGCTTTTTGTTGTTCCTGTACTTGCGCATCAATCGTTTCTTGCCAGGAATTATACGCATAGTAACCCACAACAGCGATTACAGCCATAACCCCTACAGCTTTCCAGATTTTAGCGTCTTCGTTTTTGTTACTCATGCTATATTCCTTTTAAGAAAAAGGGCCGAAGCCCCTTTGTTAACGAAGATAAACCACATAACCGCTTTGGTCAATCGCGCGGTCTGCGTCATTGAAGATATTACCACGAATGCCTTTTGCTGGTGCTTTCCAGCTTGCAGGTTTCAGGATATTACCATCATTATCGATGAAGGCGGCAACAGAACGCTGATTGAACATTTCACCAGTTTCTTTGTTGCGAGTATCCTGAACAACGCGATGATATTTGCGGCCTTTCTCCAGAAAGAAAACAGTTTCGAAAGGAGAATCTTGGAAACGAGCGTTACGCGCTTTGTACATTGCTTCCATGAAAGGGGCTGCTTTTTCTGCGAGGATTTCGAAAGTGTTCATGGTATATCTCCTAAAGTGTGTTTCGTTTCGATGTAAGTACTATATCAAAGATGGTTATTCTATGCAAGGCTTTTTTCGTTATCCATCAAATATTTTAAGTGTTCTTTTAATGCAGGGAGTTCGTTCAAATGGTGTTGCTTAACTTTCTCGTACTCTTTGCGTTCCCAGTTTTCAAGATTGCTTGCCAACGCTTCATCACAATAAGCGATCCCGCGTTCTGCATCCTGAACTTTCTGTTTCCATTGTGCAACTGCTTGTTGATAAAGAGAACCGTTAACCATCATAATAATTTCCTCCCTTGTTTCGATGGGGTAACTATACCAAAGCTACCCAGTGAAGTCTTTAGCAAAAAGTGCTATGAGTGAAGCCAATTACCGATCGCAACAATAAAACAAGTGATGAATGGGGCATTACAGAAAAACAGTACCCCGTAATCACATTCCTTTATCTTAAAGTTGTTGTATACAAGATAAATAAAATTAGCAAAGGCCCATAGTGAGAACACAGCGAAAAATTCAACCATGATTCTCTACCAGTTTTCCCTGATACCACTTAGGAAACGTAACGCGTTCAATCAGGGTTCTTGCCAGGTTATGACTATCACCGAAAAGGAGAACACCAAACAAAGGATCTCTCTTGATGTCGTTTTTCCCTACGGTTCTCATATTGCCTTGATAAATCACGGTGTCGCCCACCGTGATATCTTTGATACTGACTTTTGTTACATTATACATACAATCACCTCAGCAAGTTTCGCGGGTTTCGCTTCCGGTCTGATTTTGAGCGCATCATCTAAATTCTTTTCAACCATAACAACTGCGTTTTCTTCGTTGAACCCGTTCTTAACCAGGGCTTTAACTACTTTGGTTTTTAAGTTTTCCATGATGCGTTCCTTTTGTCTGTTTCGTTTCGATGAATACAAGATACCAAAAAGCCTCCCGCAATGCAAGAGGCTTCTTTAACAAAAAATGCTATTTTATTTCTTTGAGCAATTTACGGATCCCGCCGCCCTGTGTCTTATCAAAGATTTTCTTTGCATCAATAACAGAAGTGATTATGTGGTAGTTGTTCCCTTTTCCGTCAAACTCAAATTCGACCTTGTAGTCACTACGAAATTTCACAAAAACAAATTCACCTGCAAAGTGCTTACGGAACTGCTTTTCGTTAATGTCCAACCATTCCTGTGTATCATCTAACTGATACATGCGACAAAACAGGATCGAACCCATTACAACAATCATGACAAGGATAGCTAACGCGAATTCTGACATCATTTACCCCTGTTTACTGATTGACGGTGTAACGATTTAGGCACAACCGGATTTCGATACGGTTTGACTTTATGGATCATGGGTTCTTCCTCAACCAAATTAGGAAATTGGTTGTTCCATTCCATCGAAAACGGATAAGGTTGTGACTTTAACTCTTCGATCATACAGTTTACTAAACGGTCGCCGATTACACCCAAAGCCGCCCCAATAATCGCTATACGCATAAATCACCCCTTAATTGTGTCAAGTACAGTAAACCAGTCATGAAGCCATATCGTTGTTCTTACAGCGATATACGTTAACAAACTAATCAATGATACCGCTCCGCAAATAGCCAGCGTAATCAACAGCCGGATTTCAAATTTAGTAAAATTCATATCAATCTCCTTTCTGAGAACCCAATATAACAAAAGCCCTCAACCGAAGTCAAGGGCTTTGTTTTAAATTTTTACCAGTTTTGGCAATCGAAGAACTATACCAGGATGGATCAGACGTGCATCCGGAATAGAATCACGGTTGATTTTAGCGATATCAGGCCAAAGTTCACCAACACCATACAGTTTCTTTGCTATAGAATATAGGCTATCGCCTGGTTGCACGACATAGCGATCAGATTCAATCTTAACCAGATCCTGGTTAATGATATCATCAAAGGCTTTTGCTTTCGCTTCGTTAATCGTATTCCCGTAGTAATGGCGATCCATAATAGTTAATGTGATCATCGTTTCTTTCCTATGCTGTTTTCGTCTGTCTCTTCTAAGGATGGAGGTTCTTCCAGCCCCAGAGCATAACGTTTAGCATAGATTAGCATCAATGCATCTTTAGCGCAATCATGAATCGAATCATGCTGAATGAATCCATCTAACATGCCTTTACGAAGTGGACACGTGGTCACTCCGCGAGTTAGTAAACGGTTTTCAATAGCTGTACGCACATCACGGCTATTCCAGAACACGGTCGGCATATCTTCGAACGTGTCAAGTTTCCCTGTCATAGTTCGTACAACATCGGTTAGCATAGAACGATCGAATTCAGGGCCGCGAGTATAATCGTATGACTGCCAACGACTCACACCGTCAGCCGCTAAATCAGCAAAGAATTGTCGATGACCTTCGTACAAATCCATGTCAATATCGGAAGGGAACAAAACCCTTTGTGCTTCTTTAGATTGCTGTTTCCACCATTCGATCGTTTTTTCATCTTTGATGCGTTCTGGTTGTTTCCGGATGTCAAATTTGTACTTTCTTCCTTTAGCAATCAGTTCCTGAAAGGTAGGCGGATCATAAGGATCATCAACAAACGGAACATAGCTAAGTTCAGCTAGTTTTCCTTTTGGAAACGGGCCAATACTTTCATAATCAAATACGAAATCTACGGGTAAATGACTCATTCGCGACCCCGCTTATACGATTCCATGAAATAGGCCAATGATAGCGCGACTTCCGGAGTAACATCAACGGATTTGATCATGTCTGGAGTTACTGCCATCATCCCGAACTGACGAAGCCCACAACGAGCAATCGATTTTTCCAGTCGGATCATGTTTTCTACAGCCTCTGCAAAATTGTCCAGATGTTCCCAATCGTGGTAATCTTCCATTGTAGAACGATCACTTTTCAAAATCAGATCGGCAACCAATTCAGCATAAAGGCGCGGAAGGTGAATATTCATTTAAAACCCCTCAAGCATGTTTTTGTTTTCACGAATGTTACGACCCATTTTCAAAGTATCAATGATCACTGCATACTCTTCAAAAGTGAATTCGATATCTTGTGAAATGTTTCCCCACGTGTAGGTCGGCCCGTTAGGACAGTATAACCCAACTTCTTTGTTTGCGTTGACAACGCAGCGCAATTTTGCAAACAACAAATTGATATCGATAGAATTGAACCCTTCGAGATAATCAAGCCCCTCTCTACCAATACGGTCAACTTCTCGCAAAATCTTTTCTACATCTTTGACTTTAACAATAATTTTCATAATAACCTCAAAGGGCCGAAGCCCTTAGACATAATCAACAGTGAATCGTGCGCGGGTAGTTCCTACATAAAGCAACTGCTTACACAATTCATAATCGGCGTATGCGTATGCATCGCGCGTATACATGTATGAATGATCATACGTGCTTCCCTGACCTTTGTGATACGTACAAACCGGAAGCGCCTTAACCGTCTGGAACTTGTTTTTGATTTGCCAGAACGAATACCAGGGGGCTTTGTATCCGGTTTCCTGTTTCATCTTTTTATACTGAAACGCGACGTAGTTCAAATAATCGCCTAAACGTTCCTGCATAACCGGATCCGCGATAACCTGAATATCCGCTTTCGTATCCTCGAACATCGATTCTGTTTTCATCAAGAAATAATCGATTTGTACCGGATCGCATCGGTCAGCTTTGATAGTATCAGAACGCGGTATGATTTCAAGGATTTTAATTTGCTCGTTGTTGTTATAGATAACTTCAACAAACGAAACCCCATTCACACGGCCTTCTGTCACTAACGGTTCTTGCATCACAACCACTTCACCAACAATGAACGGCTGATCAGTTTTGTACAAGTGTTTACGGATCACTGCGTTTAACTTGTCTACGTTTGCGTTAGTGTAAGCAAACATACGGT
>OGXV01002109.1_pt1 | contig 11075 bp, 6 predicted proteins | sample 1576391 | NCBI WGS metagenome assembly OGXV01 (sample SAMEA3541586, study PRJEB24748) | human gut metagenome | biome: human gut; feature: human-associated habitat; material: faeces | place: China | collected 2012 | reverse complement strand
ACCTGGATGCCCTGACCGATTATAAAGGTGCAACTTTACAGTATAAAGACGTAGCCCGCAAAATAGAAAAGCTCCACATCATCTTTGAAGAAAGCGGAATCCGCAAAGGAGACAAAATAGCCGTTTGCGGAAGAAATAGTTCCCATTGGGGAGTTACTTTCCTCGCGACTCTCACTTATGGAGCGGTTATCGTCCCCATCTTACACGAATTCAAAGCTGATAACGTACACAACATCGTCAATCACTCGGAAGCCAAACTCCTCTTTGTAGGAGACGTGGTCTGGGAAAACCTCAATGAGTCTGCCATGCCGTTGCTTGAAGGTATCCTGATGATGAACGATTTTACGTTACTGGTATCACGTAGTGAACGACTGACTCACGCACGTGAACACCTCAACGAAATGTTCGGCAAGAAATTCCCCAAAAATTTCCGTAAGGAACATATCGAATATCATAAGGATCAGCCTGAAGAATTGGCTGTTATCAACTATACCTCGGGAACCACCAGCTATTCAAAAGGTGTAATGCTCCCCTATCGCAGCCTATGGTCGAATACGGCTTTCGCTTTCGAGGTCCTTCCACTGAAAGCAGGTGATAAGATCGTATCCATGCTGCCGATGGCACACATGTACGGACTGGCTTTCGAGTTCCTGTATGAATTTGCGGTAGGTTGCCAGATTTACTTCCTCACCCGCATGCCGAGCCCGAAGATTATCTTCCAGGCGTTTGCCGATGTGAAACCCAATCTGATCGTGGCTGTTCCGCTGATTATTGAAAAGATCATCAAGAAGAGCGTACTTCCGAAGTTGGAGACTCCTACCATGAAGCTGCTGCTTAAAGTGCCGATTATCAATGATAAGATTAAAGCAACGGTACGCGAAGAGATGATAAAAGGCTTTGGCGGCAACTTTGAAGCTGTCATTGTAGGTGGAGCCGCCTTCAACCAGGAGGTGGAACAATTCCTGAGAATGATCGACTTCCCTTATACAGTGGGCTATGGTATGACCGAGTGCGGTCCTATCATTTGTTATGAAGACTGGAAACGCTTCAAACCGGGATCATGTGGAAAAGCAGCACTCAACATGGAAGTGAAAGTCCTTTCACCCGATCCGGAAAACGTAGTAGGCGAAATTGTCTGCAAAGGTCCGAACGTAATGTTAGGCTACTATAAGAATGAAGAGGCTACCGCCCAGGTGATCGATAAAGACGGATGGTTACATACCGGTGACCTTGCCCTAGAAGATGCTGAAGGCAACATCACAATTAAGGGACGCAGCAAGAATATGTTATTGAGTGCCAGCGGACAAAATATCTATCCGGAAGAAATAGAAGATAAGCTGAACAATCTGCCGTACGTGGCCGAAAGTATTATCGTACAGCAGAATGACAAACTGGTGGGACTGGTTTATCCGGATTTTGACGAAGCCTTTGCGCATGGTCTGAAAAATGAAGACATGGAACGGGTGATGGAAGAAAACCGGATTACCTTGAACGAAATGCTTCCTGCCTACAGCCAGATTTCGAAAATGAAAATCTATCCGGAAGAGTTTGAAAAGACTCCGAAGAAGAGTATCAAACGCTTCTTATATCAAGAGGCAAAAGGATAAAAGCAGTCTCTATCTTTCTTAAAAAAACATCGATTACGCAGATTTGCATAGATTTTAATAGGATAATCCGTGCAAATCTGCGTAATTTGCGTTCTAAAAATTTAGCTTATGAAGAAAATAATTCTTGTAGCAGCTCTTCTTTCGGCTGCAGTCTGTCTGCCTGCACAGAATAAAGGCGGAAACAAAAGTGGGGGAATCAATCTTTCTTTATGGAAAAAAGCATGTACGCAACCACTTGACAGTACACAGACTACATATGTCAACCTGGGGCTTTTCTCGGCAATGTATAAGTTGCACGGTGTAGGCTTCAATGCCTTCGGAAGTATGGTACAGAACAATATGAACGGTGTGCAGATTTCCGGATTGGCCAACCTTGCGGGAGGAAGCATGCATGGAGTGCAGATTGGAGGTATCAGTAACGTAAACGGCAACAATCTGGCAGGATTGTCTGTTTCGGGACTTGTCAACATCACCGGAAACAAAGCAAAGGGTGTACTGATTACGGGTTTAAGCAACATTGCCGGAGACAATATGCGCGGACTGATGATGAGTGGTATCATGAATATCACAGGAGATAAAGCCGCAGGTGTACAATTGGCAGGCCTTGCCAACGTAACCGGTGAGGAATATGACGGACTTATGATGTCGGGATTGCTCAACGTGGTAGGAGAAGAAATGAACGGACTGCAACTTTCCGGACTTGCCAATGTAACCGGGGGACAAATGAACGGAGTGCAATTGGGACTGTTCAATTTTGCCTCTAAGGCAAAAGGTTTGCAGATCGGACTGTTCAACTATCATAAGGAGGATATGAAAGGACTTCAGCTGGGACTGGTCAATGCCAACCCGCAGACCAAGGTACAGTTAATGGTCTTCGGAGGAAACAGCACCAAAATCAATGTAGGTGCACGTTTCAAGAACAAACTCTTCTACACTATCCTCGGTGGAGGCACACACTATCTTGATTTTGACGATAAATTTTCTGCGGCATTATTCTATCGGGCAGGCCTTGAACTTCCACTCTACAGAAACTTGTTTGTAAGCGGTGATTTAGGCTATCAGCACATCGAAACATTCCGGAATAAAAAGGTGGAAGGCATTCCGGCACGTCTTTATGCCTTGCAGGCACGCCTCAACCTGGAGTATCGGTTTACGGATAAATTCGGTCTGTTCGTCACAGGCGGATACGGTGGCAGCCGTTACTATAACAAAGCCAGGACCTACGACAAAGGTGTGATTGCGGAAGCAGGAGTGGTTCTGTTCTAATTGATTCACAGCCAAACGACACAGCGTCTCACAGAGTTTATATTAAAATTATTCCTCTGTAAGACGCTGTGTTATTCTGTGGTGAACCTGATCAGACCTTCTCCTTTATCAAACCGATCCGGTATGCTACCAACAACTTCTTTAAATCCAGAATTTGCGTTACGAGCTCTTTTCCCTTATCGGTATCTTTCACCATCATTCGTTGTGAATTGAACTCGATGACGAAGGTAGTCGACTTAATGTCCTGTCCCTCTTCGATGGCTTTCTGTGTAGACTGGAAAGGGTCATGCTGCACCAACTGCAAACCATGTGAATGATATACCAGCGTATATCCGGCAATACCGGTCTCCGGCTGATAAGCTTTCGAAAAACCACCGTCGATGACCAGCAATTTTCCACCGGCTTTCATCGGCTGCTCGCCTTTAATGGTCTTTACCGGCACATGACCGTTGATGATATGAGTATGCTGCCCTGTCACTCCGAATTCTTCAAGAATCCGGTCACAGATTTCTTCTTTGTTACGCAAAGCATAATAATATCCTTTCGTCTCTTTATGCAGGCTCTTATCCGCAATGAAATAACGTTCGAACGTAGCCATCTTGTCTTTGTCGAACGAAGGGGCATCCGGTCCGCACCACAGATACCAGATGTAATCCATGGCAAAGCGTTTCTCTTCTTCATCATCTTCATCAAAATAAGCCGTACGAATCAATTGGTCTATCTTGTCCAGCAAGTTCTTCCCCCAATACTCTTTACCGCAGATATTCACGTGCTTGAAACTTCCATCCTCGTTGAGAGGCACAGAGGCATGATAAAGCAAATTGGAATTGCACACCAGATACATACCTCCATAGGTAAAGAGGCAACGCATGTGTTTTTTGAGTTTCTCGCTGTTCATAAACGAGTAATGTATCTTTTCTATCAATTCCTGCTCTTCATCAGTCAGACGATAAGGATCTGCAGGATCTACCGTAGGGAAGTTGGTATCGCGCAACGGATATTCTTTGCCTTCATAGACAAATACTCCCCGTTCAAAGTCGATTTTCTCAAGCAACTTGCGACCACCCATTCCGAACTCCGGACGACGATTAATAATGTTTGCCTCCAGCTTAAACTGAATGATGGTAATAGCTTTATGCATCTGGGTTATCAGCCTCAAGGTCTTCTCGTTATAAGTAGAATCAGCAAAGTTGGTCTTAGGTGCAAAGATGGTACAGGGATCATCCGCATAAGTATCCATCGCAAAAGTGGCAAGAGGCAAAAGATTGATGCCATACCCATCTTCCAATGTCCCCAGATTGCCGTAACGCATCGAGAGACGGATCACGTTGGCCATACAAGCTTCATTACCCGATGCTGCACCCATCCAGAGGATATCGTGATTTCCCCATTGGATATCGAAATTGTGATAATCACACAAAGTATCCATTATGATATGGGCACCCGGACCACGATCGTAGATATCGCCCACGATATGGAGTGAATCGATCGTAAGACGCTGTATCAGATTACACATGGCAATGATAAAGTCGTCAGCGCGGCGAGTGGAAATAATGGTACTGATAATCACATTGATATAAGCATGTTTATTGGGCTCGATGGTCGATTCGTGAAGTAACTCCTGGATGATATAGGAGAACTCGGCCGGCAATGATTTGCGAACCTTCGAACGGGTATATTTGGATGATACGTTCTGGCAGACCTTTACCAGCTGATTGAGAGTGATCAGGTACCAATCGTCAATATCGGTTTCGGTTGCTTTAATCAATTGGAGTTTCTCTTCCGGATAATAAATAAGCGTGCAGAGTTCTTTCTTCTCGATCTCACGGAGAGTATGGCCGAATATTTCGTTCACTTTCCGCTTCACCGCTCCCGAAGCATTTTTCAATACATGCTGAAAAGCTTCATACTCGCCATGTATATCGGTCAGAAAATGTTCGGTCCCTTTCGGAAGATTCAGGATGGCTTCAAGATTGATAATCTCTGTACTGGCAGCGGCAATGGTAGGGAAACTACGTGAAAGCAGTTGCAGATAACGCAGATCGGCAACGATACTTTCGGGGGTTATATTACTTTGAGCAGTCATATAATTTACGATTTTACGATTTACAATTTATAAATTTCGCCCGAATGGCTATAGAAGAAACATGAGCAGCACCTGGGCTATAATGACGCGAAGGAACATACTCAACGGATAGACCGTAGCATAAGCTACCGACGGATTATCTCCGGGGATGGTATCATTGGCGTAATTCAATGCCATCGGATTGGCCATACTGCCACACAACATACCGGAAACGCTGCCAAAATCGATCTTCATAATCTTAAAAGCAAAGAACCCCACAAGCACCGTAGGCACGAGGGTCAGCCCAAAGCCCAGGCCGATCCATAAAAGTCCTTCGGGACGGAATACCGTATCGAAGAAATGGGCACCTGCATCCAACCCAAGGCAGGCAAGATAAAGGGACAGCCCCAAGGCACGGAGCATCAGATTGGCACTGCGAGTGGTATAGGTGATCATGTGCAAACGGGGTCCAAAGGTCCCGATCAGGATGCCTACAATAATGGGACCGCCTGCAAGTCCGAGCCGGACAGGAGTACTGATACCGGGAATTGAGAAAGGTACGGCTCCCAGGGCCAATCCCAGGATGATACCGACAAATACAGCCACAAGATTGGGTTCTTTCAAGCTTTTGATGGCATTTCCAAGTACCTTCTCCACATTCTGGATGGCAGCCGCTTCGCCGACCACTGTCAGACGGTCACCCAACTGCAAGGTAAGTTCGGGAGTAGCCAACAATTGCACCCCGGAACGATAGACACGGCTGATATTGATTCCGTAATGATTGCGCAGACGAAGAGCTCCCAACTTCTTCCCGTTCAATTCGGGACGGGTGACGACGATGCGTTGCGAAATCAATTGGCTGTCGATAGCATTCCAATCGATATCTTCCTTGTTCCAATCCGTATTCTCCTGTTCACCGAACAGTACGGTAAGGGCCAATGCGTCTTTTTCGGATGTAACAACCAATAAGCGGTCGCCTTCTTTTATAATCTTTTCGGAAGTGGGAATACTGACATTGCCGTCTCTCCACAAACGGGAAATGACGAATTTTGGATAACTCATATGAGCGATATCCTTAATGCTTTTATTAAAAATAGCAGGGTTGTGTACCTGAAAAGCGGCAATATAGGTTTTGTTGGCATCGTCTTTTTCCTGTACTTCAAGATCTTCCCGGCGTACCAGCAATTTACGGATCAACAGAACCGCCAGAATCACCCCAATCACTCCGAGAGGATAGGCCACGGCACATCCCAAAGCTGGTGTACTGCTTTCAAGCCCCATCTGCTTCAGCGTCTGCTGGGCTGCTCCCAAAGCCGGAGTGTTAGTGGTGGCACCACACAGAATGCCTATCATATTGGGTAACGAAACTCCGGTGGTATAGCTGCAAACAACCGCAAGAAACGTACCCAGAATCACTACTGCGATGGCAAGCATATTCAACGTAACCCCTCCCTTGCGAAATGAGCTGAAAAAGCCGGGACCAACCTGCAACCCCAAGGCATATACAAAGATAATGAGCCCGAAACTCTCGGCGTAATTCAGCATCTGCGGATCAATGGACAATCCGAAGTGCCCGGCCAGAATGCCGGCAAAAAAGACAAAGGTAACGCCAAGCGAAATGCCACAAACATGAATTTTGCCCAATCCGAGCCCAATGGCGGAAATCAGGGAAAGAACGACAACTGCCTGCAAAGCAGAATGTTCGATAAAGAGACTATATAACCACTCCATGTGAATAATTTACCAATGTATCCATAAGCCAATGTATCCGTTAAACGCATAAGGATGCATTAGCGTCGGCAAAGATAGCAACTATTTATGACCTCACAAAGCTTTTATTCACCCACTTCATCCCATACCAACGACGGACAAAGATAATTCCGCGAATGTTTTCATCGAGAGCAAAGGCAACCCACATGCCGCAAATGCCCCAAGCCCAATAAATTCCAAATAAATAACCTATGCCGACAGCCACACTCCACATCACAACCAATCCTACATAGAAAGGATAATTCACATCACCTGCCGCACGGAGGGCATTCGTCGCAAAAATATTAATGGGACGCCCTATCTCGAGCACCACATCGATCAGCAATACAATCACTCCCATACGGATGATCTCCGGATTGGAAGTCAGCCAACTCAGTATAGCATGCCCGGAAGCAGCAATAATACCGGAAAGAATCAGCGTAATCATTACGGATTTCTTCATGACGTACTTACCGAGCAGAAAAGCTGCATGAGGTTTCTTCTCCCCTATCAAATGTCCGATACAGATAGCTCCTCCCTGGGCCATGGAGATGCTGAATAAATAGACGAACATGATAATGTTGACACAATAAGTACGGGTAGCCAGCGCCTCGACTCCAAGCATATTGATAAAAAAAGTAATGACCACTTGCGATGAACTGTACGAGAGCTGCTCTCCGGCAGAAGGCAGACCGACCCGCATCAAATTCTTCAATTCGATAAAAGGAAACGGACGGAAGTAGGCCAACGGGAAACGATGAATGTGTTTGCGGAACAGAATGACAAACAGAATCACCATAGATACTCCACGGCTGAAGGCTGTAGAAATAGCCGCCCCTTCCACCCCGAGTTCGGGACAGCCGAACTTACCGAAAATCAGCGAATAATTACCGATAATATTAAGAATATTGACTACTACCGTCACCAACATCGGATATATGGCTTTATTGGCACTGCGCAATGAAGCGGAAAGAGTGAGAGAAATAGCCTGGAAAAAAGCGAATGCACCCACGATACGCATGTAATCCATACCGTCGGCCATCAGTTCCGGACCCAAGCCCATCCATTGCAGAATGGTGCGGGCCATTGTAAACAGAATAAGGCTGATTATTCCACCAACCAACAAATTGACAAGCAACGACACCCCCACTACCTGAACCACCTTCTTTTCAAGCCTTGCGCCGAGGTACTGCGAGCAAAGTACGGATGTTCCCAGGTTGATCACCTCAAACACCAAAAAGGTCAGCATAATAATCTGGTTGACAACTCCGACAGCGGCTACACTATTGTCAGAGTGACGGCTCAACATAATGGTGTCCACCGCTCCCAGCATCATAATCAGTAATGTCTCAATAAAAATAGGAGCAGCCAGTTTTGCCAGACGTCTCTTTATGCTTTCCTGTTGAATTCTGTGTGTCATTTTACCTTATCCGTTTCGGGCTGCAAAGGTATCTAAAAACACTGAAAAGACGGATTGACATATATCAAGAATATATCAATCCGCCTGCAATTATCTATATAAAAGTTTAGGTTATCTCACTCCGGTAAAGTCAACATAATTATCGTGTCCATCCAGGTATCCGCTCAGCACATTCCCTCGAATCCAGACATCGTCGAGATAAGAGACATCACCGGGACCATATACCATCCGAAGGGAGTATTGCGAACGGTCCTCCCAATTCCAGGTAAAGGAGTACACCGATTCGGAATAACGTCCGTTGGGATATTCCTCCCGGATATAATCTTCTCCATGGCGATCGAGATAAAAATTCAGTTCCTGATAGCAATAGTTCCCGTCGGCATCATAAAACGTATCTGCCCAGGGACGACTGCAAAGATCAAGGGATTTATTATAGTACGAACCACCGATATTGTCATCATCATAAAAGTCATCGATCTCAATCTCACAAGAAGTAAGATTTATCATTGCCACTGCCAGCAGAAACAATTTTAAGTATTTAAAAGTTAAAGTCTTCATATCGTATAGTTTTTAGTTATATCAGTTTGATGTGAACAAAAGTAGGGAAAGAAATGATTTGCATGAAAAGAAAAAACCTACATCTGCAGAGGGAATCGCCTAAATAAAAGAGGGAAACAGGACAAAGAAGGCAGAAAGCTCTAAAAAGGACACATCAAATGTTAACAAGAAAAACAGATTTACTAAATAACGTTACAAAATTACGATTTATACCCGGATAATTTGCCGATATTCTCCAAATCCGTATATTTGCAATGTGTTTTTCATAGTATTAGATTTAAGGTTAACAAAGATTGGTTGCTCGTGAGAGTAGCCTTTTTTTATGCCCTTTCCTCCGGATCAGCTTCAGACTATCCTGACCACCCTCTCCCTCCTTCTGTACACTACTGTTTCATAAGAATTTAAGAACATCTTCCTGCTAAAAGGTGCTTGTAGAAAGAAATCCCCATTTATACTTCTCCGAATGACGACAACGGGTATGGATGGAAAAGCGACTGTCATCTTACATAATTATGAAGATAAAAAGTATCCGGCCGTATTGCATGGTAACAGGCTGTGGTTACGGCCTTATGAAGCCATTGCCTGGAAGCTTACTTAGTGTAAATCTACTCTTGACGCCTCCCCTTGTTGTATTACAGGATTTCGTCAGGAACGGACCGTCAATTTATTCATGATCCTTGGGAACTGAACCGCAAAGATGACCGTACAACAAATGGCTGCCGCAGCATCCGATATTGCTTCGGCAGCATATACCCCCATCACTCCCATCAGGTATGGAAGCATAAGGGCCAGGGGAATCAACAGGATCACCTTACGAAGTAATGCAATAAAGATAGAAACCTTGGCCTGCCCCAATGCGACAAACATATTCTGGCACGCACGCTGCAACCCGAAAATAGTCATCCCCGCCAAAAAGACAGGCATCACCTGTACTACGGTTTCTATCAACTTTTCGTCAGAAGTAAAGGCCGAAGCAATCACAGAGGGAAACAAAATCATCAGCAGGATCAAAACGAGATTGAACAGAAACATAAAGGTCATCACTATTTTGAAGCATTCCTTCACTCTTTCTCGGTTTCCATGACCATAATTATAACTTACGATGGGTACGAATCCCAATGCGAAGCCGGCAAGGGGAACACTGACAAAAAGCATGGCACTCTGCATGATTGTCAATGCACTCACATAGATATCACCGAATGTCTTCAATGAACCGTTCAGCACAAATCCTACCAAGCTTTCGGTACTTGCCATAATAAACGGTGAGGCTCCCAACGCCAATATAGCTCCAACAACCTTCCGGTCCAACCTCATATAACGAGGCTCGAGCCGCAAAGAAGCACGCCGGGATGTCAGAAAGAACAATACCCAGCCAGCACTGCAAGCCTGTGAAATAATAGTGGCAAGCGCAGCTCCTTTCACTCCCCAATCAAAGACAAAAATAAACAGAGGATCGAGCAAGATATTAAGCAACGCTCCAATAACAATCGACAGCATAGCGATGCCAGGACGTCCCTGTGTATTAATAAAAGTATTCAACCCGACAGAGACTTCGACAAAAAGGGTACCGATAAGATAAATCGAAAGATAAGCCGTTGCGTACCCGAGCGTCTGTTCCGAAGCACCGGTAAACAAAAGAATCGGTTCCATAAACAAATAAGATAAGCCGGACGTCAGAAGTGTAAAAAACAGCAATAACACGAAGCCATTACCCAATATTTTTCCGGCATGGGTACGGTTGCCCTGCCCTAACGCTATGGCTGCAAGAGGCGCACCTCCCCCGGCCACAATAGCCGAAAAAGCTGAAATCAAAATAATCAGAGAACCTGCCCTCAGACTGATTTCCTTTTGGTTTGTCTTTGCTGCAATCAGCTCATTCCACTCATCACAAACGCCTGCCTGCGTATAGCCGCTTCGAACTGTGCTTGTTGTCTGCCTTTGGTACAGACAGACAACAGCCAACACTAACAGTGCAAGCGCTGCGGCAATATACCACTGTTTATATTTCACTCGTTCTTTGTTCCCTTCTCGGCGGCTTCGGGCCGATGTACTGATAATAGTAGGTCTTAATCATTCCATTATAAATTTTACGGTTCTTGTCCGCTTTCCGCCCGATGTATTTCTCAGCATCCTCATAGGAAGTGATAAGATACATGGACCATGCGTCAAGGGCAGCATAGCGCTCCCCGATTTCACGGTACAGCGCCGGAAGGTTGGATTTATCCTCAATCCGCTCACCGTAAGGCGGATTCGTTAAAATGAAACCATACTTCTTAGGATGGCTCAGGGCGCTGACCGGCCTCTGCTGGAAGTGTATCATATCAGCCACTCCCGCGGATTCCGCATTGGACCTGGCCGCCTTCACGATATCGCCGTCAATGTCATATCCCTGGATATCCACCTTTATATC
>OGXV01002099.1_pt1 | contig 11096 bp, 9 predicted proteins | sample 1576391 | NCBI WGS metagenome assembly OGXV01 (sample SAMEA3541586, study PRJEB24748) | human gut metagenome | biome: human gut; feature: human-associated habitat; material: faeces | place: China | collected 2012 | reverse complement strand
ATTTCTTAAAATATCCCCTCTAAAGGACATAACAATAAGGCAACCTTAATATTATGGGAACAGATGGAGTTAGATTCTATACTGAATCCCAAAATATAACCTCTACTTGATTCTTCCCTGACAACAAGTCAACAAAGGTAGACACTTGGGATGGATCTTTAGCTTCTAGATAATTTTATTATTAGTTTAAAAAATATATTTGCAGTCAAATCCCGTTATATTTATAGCGGGATTTTTTTATTTATTACCATTATTAAATACAAAAAAAAACATACCGTAATCTGAAATAGGCCACAAAATCTCAAGTAAAGATTTTTCCTCTATATTTATACATTCCTCTTACTGCTCATTATTGACTTGTATTTTTTTGACAAAAATATCCGTTCATATATACGAAATTAGTTCATATATACGAACCGTCCGCACTAGCGAACGAAATTTGTGTTATGAATATAACTTTATAAAAAATAAGACAAATTTTCATTCATTGGGTAAAATTTTTTATTATTCTAAATACAAAGGTTGATATATACCACTTTTTATAAAGGTCGCATGTATGAACAAAGAGCTGTCTGAATCTCACAAATTAGTAAAATCAGTTGCCAGGACAATTGATTTACTTGTCCTATTTATGAATAGTGGCAAGTACCTATCTTTGCAAGATATAAGCTCAATGCTAGAGCTCCCCAAAAGCAGTACTTTTGAATTAGTACAAACCATGTTATTCAAAGGAATTATTGAATATAAAAGCAAAGACCATAAATTATATGGTCTTAGCATGCTTGCTTATGAAATTGGCAGTTCTGTAGTTGACAGCTTAGGTTTTACAGATATAGCCAGACCTTATATCCAAGAATTAAATCGCTTAACAGGAGGCACTGCTTTCTTAGGAATAGAAGATCATGGTCAAGTCGTCTATATCGATAGAGCAGAAGATCATTCCATAGTTAAGGCAAGTGCTAAATTAGGTAGCCGTAGAAATTTAAATACAACTAGCTTAGGCAAAGCTATTTTATACGCTCATAGTAATGATTCTTTATTAGCTTTACTAGGCCCAGAGCCTTATCCAACCCAAACTCCGTTATCACACACTACATCTGTACAAGTTTTAACCGATGCAAAAATAAGTCGTAGACGTGGTTATACCATCGATGATAGAGAAGATGGCCCGGATATGTTTTGTGTAGGAAGTGCAATTCGGGACAGAGCTGGGAAACCTGTTGCCTCAATTAGTGTGGCTAGTATTCATAGCATGTTAAATGAGCGCAAAAAGGAACTTATTGCAAAACATGTTGTTGATACCGCTCTTGAGATTTCTCACAAGCTCGGATTCACTGGAAATCGTATATATCAAGATTGTTAATTATTGGAGGTCATAACTTAAACAACACTTACTTTATCTAATTTTATTTGATTTTTAATGAAGTATCACAAACAAATATAAAGGAATGAAAATGGTTAATAAATATCTGAAGTTCGTTAAATATGCTGCCGCTACCGTCGCTTTAAGTTGTTTTGCTCTTCAGGCTGCTGATGCTGCCCCTAAATTCCCAAGAAAACAAATTCAAATTGTTGTCCCTTATGCTCCAGGCGGAGCTTCTGATACCGTTGCACGTATTTACGGTAAAGAATTAGAAAAAGAATTAGGTAAACCTGTAGTTGTTGTTAATCGTACTGGTGCTTCTGGTGCTGTTGGACTTGAATCTGTTAAAAATTCAAGACCAGATGGATACACTATGTCTTATATGCCTGTAGAATCAACCATGATTTCTGCCTTAGGCTTATCAGACATTTCATCTGATGATTTTACCTTTGTTTGCCGTATCATGACTATTCCTGCAGCTATTACTGTTTCAGCCGATGCACCTTGGAACACTTTAGAAGAGTTCTTACAGTATGCTAAAGAAAATCCAGGTAAGCTTACTGTTGGTAATTCAGGCCCTGGTTCTATTTGGAACGTAGCCGCAGCTTCCTTAGAAAAAGCCACTGATGTTAAATTTACCCATGTTCCTTTTGATGGTGCAGCCCCAGCTATTGCTGCTTTATTAGGAAAAAATATCAGTGCTGTAGCTGTATCTCCTTCCGAAGTTAAAACCAATGTTGATGCAGGTCAATTTAAGGTATTAGCTGTTATAGGTGACCAACATTCATCCGTTGTCCCTGATGTCAAAACCACAAAAGAGCTTGGAATAGATGTATCCGCTATGGGCTGGGGAGGTTTCGCTGTTCCTAAGGGAACTCCTGATGAAGTTGTCCAAATTTTAAACGATGCTTCAGCTAAGGTTGCCCAAAGTGCTGATCTTAAAAAATTGCTTGCAGATCGTGGCTTCGAATATGCCTACTTAAATGGCAAAGACATGGATGCTTTTGCTAAAGACCAACTTACCCAATATAAAGAACTTATTCCTCAACTCATTAAAAAATAAGTATTAAGTTTTAAATTTTAAGGATCTAGCCATAGGCGCTGGATCCTTAAAGAATTAAGGGGTAATTATGGAAAAGAAACCCAAAGCGGACATAATCGTTGGATTCTGCTTTATCTTTGCAGCAGTAGCTTTTTTAATTCCATCTTTTCAATTAGGAATTTCTGGCCCTGAAGCTATCCCAGGACCTGGAGCTGGTTTTTTCCCTGCTGTTTGCGCAATCTTCACCATTTTTTTTGGAGCTTGGATAATTTTATCTGCAGTTAAGTCTGGTTCTGTTGATTTTTTTGGCAAAGACCCAGAGCAACTTGCAAACATCAAAATTATTACTTTTATAGTTGCAATATTTATTTTGTTCGTATTGCTATGGTACTTCATAGATTTTTTCCTAGCTACGGTCCTTTTATGCTTAGGTTTTAATAAAGCCTTTGGCCGTAGTTGGAAATTCAATATTATTTTTTCAGCTGTTTATGTAGCACTAATCTACGGCATCTTTGTACAGCTACTAGATATAACTTTCACCATTTAGGATAAGGAGTAGAAAATGGATCTATCTTTATGGCTCTCTACTCTTGGAGACATCCTTACACCATCTGTATTAATGTTCAATTTATGTGGTGTGTTAATTGGTGTATTAATTGGTGCCCTACCAGGTTTGTCTGCAACCATGGCTGTAGCTATTTTGACACCAATTACCTTCTGGTTTGAACCATCTTGTGGTTTTGCCATGTTGATCGGTGTATGGAATTCAGCAATCTTTGCAGGTGGTATATCAGCCGTTTTAATCAATACCCCTGGTACTCCAGCATCTATTGCTTCAACTTTTGATGGTTATCAGTTATACAAACAAGGTAAAGGTGGTTTGGCCTTAGGCATAAACTGTATTTACTCCGTTTTAGGTGGTTTGATCTCTACCCTATTCTTAATCTTTTTAGCCTTCCCGATTGCAAAATTCACCATATCATTTGGTCCTACTGAGTATTTTATGCTCGCTTTATTTGGCCTTACTATGATGATCTCTGTATCTGAGAACAACATTGTCAAAGGTATGGCCATGGGCTTTGCTGGACTAATGATTTCTTGCGTTGGCATAGACCCACTTCTTGCTGTAAAACGTTTTACTTGCGATACAACTGCATTAATTGCAGGCGTTTCTTTCTTGCCGGTTATGATCGGTATGTTTGGTATTGGCGAAGTTTTAAATCAAATTTTTGAATTTAAAAAATCAAAAGAAGCTGAACATCTTTTGATGATAAAAGAAGCATCAGCAAAACTTGGTCGTGTAACTCCTACTTGGAAACAATTTAAAGCAATCTTCCGTCCTACAGTATTAGCTGGTGCTGAGTCATCCATCATTGGCGCTATTCCTGCTGCAGGTGGAGATATTGCCTCCATCATCTGTTGGGGACAGGCCAAAAAGATGTCCAAACATCCTGAAGAGTACGGTAAAGGCTCTGTTGAAGGATTTGCCGTATCATGCACAGCAAATAACGGTGTCTTAGGTGGTGCTTTAACAACAATGCTTACCCTTGGTATTCCTGGTGATGCAGTCACTGCAATCTTAATTGGATCTTTAATGATGTATGGTATGCAACCAGGTCCTAAGATGTTCACTGAAGATGCAGGCTTTGTTATACAGATTATGCAACTTATGATCCTATCTAACCTTGTGATCATAGTAATAGGACTCACCACAGCTAAGATGTCTGCAAAAATATTAAATGCAAGACCTCAGACTGTTTGGACCGCTGTTACTGTATTGTGTATCGTCGGCTCTTATGCATTAAATAACTCTTTCTCCGATGTTATTATCATGGCAATTTCTGGACTTGCAGGATTCTTCTTTAAACGTGGAGGATATGCTCCTGGACCTTTCATTTTAGGTCTCTTGTTAGGTGGCATGCTTGAATCTAATTTAAGACGCGCTTTAGTAATGTCGCAAGGATCACTCTCTATATTTGTTGAACGCCCTGTAACATTTATCCTACTAATTCTAATTGTATTAACACTCTTCTATCCCTTAATCAAAAAGCATCTCTTTAAAAAGAAGGCATAAACTATGACTAAGCAAATTCTAAATGATATAGCCAATATAGGTATGATACCGGTGCTTTCAATAGACAAAGCACAAAGAGCCATACCTCTTGCAAAAGCATTACAAAAAGGCGGACTCCCTTTAATGGAGGTTATGTTTAGAACTGAAGCAGCTGCAGATTCTATTAAACAAATCTCAGAACAAATGCCTGATTTTATTGTGGGTGCTGGTACTGTTCTTACAGTTAAACAGGCAGAAAAAGCTGTAGATTATGGAGCAAAATTTCTAGTATCTCCAGGATTTAATCCTGAGGTTTGTAAAGCCGCTATCAAACTTGGTGTACCTATTGTTCCTGGATGTATTTCTCCAACTGAAGTTGAGGCTGCTCGTGTTTTAGGACTCAATGTCTTGAAATTTTTCCCTGCTGTAGAAAATGGCGGCCTCTCTGCTATGCGTTTATTATCAGGTCCTTATCCAGATGTTCGTTTTGTCCCCACAGGAGATTTAACCAGAACTCTATGCAAAGAATACTTATCCTTCCATAAAGTTGCAGCTGCAGGTGGCGACTTTATGTTGAGCTATAGCGATATCCATTCAGATAATTACGAAAAGATAACTTCTGATGTTGAAGAAACTATTTTAGGTTATTTGAATTTCCATATTGCTCATATGGGAATGAATACAAATAGCAAAGAAGAAAGTGTAGCTCTTGCAAATAAACTTGGTTCAGTACTCAAAATGGCTACCCATGAATACACAAAGAGTTCCTTTGCAGGAAGCCTTTTTGAAATCATGTATGAGCCTTTCTACCATGAAAAAGGCCATATAGCTATTGGAACTTCTGATGCTACACGAGCTTACCATTACTTAAAACGTTGTGGAATAGAGTTCATTGAGGAAACTGTATCACGTGACACGAATGGCAATGTAATTGCTGCATATCTGAAGGAAAACTTTGGTGGTTTTGCTTTACACCTTTTACAAGACTAAAAGAACATAACAATTGAGGTAAATAAAATGAAATTAATGCATGGCGTCATCAATGCAATGACCACTCCTTTTAATGAAGATGGCAGTGTTGATATTGAAAGCTTAAAAAAACAAGTTGATTTCCAAATTGAAAAAGGCGTTGACTGTTTATATCCTTTAGGTACTACTGGTGAAATGTACTTACTCTCAACTGAAGAGCGTAAGTTAGTTGCTAAAACTGTTGTCGAACACGCTAATGGAAGAGCTATAGTCTATATTCATGTTGGCGCTATGACTACAGCCGAGGCCATTGAACTTGCAAAACACGCAGAATCTATCGGTGCTGACGGTATTGGAGCTGTAACCCCTTCATATTTTGGATGTTCAGATAGAGCTATCATTCAATACTATAAGGATATTTCCGATGCTGTAAGTGCAGATTTCCCTATTTACTTATACTCAATTCCTCAATGTTCAGGTAATGACATCCAACCTGCCGTTGCACAAACTATTGCCAATCAGTGCAAGAATGTAGTTGGTATTAAATACAGCTATCCTGACATGGTTAGAATTTTAAATTACATCAATATCAATAATGGAGACTTCTCTGTTTTAGTTGGCCCAGACAAACTCTTCTTAGCAGGATTAGTCTCAGGTGCAAAGGGTGTTGTTTCAGGCTGTGCAGGTCCTATGCCAGAGCCTTTTGTTGCCATTTATAAACTTTACAAAGAAGGAAAACTACTCGAAGCTCGCGATATGCAACGTACCGCTATTAAAGTTATTGATATCATTCGCGCAGGATCTGACATGGGATTATTTAAAGAAGTTCTTCGTCGTCGCGGCGTAGTAAAAAACTCTTTAATGAGACGTCCTCTTTTAGAGCTTGAAACCGAAGATGGCAACAATGTATGGAAACAGCTTGAAGAGTTCCTGAAATAATAAAAATGGCGGGAATTATCCCGCCATTTAATAAAGCCGAAACAATATCAAACAATTAAGGAAATACAAAATGCAGCGTTTAGTTAATGATCCTGTCAATTATGTAGACGAAATGTTAGAAGGTATCTACAAATCAGCCACTAATGACGTAGGTTATGTAAACAATGATAAGCGTTGTTACGTTAGCAAACATAAAAAAGCAGGTAAGGTTGCGCTTATTACTGGTGGTGGCAGTGGACATTTACCTCTGTTTTTAGGTTATGTTGGTGAAGGTTTATTAGATGGTTGTGGTGTAGGTGGTGTATTCCAATCTCCAAGCCCAGATCAGATTTTAGAGATAACTAAAGAAACTGCCTCCGGTGCCGGTGCCTTATATATTTATGGCAACTACGGTGGCGATATCATGAACTTCGGTATGGCCAAAGATATGGCTGAAATGGAAGACATTGAAGTTCGTGAAGTTATAGCTGGTGAAGATGTGCTTTCATCTCCTAAAGGCCAAGAAGACAAACGCCGTGGAGTGGCAGGAATTTTCTATGTCTATAAGATTGCTGGTGCTGCCGCTGACGCGATGAAATCCATTGATGAAGTTGAACGTCTAGCAAAAAAAGCATGTGCTAATGTTCGTACCGTTGGTATGGCATTAACTCCTTGTATTATTCCTGAAAAAGGGAAGGCTAATTTCTCTCTGCCTGAAGGCAAAATGGAAATTGGTATGGGCATTCATGGAGAACCAGGCATTAAGCTTGAAGATTTAGCTAGTGCAGATGATATTGTTGAACAAATGATGAAACCTTTACTTGAGGATCTTCCTTATCTTGAAGGAGATGAGGTTTCTGTATTAATTAATGGTCTTGGTGCAACCCCTAGAGAGGAACTTTACATAGTTTATCGCAAAGTTGCAGAAATCTTAGAAAAACAAGGCATTAAAGTTTTCAATAACTATATAGGAGAATATGCAACCTCTATGGATATGGCCGGTATGTCTATCTCCTTATTTAAACTAGACGATGAACTTAAAGAATATCTTAAGATGCCGTTTAGAACTCCTATGATCATGCAATCTCAACTGTAAGGAGTAACTCATGGAATTTACTATCAATTCATTAAAGGAAGTGATGAAAGCTTGCTCTGCTTTAATGGAAGAAAATAAGCAGTACCTAATAGATTTGGACTCTGCTTTAGGTGATGGTGATTTAGGTTTAACCATGACCGCAGGTTTTGCAGAAGGTCTTTCATTTATAACCACAACTTCTGAAAGTGACTTAGGTAAAGCTACCATGCAAATGGGGCTAGCTATTTCCAAAAAAGTCCCCTCTACTATGGGAACTTTGGTTGCTTCTGGATTTATGGGTGCAGGTAAAACAGCAAAAGGCAAGAATGTTTTAAATTCGCAAGATTTTGCTTTGTTTTTAGAAGGATTTGTACAAGGTGTTATGAATCGTGGCAAAGCAAATCCTGGAGATAGAACCATAGTTGATTCTATTTATCCTGCAACTGAAGCTGTTAAACAAGCTATTGTAAGTGGTGCTGATATAGCTACAGCTATTAAATCTGGTTATGAAGCTGCAGTACAAGGTGTTGAGGCAACTAAAAATATGAAACCTAAATTTGGTCGAGCCGTATATTACGGTGATCAAGTTTTAGGAAAAGAAGATCAAGGAGCTGTTGTTGGCAGGCTAATCTTTGAAGGTTTTAGTAAAGCTTTAGCTTAACTTCATTAATCCTAACAATAAATTTTGCTAGGTTTTTCTATCTGACTTTTAAAGATAGTTACATCTAAAATTTTGTTCTTACGTAATTTTACTGCTAATTATCATTGTGAATTTTATATAACTTAGAATATAAAAAGGTCGTTTACTTTATGAATTGTAATAACCAAAAAACAATCTAAAAAAAACGACCTTATGAATACTGTAGCTGATTTCTTATTAAAAAAAACATTTCCTGTCTTTAATATTTCTGATTTCTCTATTTATGATTCTTGTAATGAAATCACTCTTTACGTAAAGTCTCCAACCACACTCGTATGTTCCCATAGAAAAAGTCATAAAGTAGTTGTTCATAAATAACAAAAGCTTGACCGTTAGAAAAAATTTAAATGCGATCGTCAAATCTTCTTAGTGATAATCTAGAAAATAATCAATTAAATTTGACGTATATTTTTGATTCAACTTTTTCAATAAAAAAGTGCATTCTTATGCGCTTTTCTTTTAATTTCAGCTTCTAAAGTCTGGAAATGAATGAAGAATAGTATACACAACTGCCTTAATAACTATAAATGGCTTAACAAAGCTATTTATAGCTATTAAGTATCAAATTCGGAAAAAGCTCATGCGGAGCACACACAAAAAAATGGCGACCTATAAAGGTCGCCTTTTTGTCTTTTTGAGATTAGTTTACAAATCTACCGTGACAATTCTTAAACTTTTTGCCAGAACCACAGGGGCAAGGATCATTTCTGCCAATGTGTTTATTTGCATAAAGTTGAGCTTCTTCGCGCATCTTATCCTCTTGAACTTTTTCATTAAGCTCTTGAGCCCTAAGTGCTGCTTGACGCTCTTCTTCTTGTTTTTGAGCCTCTAACTCTTCAGGAGTCTTAACTCTAACTTGAATACGGCAAAGAATAGAAACAACCTGATTCTTTAAATTATCAAGCATCTTAGAGAAGAGATTGAAAGACTGAATCTTGTACTCATTCTTAGGATTTTTCTGAGCATAGCCCTGTAAACCAATGCCCTGACGCATATAATCCATAGAAGCCAAATGCTCTTTCCAAAGAGTATCAATACACTGCAACATTACGCTCTTTTCTAAATGTTGCTGATTGTCTTTACCAATAAGCTCACACTTTTGCTTGTAATGCTCACGGCCTAAAGCAATAATACGCTCACGAATCTGATCTTCTACTAAATGTTCTTCTGCTTTAAGCCAAGAAGCTACCGGAGCATCGATCATAAAGTGTTGAGACAGATACTTTTGTAAACCATCTAAATCCCAAGTTTCAGACAGGCTATTAGGCGGAATGAAGCGATTGATTGCATCGTTGAAAACATCTGCAAAGATATTATTGATAGTCTCACCAATATCCTCTCCATCTAAGAGAGCATTACGTTCCTCATAGATAACCTTACGTTGCTCGTTTGCAACATCATCATACTCCAATAAGCTCTTACGAATATCAAAGTTACGAGTTTCCACCTTACGCTGAGCAGATTCAATAGCACGGGTAATAAAACGATGCTCTAAAGGTTGTCCATCAGTCATACCCATACGTTTCATAAAAGTCTTAAGCTTTTCAGAGCCAAAGAGCTTCATCAAATTGTCATCCATAGACAAATAAAAACGCGATGAACCAGGATCACCTTGTCTGCCTGCACGACCACGTAACTGATTGTCGATACGACGAGATTCGTGACGCTCAGAACCGATAATATGTAAACCACCAGCTTCAACTACAGCATCATGACGCTTTTTCCACTCTACATTTGCAGCATCTATCTGCTCTTGAGTTGCATCTGGACCTAAAGCCTCAATATCAGCCTTAAGGTTACCACCTAAGATAATATCAGTACCACGACCTGCCATATTAGTAGCAATAGTTACAGTACCAGGGCGACCTGCTTGAGCAACAATGTGAGCTTCCCTCTCATGGAACTTAGCATTTAAGACCTGATGTGGAATATTGAGCTTATCGAGCATTGCAGATAAACGCTCAGAGTTTTCAATGGAAATAGTACCTACAAGAACAGGTCTGCCTTCACCCACAGTCTTCTTGATATCGGTGATAATGGCGTTGTACTTTTCATCCTCAGTTAAATAGATAAGATCTGGCAAATCTTTTCTAATCATCGGCTTATTAGTAGGCAGAACAATAGTCTGTAAACCATAGATCTGCTGGAATTCATATGCTTCAGTATCAGCAGTACCAGTCATACCTGCTAACTTCTTGTACATACGGAAGTAATTTTGGAAAGTAATAGAAGCTAAAGTCTGATTCTCTGCATGAATATCAACTCCCTCTTTAGCCTCAATTGCCTGATGTAAACCATCAGACCAGCGACGGCCCTGCATCTTACGACCAGTGTGCTCGTCAATAATTACAACTTCTCCATTTTCATCAACAACATAGTCAACGTCGCGTTTGAATAAGGTATTTGCCCTTAAGGCAGCCATTACATGATGTAACAAGGTAATGTGCTCAGAAGAAAATAGCTTATCACCTTCATTTAAAAGGCCAATGCCAGTTAAAAGTTTCTCAATCTTAATTTGACCACGCTCAGTTAAATAAGCCTGACGTAATTTAAGATCTAAGGTGTAATCTCCTTCACCAGTATAATCTTCAGTATCTTCTTTTTCCTGATAAATAAGACCTGGAATAATCTTATCTACAGCTGTGTAAAGTTTTGAACTATTTTCAGCAGCTCCTGAAATAATTAAAGGAGTTCTGGCCTCATCAATTAAAACAGAGTCAACCTCATCGACTAAAGCATAATGCAAAGGACGCTGTACACGTTGATCAGCACTATAGGCCATATTATCGCGTAAATAATCAAAGCCAAATTCATTATTAGTACCATAGGTAATATCACAAGCGTAAGCCGCACGCTTATCTTCAGGGCTCATACCAGGAATATTTACACCTACAGTCATGCCAAACAGCGCATAAAAAGGACGGCTCCAATCACTATCACGGCGTGCTAAATAATCGTTAATGGTAACAACATGGA
>OGXV01002086.1_pt1 | contig 11139 bp, 4 predicted proteins | sample 1576391 | NCBI WGS metagenome assembly OGXV01 (sample SAMEA3541586, study PRJEB24748) | human gut metagenome | biome: human gut; feature: human-associated habitat; material: faeces | place: China | collected 2012 | reverse complement strand
CGGTTGGCGAAATTTATGGTTATATAAGCGATGGTCGTTATGAAGTAAGCGACTTTGAAGATTACTATGCCGCCGGTGAAAAATGGGTATTGAAAGAAGGTATAGTAAATAATGCAAGCGTGATAGGTACCAGTTATCTTCGTCCAGGTGCTCTGAAACTGAAAAACATGAATGATGATGATGTTATCGATGCAAAAGACCGTACTGTTATCGGTAATACCAACCCCAAAGCCAGTGGTGGTTTCAGCCTTTCCGGTCGTGTATATGGCTTCGACTTGAGTGCAAACTTCACTTATAGCATTGGTAATGACGTTTACAATGCCAACAAGATTGAATATACTTCGTCTTATCAATATTATTACCGCAATATGCTTGACATTATGGGCGAAGGCAAACGCTGGACAAACCTCGATGCTAACGGCAACCTGGTAAATGATCCCGCACAATTGGCTGCATTGAATGCCAATACCACTATGTGGTCACCTTACACCAGCTATGTATTGACCGACTGGGCTATTGAAGATGGTTCCTTCTTACGTTTGTCAACATTGACACTGGGTTATACTTTACCATTGGCCTTAACCAAGAAAGTAGGCATTAATAATTTGCGCTTCTACGCTACATGCTACAATGTATTCTGTCTGACTGGTTATTCAGGTTTCGACCCTGAAGTTTCTACCCGAAACAAAACAGCTCTTACTCCGGGAGTAGACTACTCTGCATACCCAAAGAGTCGCCAGTTTGTAATAGGTGTTAACTTGAACTTTTAAAAACGAAAGAAGAAATGAAAAATATATTATTTAAATCTTTAGCAGCTGTCGTCCTTCTGGGTGGGCTGTCTTCATGCAGCGATTTCCTGGATCAAAGTTCTCCTTCATCCCTGGATGGCAAGAACATTTTCAGTAACTATGAATATGCTCAAGGAACCATAGCTAATATCTATCAAGAATTTGGAGAACAGAACTATCGTGCACGTGCCATTTGGTATGGATACAATACGGATATAGAAATCTTCAGTGGTTCAGACAAAGCAGACGGAAAAGCTGATTTGGCAACATACAATGCCGGAGTCGGAAATGACCAGATGAACGTTACTACAGGTACCGATCTTTGGGCCAAAATATATGCTGCCATCGAACGCGCCAATCTGGCTATTGAAGGTCTTCGGGAAAATGCAGACCTGACAGATGCAAATATGAAGCAACTGCTGGGCGAAGCTCTTACCCTACGTGCACTGCACTACGTGGATCTTATCAACATGTGGGGAGATGTTCCTGCCCGTCTGACTTCATTGAATGCCGATAATATGTATTCAGGACGTGAAGACCGTGATGTCATCTACAAGCAACTTATTATCGATCTGCAAGAGGCACAAAACCTCTGTGCATGGCCTAACGAACTTGATGCCACGAAAACAGTGGAACGCGTGAACAAAGTCTTCGTAAAAGGTTTCCTGGCTCGCGTCTGTCTGCAAGCAGCAGGTTATGCCCAACGTCTTGACGGTGCAAACCGCCTGAGCACAGACCCGGAACTCAGCAAAGAAAAACTTTATCCTATCGCACTACAGGCATGTAAGGATGTAATGGACCAAGAAGGCAATTATGTAGCTTTGAAATCAAACTTCGAAGATATCTTCAACAACAATGGTATCTCTGGTGATATCATCAATGCAGGTAGCGAATCTTTGTTTGAAATCGGTTACAGCAATAACCCGGCACGTGGACGTATCATGTACACCTTCGGCATTAAGCACACTACTGCCGACAATATGACAACAATGCTTCAGGGTAGCCAGGTTGGTCCTACACCTACTCTATATTTCGACTATTCAGTGAAAGATTTACGCCGTGATGTGACTTGTTGCCCATTTCAGTGGACAAAGGGCGTGCAAACCCTTCAGTCCTTCAAGAGCTGGAGTTTCGGAAAGTTACGTTATGAATGGACAAACCGTATGATTCCTTCCGGAAACGATGACGGTATCAACAAGCACTATATGCGCTATGCCGATATTGTATTGATGCGTGCCGAATTAGAGAACGAGCTCAATGGTCCTGCTGCCGCCGCTCCTTATCTGACCAAGATTCGTAACCGCGCCTTTTCTACTACCGACCGCGCTACGGAAGTTACAGCTTATGTTGCGGAGGCATCTCAAAGCAAAGAGAAAATGTTCCAAGCCATTGTTGACGAAAGAGCTCTTGAATTTGCAGGAGAACTGATCCGTAAGGCTGACCTTATCCGTTGGGGAATGTTGAAGAGCAAGATGGATGAAACTAAAGATAAGATGAACGCTATCGTAAATCTGACCGACTATGACTCCAAGCATCCATATAGCCAGCTCTCAGGCCATGTATATTATAAAATGAGTGCATACACCTGGACCCGTAACGGTATAGCAACTACCGAACCCGATGCCAAACTGAACTTCTATGGTTTGAACTATGGCGAACTGAATCTTGATCCGGAAGGCTATACCGAATTTACCAATAGCAGCGGCGAAGCCTCAACCTGGATTAAGGATACTGCATTAGATGATGTTATTGACTATCTCTACGTGCGTGATCCGGATAAATATCAATATTGGCCTATCTTCAACGTCAATTTGAACGATAATCCTAATCTTGCAAATTACGAGTGGTATTAATTAACTAAATGATTAAACAACGATGAAAAAATATATATTATCAATTTGTACATTAGCTGCCATTTGCATAGGCTGTGTTGCAGTAACATCATGCAGTGATCCGGATGATCTTAATGATTTGGTTCTTGACCGCATATTGTCGCCTACCAATATTACTGCACGCGTCTCTCAGGACGTAAACATCATTGTCAGTTGGGATGAAATGAAAGGAGCTTCCTCTTACGAAATTGAAGCTTATGCCGATACTCCCGACTACGGTCAGCGCACACCGGATGTGTCAGATGCTACCACTCTCACTCAGACTACTTTGACTAATCTGATTGGTGAGACAGCCTATTACATTCGTGTAAGAGCCATTGATGAAGACAACTCATCACGCACATCTAAATGGATCGAGATCATGCGTACTACCAACCCTGAGCAAAATATGAACAAAGTAAAGGCCGGTGACATACAGAGCACAGCGGTTACAGTAACATGGACACCGGGCATTCAGGCTGATGCTATCGTATGCACTCCTAGCGCTGCAAATTCTTCAGCTAAGACGGTGACTTATACTCTAACTGCAACAGACATCTCTTCCGGCTCTGCTACCGTCACAGGACTTGAACCGGAGACAAGCTATAAAGCCACATTAAAGTTAAGTGAGAAAACCCGTGGTTATTCTACCTTTACTACTAATTTGGATTTGCGTGATGCTATCCAGCTCACTCCGACAGATGACTGGGTGGCTGCTATTCAGAACGCAACGGCAGGCAGTAAGTTTGCCCTTGCAGCCGGTGAATATACACTGACATCAGCCAAGTTGCAAATCAATAATAGTGTGACTATTGCCGCTCAGAACTCCGGTAACCTGCCGGTGATCAACACTTGTATTCATATCAACAACGGTTCTTCACTCTACCTCTATCAAGTAGTGATGGATGGCACCGGTACAGATGGCAGTCAGGCTATTGAATACAAGACAGCCGGAGGATTTGGCGATCTTATCATCAGCGGAAGTGAAATAAGAAATTACGTGAAAGGGCTTATCTACATCAACGTTGCAGCTGTACCCAATACAATCAAGATAGAAAATTCCATCATTCATGATATCGAATGTTCCGGTGGTGACTTTATCGACAGCCGTAGTGGTGGTTGGAACAATCTTGTCATCTCAAGCTCTACGTTCTATAGCTGTTCCGCTAAACGTGATATCCTACGTGCCGACGATGCTTCAAGCAAGGTGAGTGCAAGTATGATAACTTCTATCGACAAATGTACATTCTACAATGTAGGTAATGGTAATGCCAACTATCGTTTCTTCTATCTGCGGTTCCCCGGCAATACCAATACGTTTACCAATAATGTTGTAGCCAACTTCGATAATACTCGTGGTTTTGCTAATTCAAGTTCCGTAGGAGTACCGACCTATTCAAATAACTATTACTACAATTGTAAGAACTTGATTTCACAAGCCGAAGGTAATAGTCAGGCAGGTTTAGTATGCTTCGATACAGAAGGAAAGGTTCTTGAGGTGAATCCATTTACCGATCCGGACAATGCTGATTTTACCATTACTGATGAACTCTTCCAGAGTTATGGATTCGGTGATCCCCGTTGGTATTAAAATATTTGAATCCTTAAAGTAAAAGAGGGTGCGTCACTATAAAAAAGTACGCATCCTCTTTTACTATTACTATTCTCCCCACCTCTCTATACCATATTTACTCCAAAAGGAACAATATTTCCTCCTCTTTATAGCTATAAACTTCTATTTTTGCATACACATAAGTACAAACCACTATTGACGGAACATTTAAAATTAAAAGAATCTATATCATGAAGAAACTCTTTTTAGTCTTCTCTATTTTAACTGCCTCTATAACTGTTATGGGGCAACAGCCTATTCCGGTTAAGCCTCGCATTCTTATCAGTACGGACATAGGTGGCACAGATCCGGACGACAATCAATCAATGGCACACTTCCTGATGTACAGTGAGATGTTCGAAACAGAAGGATTAGTATCTTCTCCCTCCTATGGACACGGAAGTAAACAGAATCTTCTGGACATGATAGACCTATACGAAAAAGATCTGCCCAAGTTGAAAAAATACATAAAGGATTTCCCGTCACCGGATGCCTTACGCGCCATCTGCAAACAAGGAAGACAAGGAGCAGCCCCATTCAAAGGTTATACTACTGCCACAGAGGGTTCTGATTGGATCATTAAATGTGCCCGAAAAGAAAGTACCCGGCCCTTATGGGTACTCGTATGGGGCGGACTCGATGACTTAGCACAAGCTCTACATGATGCTCCGGACATTCAAAATAAAATAAAAGTATACTGGATTGGCGGACCGAATAAAAAATGGAGTACCAATAGCTATGTATACATTGTCGAGAATTTCCCCAACCTTTGGTTCATCGAGACCAATGCTTCCTATCGTGGATTCATAACCAATGACAAACAACCTGGTAAATTCAACAAAGACTATTACGATGAATGTATCCGTGGAGCCGGGCATTTGGGAAAAGACTATATAAAATATTACGATGGAAAAGTCAAGATGGGAGATACCCCATCACTACTTTACATGATGGACGGTGATCCGAATAATCCTCAGAAAGAAAGCTGGGGAGGGAGTTTCGAGAAATTCACTCATAGTCCAAGAGTCATTTTCAACCGGAGCACTACCCTGAAAGATACGGTTCCGGTATACGCCATCATTGAATTCCGCATAAAAGGACCGGAAATGAATATCCCCGCTGACTCTACCTGTTTCACCATGACAACAGATGGTCAGGACTGGGCCGGTTTCTATCTGGGTAATGGTGAATATGCCGTCAGATATGCTCCTAAATCCACCGCAGTCCTAACCTACAAGATTACCTCTGATATTCCGGGATTTTCCAAACAAACCGGAGAGTTCGTCGTAAATAACACATGGCCCGGAAAGATTAATGCCGATGACTATAAATTAGGAGATTACTGGTATACAGACCGAAATGACGCAAACCTGTTTGAAGGAAAATGGCAGGGAAGTAAAACTGTATCCAAATGGAGAAAAGATGTTCTGCAGGATTGGGCCAAGCGTTGGGAATTGCTTAAATAAATACATATTCTAAAAAATAATAGCATGAAGAGAATACTATTCTATCTATGTTTTACCTGTTTTTTTTATCAGGTGTTTTCACAATCACACAACCTCCCTTGGAAAAATGGAGCCTTGCAAATATCCAGCAACTCCCGTTACCTCCAGCACACTAACGGAACTCCCTTCTTCTGGCTCGGAGATACCGGTTGGCTGCTTCCCGAAAGGTTGAACCGGGATGAAGCGGAATACTATCTTGAACAATGCAAACAAGCAAGTTTCAACGTAGTACAGGTACAAACCATCAACGGGGTACCTGCCATGAACTTCTACGGTCAATCGTCCATGCCGGATGGATTTGATTTCTCCAATATCAACCGACCGGGCATATATGGTTATTGGGATCACATGGACTTTATTATCGATGCCGCCGCCCGCAGAGGGATTTATATCGGTATGGTCTGCATCTGGGGCGGACTGGTAAAAAGTGGAAAGATGAATGTGGAAGAAGCCAAGGCTTATGGTACTTTCCTCGCCAACCGTTACAAAGATCGCCCCAACATCATCTGGATGATTGGCGGAGATATTTATGGGAACATCAAAACTGAAGTCTGGAACATGCTTGCCAACACCATTAAATCCATTGATAAGAGCCATCTCATGACTTTCCATCCTTTCGGAAGGACACTCTCGGCAGAATGGTTCAACGATGCCCCTTGGCTGGATTTCAATATGTTCCAAAGTGGACACCGCCGCTACGGACAAAGCAAAGATGACAAAAAGACACTGTTGCCACAAGGCACAGAAGAAGACAACTGGCGATATGCGGAACATAGTCTTGCTCAAAGACCGCTACGTCCGGTTATTGATGGAGAGCCGTCTTATGAAGCCATTCCACAAGGACTTCACGACCCTAAGGAAGGTTTCTGGAAAGACAACGATGTACGCAGATATGCTTACTGGTCGGTTTTTGCCGGTTCATTCGGCCACACATACGGTCATAGCTCCATCATGCAATTCCTAAAGCCGGGAGTTAATCCGGCCTATGGTGCTACCCAATTATGGTATGAAGCCCTGAAAGATCCCGGATTCAACCAGATGCAATATTTGAAAAAGCTGATACTTGCCTTTCCCTTCTTTGAAAGAGTAGCCGACCAGAGTTGTATAGCCGGCGATAACGGCACAAAGTATGAACGTCTCATTGCAACACGTGGCAACGACTATATGTTAGTGTACAACTATACCGGACGCCCCATGCAAATAGACCTCAGCAAGATTCATGGAAAGACTAAAAAGGCTTGGTGGTATTCACCACGCAATGCAGAGCTATCTTATATCGGTGAGTTTAGTTCAAAAGTAGAAACGTTCCAGCCTGAAGGCGGTCATTTAAACGGCAATGACTGGGTACTCATCCTAACAGACGGAACCCGGAAGTATGTAGAAGCACTGCAATAGTATAGTTTTAATAAAAACAAGAGGATGTCCCTGGAGACATCCTCTTAACCCTAACCAGTCATAATTTCTTGAATTCAAGTAATTATCTTCTTATACCTTTACGATACCGGGCAAAAATATATAGAAAATACAAAATGTAACTCCATAAATCAGTATTTTCTGTATTATTTAGTAATCAGCTGTTTATCAACCTTATACAAGACTATAAAGATGTCCGTTTTGATGAATTCATGTATTTTTTGACGAATTGATCTTATTCATTCCCTTATCCCGATACTCAGTCGGGGTCATTCCCATCTTCTGTTTGAAGCATTTGCTGAAATAACGGGGATCATTAATACCCACCATATAAGAGATCTGAGTCATGGAATATTCTCCGGTTTCAATGAATTGCACAGCACGCTTGATACGCATTTCCTTAATAAACTCAATAGGTGCCAAACCCGTCAGTGTCTTCAGTTTCTTAAAGAAGACTGAACGGCTGACTGCCAGTTCTTGCACCAAATCGTCCACTACCAATTCTCCATTATCCATATTCTTCTCCATCAGTTCCACCAGTTTGTCCATAAACTTACGGTCGTTCGGAGACATTTCCGGTCCTTGCTCTTCTACAGTTTCTTCCGTTGAGTCAGCCGTTACATTTCCCGTCATCAGGTTATCCCGATAGATACCCTGTAACTTCCGACGCTGTGTGAGCAGATTCTTTACGCGTGCTTTCAGATAAGTGGCACTGAACGGCTTCGTGATGTAATCGTCCGCTCCATACTCCAACCCCTCCAATTTGCTTTCAATGGAAGTCTTGGCCGTCAACAATACAATGGGAATATGACTGGTGGTCATATCGGCACGCAGTTCACGCGTCATGGTAATGCCATCCTTTCCGGGCATCATGACATCACTAATGATGATATCCGGGAGGAATTTCAAAGCTTTACCCCAACCTTGCATACCATCCACTGCTTCCACGATTCTGTATTCGGAAGCAAAGATGCTGCGCAGGAACAGACGGAGTTCCGAATTATCTTCCACAAGTAACATGGTTCCTTTGGCGTCCATACTCTCTTCCGATTCTTCCCCGATATTATCTCCTTCAGAAGCATCCGGTATTTCACTAACAATATCGGTCACCTGTTCTGCGACTCCCATACCCACCGTGGCATCATCTTGCAAGAATTCCACAGTTTCATCATAGTGTTCTTTACCTTTCAGGAAGTCCACTTTAAAGCAGCTTCCCTCTCCTAATTTACTATCAACGGTAATGGTTGCCTTATGCATTTCTACCAATTCCTTCACCAATGACAAACCGATACCGGTGCTGGACTGATTGAATAGATTGCGGTCTACCAGATTCTCAAAACGGACAAACAACGACTTTTTCTTATTATCTGCAATACCTATTCCCTGATCTTCCACACTTACGGAAACAGATTTTTCATCTTCACGCACAAGCACCGTGATCATCTTTCCATTCGGAGTGTATTTAAAAGCATTGGAAAGCAGATTGAATACAATCTTCTCAAATTTATCCGCATCTACCCAAAGATACAGTTCTTCCTTCTCCGTTTCAAACAGGAAGTCTATCTGATGTTCTTCGGCAACGGACTCGAAGTTCGCCATGATCTTGCGAGTAAAAGCCACCACATCCATACGTTGAACCTGCATCTTCATTTTCCGGTTCTGTATCTTCCGGAAGTCTAGTATCTGGTTGATAAGCCTCAACATGCGGTTCGTATTCCGTTCTACCACCTGTAACTGTTCACGGGCATCATCCGGAAGTTTGGTATTCCCCAGTATATATTCCACAGGCCCTGAAATCAAAGTCAGCGGAGTGCGCAGTTCATGAGAGATATCGGTAAAGAAACGCAGTTTCATATCCGTCATTTGTTGCTCGACGGACACCTCATGCTTCAAACGATAAATAGTGAACAAGATATACACCGCCGCCACAATAATCATGATGAAGAAAAGCACATACAGGAAATAAGCAAACGGAGTTTCCCAAAAGGAAGGTAGTATCTCAATGTCCAATGTACGTGTGTTTTCAGTCCATATACCGTCACTGTTGGTAGAACGGACTTTAAAGACATAATGTCCTTTCGGCAAGTTAGTATAGGTAGCCACACGCTGTTTACCTACATAGTTCCAGGCCTTTTCAAAGCCTTCCAGGATATAAGCATACTGTATTTCGGAAGGTGCGGAATAGTCGAGTGCAGCAAACTGTATGGTGAAAATATTCTCCCGATGCGAGAGAACCAGCTTTCTGGTATCATCCAATCCCTGTTTCAGTACTGAACCCTGTCCCGGCACCACATCCACATTCGCCACCAGCAACTTGGAGAAAACCATCGGCGGCACATAATTACTCTTCCCGATGGAATCGGGATTGAAATAGAAAATACCTGTACTTGCCCCGAAAAGTATATTACCGGAAGCCGTATATTCCGAAGCCGCTTCACTGAAACGTACCCGGAAAAATATCTCCTTATCGGCATAATTCTCAAATTTCTCCTCGGAAGGAATAAACTTACTGATACCGTTTTCCGAACTGAGCCATAAATTACCGGCTTTATCCTCCTGTATGGAAAGCAACACATCCGAAGGCAGACCGTCCTGTACCGTATAAGACTTGAAACTGGCATTACCGTTCTCATCCAGCGACACCAACTTATTCAGTCCGCCGCCAAATGTTGCAATAAAAAGTTCCTTATCCCGGGTAGATACAATCCAATGCACATCATTATTGCTTAGGCTATGCTCATCGTCCGGAACACGCAGAAAATGACGGAACTTCACATCTTCGGGATTCTTGAAGTCTGCATCCATCATCAAAGCGCCCACGGTAGTTCCTATCCAGATATGCCCCTGATCATCACCTGTTATAAAACGGGCTTTGTAACAATAATCAATAGGATATCCTTTCAGGTTATTACGATGGTTCACGAAAATCTCCTTACCACCCTGATTGTGCGCCATATAATTGATGCCGCCTGCAAATGTAGCAATCCAGATGCGTCCATGCTTATCTTCGTATACACAATAAACGTTATCGTCACTCAAACTATAAATATCACCTTCCTGATGCTGATAACGGGTCAGCTTATAGTGATAGCTATCTCTCTGTTTTTCTGCTTTCACCAGGCCATCCCCTTTGGTTGCAATCCAGAAATTCTGTTTACTGTCCTGCAAGATGAAATAAACATTACCACGCAACGGAGTACCACTGTGCGACACAGTACCGTTTTCGGTCAGATAGCCCTTATTTATACGGTTCTTATCATATATCCGTAGTTTACCATCTTTCAAGCCTACCCATAAATTTTGGTCTGCATCTTCGCAAAGAGCTCGTACTTCGTTGCTCAATGACTCATAATCGTGTGGTACCGGCGTTACGATGCCAAACTGAGACGGACGGAAAGTAACCTTCTCCAATCCCTTAGAGTGAGTGCACATCCACAGATTCCCCTGATTGTCGGAAAAGGCAGTATGTATTTTATTGGAAAAGCGCCATTCATGCCCTGACAACTCATTATAGAACGGACGCAGACTATTACTTTCACGGTCAAAATATGAAAAACCGCCGCCATACGGATGTACCCAAAGTACGCCGTTGATATCTTCATGCGCATGGAAAGCCGGACGAGAACGGTCCGTACTGGTAGGTTCCACGGCTATTACTTCACGCTTTAAGACCTGTGTACGCGGATTAAAGTGTACCACTGTACCCGGAATATGTTGCTCGAACCATACTTCCGATGCTTTATCCACATAAGTACCATGAATCGGCGCGTCAGGAAAACGGGAGGCAGGGAAGTGTTCTGTCTTCTTTGTATCACATTTATAAGTAAAGAATCCGTCTTTTGAAGTGGTCAGTATGATCTCATTGCCACCTATATGATTGATTGCCACAATATGGGATGAAACCGGCAGGCTCAGCAACAAGAACTGCCCGCTCTCCTTCTGATAGCGCC
>OGXV01002038.1_pt1 | contig 11295 bp, 7 predicted proteins | sample 1576391 | NCBI WGS metagenome assembly OGXV01 (sample SAMEA3541586, study PRJEB24748) | human gut metagenome | biome: human gut; feature: human-associated habitat; material: faeces | place: China | collected 2012 | reverse complement strand
CTTCTACCGGAAAAGTAGAAAAAGCTACAGTCGATGAACCAAGCCCTGCCAATATTTCAGCACCTCATCCTCTTCCGCCGCCGCTAGAGATGCCACATCCGGGAAACGTTCGGTGAAACGCAAAAAATACTCCAATCCCTGTACAACCCGGGTTTGTTGCAATATAATCTCCGATATCCAGATGATATAAGGGTCTCTCGTTTCCCTCCAAGGAAGCTCTCTTTTATAGGTTTCATACCACTCAACCAATATCCGGCTGATTTCTAACTCACTTTCATACTGTAACATAACTGCTCCCTTTCTCACTTTTCAACATCATAACTATTTGATTACCGCAAACATACATATATATTACGAATCGAGAAGAATCTTTTTATTTAAAAATTGAAGCTCAATTCTTTTTCCACTTAAATAAAAAGCTATATATTTGCATTCCAAAAAATTAATAGGTCAAAATCAATTAATTAATTTATAGACATGACTAAAGCAGATATTGTTAGCGAGATTTCAAAAAGCACTGGTATCGACAAACAGACAGTGCTAGCAAGCGTTGAGTCCTTCATGGATATCGTAAAAAGTTCTTTAGCCCAAGGCGAAAACGTTTACTTGAGAGGTTTCGGAAGTTTCGTTATTAAGAAGAGAGCTCAAAAGACAGCTCGTAATATTTCAAAAAATACTACGATCATCATCCCGGAACACAACATTCCGTCATTCAAGCCGGCTAAGACTTTTATTGGTGAAGTTAAGTAATTAATTATTATACGTTTAATTTAAAATTTTAAAGCGATGCCTAGCGGAAAGAAAAGAAAAAGACATAAAATGTCTACGCACAAGCGCAAAAAGAGACTGAAGAAGAATAGACATAAGAAGAAATAAGTCTATCTAACGAACTCTAAAGAACAAACTTAATAAGTGACCTTTTAAGTTTGTTCTTTGCGTATTTTATAAGGTCTGATCTTAAAAACACATCTTAAGTGATTAGTGAATTAGTAGTTGATGTACAGCCCAAAGAGGTATCTATCGCCGTCTTGGAGGACAAGAGCCTTGTGGAGCTCCAAAAGGAGGCCCGCAACGTCTCGTTCGCCGTTGGTGATATCTATCTAGGTAAGGTTAAGAAGCTGATGCCGGGCTTAAACGCTGCGTTCATTGATGTCGGTTACAAAAAGGATGCGTTTCTTCACTATTTGGACTTAGGTCCTAACTTCAACACCCAACAGAAATATTTAAAGCAATTGCTGAGCGATCCCAAAAAGGCGCCGGTACTGTCGAAAACTCAGATTCTACCGGAGATCGAAAAGAACGGGAGTATTAGCGACGTGCTGAAAGTAGGACAAGAGGTGTTGGTTCAAATTGCTAAAGAGCCTATCTCGACGAAAGGTCCCCGATTGACTTCCGAGCTTTCTTTTGCCGGAAGATATATCGTGCTGATACCGTTCGCCGATAAAGTATCTGTCTCCACCAAAATTAAATCAAGCGAGGAACGAGCCCGTTTGCGCCAGTTAATCCAAAGTATCAAACCGAAGAATTTCAGTGTTATCGTACGGACATCCTCGGAGGGCAAGCGTGTCGCAGAGCTTGATCATGAATTGAAGACATTGATGAAACGATGGGAAGATAATATCGTGAAGGTGCCTAAACTCAAAGCTCCGGCTATTATTTATGAGGAAACGGCACGTACCGTAGCTTTGCTTCGGGATATATTCAACCCCTCTTTCCAAAATATTTATGTAAATGACAAGGAGGTCTATAATAATGTCCGCGACTATGTAAGCTTGATCGCACCGGGACGGGAAGAAATCGTACAGTTATATACGGGAGAGCTTCCTATCTTCGACAACTTTGCGGTCACCAAGCAAATCAAGTCGCTATTCGGACGAACTGTCACTTACAAGAGTGGAGCTTACTTGATTATCGAGCACACGGAAGCTATGCACGTTATCGACGTGAACAGCGGGAACCGTTCCAAAGGCAGCGATGCCCAAGAGAAGACAGCTATCGACGTAAATATAGCCGCCGCCGATGAGATCGCCCGTCAGCTCCGCTTACGAGACATGGGAGGTATCATCGTCATAGACTTTATCGATATGGCAGAGGCTGCCAACCGGCAAAAGCTATTTGAACACATGACAAAGGCAATGGCAAATGACCGGGCTAAACACAATATCCTTCCTCTTAGTAAGTTTGGCTTGATGCAGATTACCCGTCAGCGGGTACGTCCGGCAATGGACGTGGATACGTCAGAAGACTGCCCATCCTGTTTCGGAACAGGAACGGTTAAGCCTTCCATCCTGTTTACCGACAGCCTGGAAGAAAAAATAGATTGCTTAGTAAACAAACATCACGTGAAGAAATTCACCCTGCATGTACATCCGTATGTCGCAGCGTATGTGAACAAGGGGTTGTTCCCCTTGAGCATGAAGTGGAAAATGAAGTACACACATGGTTTAAAAGTTATTCCCAATCAAAGTCTCGCCTTTCTTGAATACAAATTCTTTGATGCCGACAAGAATGAGCTTGACATGAAAGAAGAAAAGGAAATAATCAACAAATAACAAGAGAAGCCCCGGGCCTATTAAAACGGTTCCGGGGCTTTCTGTATTCTGCCAAACCGCCAAAATGTCACGATTCATGACACGTATTATTTATTTTCAAACCCAAACTTCTTTGGCACGGCATTTGTTGAATACTATGTGAATCCTTTAAACAAGGAGGATGACGGACGATGAATAATAACAATTAAAATATTTACAATCATGGGAAAGATTATTGGAATCGACTTAGGAACAACCAACTCTTGTGTTGCCGTATTGGAAGGTAACGAACCGGTTGTTATCGCGAACAGCGAAGGTAAAAGAACAACACCTTCAATCGTAGCTTTCGTAGAAGGCGGCGAGCGTAAGGTAGGTGATCCCGCAAAACGTCAGGCTATCACCAATCCTGAAAAGACTATATTCTCTATCAAACGTTTCATGGGTGAAACTTATGACCAAGTACAAAAGGAAATCAATCGCGTTCCTTATAAAGTAGTGCGTGGTGATAACAACACTCCTCGTGTAGATATCGAAGGACGTTTGTATACTCCGCAGGAAATCTCAGCGATGATCCTGCAGAAAATGAAAAAGACAGCTGAGGATTATTTGGGACAGGAAGTAACGGAAGCCGTTATCACAGTACCTGCTTACTTTAGTGACGCTCAACGTCAGGCTACGAAAGAGGCTGGTGAGATCGCAGGTTTAACCGTACGCCGTATCGTAAACGAACCGACTGCCGCTTCTTTGGCTTATGGTTTGGATAAGACGAACAAAGATATGAAGATCGCCGTATTCGACTTAGGTGGTGGTACATTCGATATCTCCATCCTTGAGTTAGGTGACGGCGTATTCGAGGTAAAATCAACAAACGGTGATACTCACCTAGGTGGTGATGACTTCGACCACGTAATCATCGACTGGTTGGCTGAAGAATTCGAACGAGAGGAAGGCGTAGACTTACGTAAAGACCCGATGGCTTTACAACGTTTAAAAGAAGCTGCCGAGAAAGCGAAGATCGAGTTGTCAAGTACGACTAGCACGGAGATCAACTTGCCGTATATCATGCCGGTAAACGGTATTCCAAAGCACTTGGTTAAGACTTTGACTCGTGCTAAATTCGAGCAATTGGCTGACGGTCTGATCCAAGCATGTATCGAACCGTGCCGTCAATCCTTGAAAGATGCAGGTTTATCAACTTCTGATATCGACGAAGTGATCTTGGTAGGTGGTTCTACTCGTATCCCGGCTGTACAGGCTATCGTTGAGAAATTCTTCGGTAAAGCTCCGTCTAAGGGCGTTAACCCGGATGAAGTAGTAGCCGTAGGCGCAGCGATCCAAGGTGGTGTATTGACAGGTGAGGTTAAAGACGTATTGCTGTTGGATGTTACTCCGCTGTCTTTAGGTATTGAGACAATGGGTGGTGTAATGACTAAATTGATCGAGTCTAACACGACCATCCCGACCAAGAAGTCCGAGACATTTACGACTGCCGTAGACAATCAGCCTTCTGTTGAGATCCACATCTTGCAAGGTGAGCGTTCTTTGGCTAAAGATAACAAGTCTATCGGTCGTTTCCACTTGGATGGAATACCTGCCGCACAACGTGGTGTTCCTCAGATCGAGGTTACATTCGATATCGACGCTAACGGTATATTGAACGTATCGGCTAAGGATAAAGGAACCGGTAAAGTACAAAGTATCCGTATCGAGGCTTCCAGCGGTTTGAGCGATGATGAGGTTAAGCGTATGAAAGAAGAGGCTGCCGCAAACGCAGAGGCCGATAAGAAAGAGAAAGAGCGTATCGATAAATTGAATCAAGCGGATAGCATGATCTTCCAGACCGAGAAACAATTGAAAGATCTTGGCGACAAGCTTCCGGCAGACAAGAAAGCTCCGATCGAAGGTGCCTTGAACAAATTGAAAGAAGCTCATAAGGCTCAGGATATCGCAGGTATCGATGCTGCTATGGCAGAATTGAACAGCGTATTCCAAGCAGCTAGCCAAGAAATGTACAACGCTCAAGGTGGCGGCGCTCAAGGCGGTCCGCAAGCAGATCCTAACTTCGGTGGTCAACAAGCTGGCGGTAACGCAGGTAGCAGCAACAACAGCAAAGACGGTAACGTTACGGACGTTGACTTTGAGGAAGTAAAATAAAAAGAAGCGGTTTTAATCGCTCCTTTACTCCACATAAGATAGAAAAACGGCTATCGGGTCCTTCGAGATCTGATAGCCGTTTTTTATTTTAGCCCTATATATTCAATAAAAAAGCCATTGATATCCAATAATTATTAATAAGTTTGCACTCGCATAAAAACACTCATTTTAAATTACGATTAAGGGCAACGTACTAATTTTCGACTTATGCTAGCGAGATCTATACAGAAATATTACATATTTGTTCTACTTTTTCTGCTAGCCATTCTACAGTCCTCTTGTCAACAGTCGGGAAATAAATATCGTATATTAGTAGTACATTCCTATGAAAGCGATTATGTAGCTTATAAAGACTGCGATCGGTTGATCCGGAAATCCCTCGAGAAAAAGGGGATTAATCCGTCGATCCAAACATTCTATTTGAACTGCGAGCAATATGCGGCACCTGCCGAAGAAAAACGGATGTACCTGTATCTAGATTCGATCTCCACTTGGAAACCCGATCTGATATTGGTCTACGAGGATCAAGCGACTTACACGTTAATGCAATGCCATCATCCGCTAATTTCTACAATTCCCATTGTATTTGGCGGCGTAAATTTCCCCAATAAGGCACTATTAGCGCAATATTCGAATGTTTCCGGATTCTGGGACGAGCCCGACTACGTCACGAACATCCGCTTGATAGAACATCTGTTGGGCAAGTCTACGATTTATATGTTGCACGATAGTACGTATATAGATAGGCACATTAAGGCTACGTTACATGAGCAATGTGCTCAAGCAGACATTCGGGTCGATAATAATCGCATCATGTATATACCGGTAGAGATCGCTACTTTGGACAGGGTCAATCAAAGCTTAAAACGACCGGATAGTACGACCGTCAACGTCGTGCCCGTGCAAGGAGACAAGCTATCAGCTGTTTCTTGGTACATGAGTAAACACGTCCCTTACATCTACTATCTACAGGCCAAACGGGATTACCGGGTATTGAACACCAGCCGTTTTTCCAGTAAACCCTCTTTTACGGCGATCAACGAGGATCTAGGATATACGAATAAACTTGTAGGTGGCTATATCACCTCCTTGGAAACCCAAATAGAAGAATCTACCGATAGAGCCGCGGAAATATTAAAAGGCTCCCCTAGCGAATCATTCCCACAGATAACAAAGAGCAAGAAGAATTATGTATTTGATTTCAATGAAGTCAAATATTGGAATATCGATAAAAGGCTTCTTCCGAAGGATGCTATACTTTTGAACTTTCCTTTTAAGGACCAATATCCAAGATTATTCTGGAGCTTGATAATCGTAGTCAGCACGATGTGCTGCTTTGTCTTCGGTAGCTTCATCATCATGTATACCCAAGAATCCAAGGCAAAACGACAAGCGCAAAAAGCCCTATTACATGAAAAGGAATCATTAGCGGAAGCCTTGGAGAAAGCCAATGAGTCCGACCGGATGAAATCCGTATTCTTGGCTAACATGAGTCATGAGATACGTACCCCTCTAAATGCGATCATCGGCTTTTCAAGCCTAATCGCCGAACTGGATCTGACAGCGGAAGAGAAGGAGCAATACGCTAATATCATCACGACCAATAACGAGTTATTACTAAAGTTAGTCAATGACATATTGGATTTGGCAAGGATTGAATCCGGAGGTATCGTCTTTCATAAAGAATCCTGCAATTTAACGGATTTAGTGAAAACCCTTTATAAACAACATCTTTCCGATGTCCCCGAAGGTATCGAATTCAAGGAGAAATGCCCCGATACGCCGATCTGCTTATATACGGATAAGGAGCGACTTTACCAAGCGCTCGAGAACATACTGAAAAATGCTATAAAATTTACTTCCGCAGGCTTTATAGAGATCGGTTACGAGTATTCCACCAATGCACAAGACGTCCGACTTTATGTGCAGGATACAGGCATCGGGATCTCTCCCGAGGACCAAGAAGCGATATTCGAGCGTTTCAAGAAGCTGGATGATTTCGTGCAAGGGACAGGTCTTGGATTATCGATCTGCCAAGCTATCGTAAAACAATTAAACGGGCGTATCTTGCTCAAGTCCGAAAAGAATAAGGGGTGCCGCATCTCCTTGGTTTTCGAATTATAAACCAACCTCAGAAGCCAAGAAAAATAGACATTTGTCTCTTTGATATCCAATTACTTTTTATACATTTGTACCTATTATATTGAAGCTATACACATGGCGAACACTTCTTATCGTTATCTTTTTTTATTGTTGCTTCCATTATTTCTATTGGTCGCAAATTCTTGCGAACGCTCAACCACGGAAAAGCGTATCTTGATAGTCCAATCTTATGAGCCGGACTTTCAAGCCTATAAAGATATAGAAGAGGCTTTTAAAAAAGGATTCCAGAAGGAAGGCATTCATGCCAGTATCTTCACGTTCTATCTTAATTGCGAAGCTTATCAATCGCCAGAAGAGAAACAAAGAATATATACGGAACTCAATACGTTATCTTTATGGAAGCCTGATATCATAATCGTAAACGATGATCAAGCGACCTATTCCTTATTGGCTTGCGAACATCCTTTATTAGATAGCGTACCTATCGTTTTTACCGGAGTCAACTACCCTAACATACCCTTAATTCAAAAGTATCCTAACGTATCCGGATTTTGGGATAAGCCGGACTATCGGAAAAACGTCGAACTTATTGAGCGAATCATGGGAAAATGCGTGATTGTACGTGTCTCTGATAGTACAGCTCTTGACAAAAAGATCCTGAAAGATATGGATGAGCAAATAAAAGGGCTATGCTCCAAGGCTAGACCCGATTACCTTAAATATCCCCAGTATTCATCCCCATCCGATAAAAAGAGATCCTCTTCTTTAGTGCGGTTCCCAAAAGTACCGTTCGATTCCCTCTATATACAAACCATTCAACCCCGCACCAGTTCCAACTTGATCTGGGGGTTAGGTACAAATACTTACAACAAGGCCTACCTTGCTACCAAAAGAGATTATACCTCGATAGCCTTAGGTAGGTTCTGCTCATTTCCCAGCTTCTCGGCGATCAACGAATCCGTAGGATATGACGGAGACTTCATCGGAGGATATATGACCCCGGTAGAGAGCCAAACCCAAGAAGCCTTACGACGAGCTGCCAGCATACTCAAAGGCACACCGGCCAATAGCTTCCCACAAATAACGGAAAGCGCCAAAAACTATCTGTTCGATTACCCGACTTTAAATAAATGGGGTATCGATTGGAAAGAACTGCCTCAAAACAGCATCTTCTTGAATATGCCCTTTGTGGTTCGTTATCAAACATATATTATTCTATGCGGGATTCTTCTAACCCTATTTATCCTATGGACACTTTTCTATCAAAGAGTACAATACCGTCGCGAAGCCTCTCACAAGAAACAGGCTCAAGAAAGTTTACGGAAAGAGAAAGAATTCCTCTCGTTGGCTTTAGAGAGCGGTGATATTTTCGCATTCCGATACAGCAACGGCGTATTCGAGTTCGACCATGATTTCTATAAGTCGTTGGATATGCCGATAAAGCCGATCACCTCCACGCAATTCCAAGAGTCTATCCACCCTGAAGACCGGGAAGATTTCATCCAACATAAGCACCTGCTTGATACAGGATTCCCTTCCCGTAAGATCACCCGCCGCCGATATAATTTCAACGGCAAAGGGCATATATGGTGGGAATTCAGATATGCGCAAGCGAAGAATGGACAAGACTCCACCCGCAATAATGTCGGAGTAAACGGGCTCTGCTTAAATATCCAACAAAGTAAGGAAGTAGAGGAAGATCTTATCAAAGCCCGTATAAGGGCCGAGGAAGCGGACCAAATGAAATCAGCGTTCCTCGCCAATATGAGCCATGAGATACGTACCCCGCTTAACGCCATCGTTGGATTTTCGGAACTGCTAACAAGCGATATGGAAATAAGCCCGAACGAGAGGGATGAGTTCATGCAAGTTATCAGTAAGAACAGCGACCTCTTATTGAAATTGATCAATGACATTCTCGATCTATCCCGCATCAAGTCCGGTAAGATGTCGTTTACCCTCACGAATTGTGACTTAAACGAATTACTATCCCATATCTACCGCACCCATCAATTGTTGATGCCCCAAGGCGTAGCGCTTAAAATACAACTGCCGGTCCTCCCGGCCATTATCCAAGCGGACCTACATCGATTAACCCAAGTGATTACCAACCTCATAAACAACGCCGCAAAATTCACGACGCAAGGATACATCTTGATTAAATACGATTATACGCAAGATAAACGTTGGATCCAGATCTCCGTTACCGATACGGGCAAAGGCATTCCCGCAGATAAGCAAGCCCAAGTATTCGAACGGTTCAACAAACTGGACGAGTTTGCGCAAGGGACAGGCCTCGGACTGGCGATCTGCCAAATTATCATCGAACACTTCGGAGGATATATCACCCTAGAATCCAAAGAAGGGGAAGGTAGCACATTCATCGTGACCCTTCCCTACACTCCCGGATTATCGGTATAAGATTATTTTTTCTTGAAACGCAAGAACGGCAATACAATAAATAAAGGTATGCAACAGATCATTACCCAGATAAAGAAATGTTGGTAACCGATCTGCTCCTGTATCCATCCCGATGCCATTCCCGGTAGCATCATACCTAACGCCATGAAACCGGTACTGATCGCATAATGCGAAGTCTTATATTCCCCCTCGGCGAAAAGCATCAGATACATCGTATAAGCCGTAAAGCCAAACCCGTAGCCGAATTGCTCGACAGCGACACAAGCGTTTACGACAACAATACTCTCCGGCATCGTATAAGCCATATACAAATAAACCAGATTCGGCAAGGAGATAGCCAATGCCATAGGCCATAACCAAGTCTTCAAGCCACCCCGGGATATAGCCAGACCTCCTAAAACCCCTCCGAGCAATAAGGAGATCACTCCCACCGTACCATAAGCGAACCCGACCTCACCGGTACTGAGCGCCAGCCCGCCAACTTCCCACCCATCCAGCAGGAAAGGAGAAGCCAACTTTACCAATTGGGATTCCCCCAAACGATACGTCAGCATAAAAAGCAAAGCCGGGACAATCCCTTTCTTGTTGAAAAAACTCACGAAAGTATTGCCAAACTCCACCAAGATGGTATGAGGGGTGATATTCGTACGTTGCGCGTCACTCGCCGGACGGGGTAAGATATACTTATGCCACAAGGCCAAGGCGATAAAGGTACCGGCCAATACGAAAAACACCAGGCTCCAAGCAAAGGAAATCCGCCCGGTACTCTCCTCCAAAAGTCCCGCCAGCATAACCAGCAGACCTTGTCCGGTTAGCATCGCCACCCTGTAGAACGTATTTCGGATACCGATGAAGAACGCCTGTTGCTCCTCCGTCAAGCCCAGCATATAGAACCCATCTGCGGCGATATCGTGCGTAGCGGAACTAAACGCCATCAACCAAAAGAAAGCCAAGGTAAACCGCAGAAAGAAATCCCCGGGAAGGACGAACGCCACACCTGCCATTCCACCACCAATCAATAACTGCATGCCATAAATCCACCAACGCTTCGTTTTTATCAAGTCTACGAACGGGCTCCAGATGGGCTTGATCACCCAAGGAAAATAAAGCCAACTGGTAAACAAGGCGATATCCGTATTCGAGACGCCCAAACGTTTATACATGATCACAGAAAGCGTCATGACTACCACGTAGGGCAAGCCTTCGGCGAAATAAAGAGACGGGATCCAAGCCCAAGGACTACGTTTTTCCATAATCAGCAGGAATCAGATGATTAGAAGTCAATACTAAATCCATCCGCATCCTTCCACGCCGGGAACTTAGCCCGGAACTCATCCAGCTCGCTCTTCTTCAAGGTACATGTCCGGGTGATTTCCTCTCGTTTTCCGGCATCAGCCAATTTCTTTCCTTTTGCGTTATAAATCATGGAATCCCCTCTGAAAAGAAAACCTTTCCCATCTACCCCCACACGGTTCACGCCACAGACATAAGCCATGTTCTCGATGGCACGTGCATGCAGCAATGCCTTCCACGCCTTCTTCCGCATCACTGTAGGCTAAATTTCTTACAACAGAAAGAGGCTCTTTTTTGCCATTGTAATCAACTTCCAATGTAGAAGAAATCTGGTCCCAAAGCTTTTCCCACATATTTGAGCCAGTAGTTTTCATTTTTGCGATTATTTCTTCCTGCTGAGGAGAAAGAGTATGAGAAGACATATTGACTTTTTCTGTTATAAAAAAGCTATGTTCCTTTAAAACCGGACTATTTTCTACTAATTTGTCGATGTCTTTTACTTGCTTTAAGAACTCAATAAGCATAGTATTTTCATAGGCAGTATTTGACTCAATATTTTCTACAGTATCTAAAGCCTTAGCAAGTTCAGAATTTGTTGTATCTACAGCAAGGGCAAGATTAATATACATACCTAATTTTTCATAGGCAAGAACTGAATTTTTTAATTCAATATATTTTTCCAGCTTTTCCTGAGGGTTATTTGTGTTTGTGAAGTTTTCACTACACCACTTGTTTAAACAAGAAGCAACCACAAAAGATAAGGAACAAAAAGATATGCCGAAGATTTCCTCAC
>OGXV01002028.1_pt1 | contig 11333 bp, 17 predicted proteins | sample 1576391 | NCBI WGS metagenome assembly OGXV01 (sample SAMEA3541586, study PRJEB24748) | human gut metagenome | biome: human gut; feature: human-associated habitat; material: faeces | place: China | collected 2012 | reverse complement strand
ATGGTCCTAATGGTAGTACACTACTGTATGGCACCTTCCGGCGCCGGTTTATTGGTACTGCGCCTGCTGGGTATGCCGGTGTGCGCTGCGCTGGCAGTTGTCAGCAACAAGCGGGTGCACTTATGAGCGAGCCTCGGGAGAAGCGGGGCCTGGCGGCGGCGTTTTCGGATGAGCTGCGCGCATTTCGTTGGGAGACCCATAGAACTTACATCTATTCCCTGGTATTTTATACCTGCGGGTTAGCGTTGGGCAGCGTGCTGTACCGTCAAATTCGCTCCGACACAGTCAACGCGCTGCTCAGAGTAGGGGAGAACCGCTTTTTACAGTTGTTTCTCAACGATTTTTGTTTGTATTTCAGTATATTTTTGGTAACGGTCTTTTTGGGCTTTTGCATGATCGGCTTTCCGCTAATCCATTTTGTGCCCATGACTTGCGGCTTTGCTTTTGGTATGCAGGTGTGCTACTATTATATGACTTTTCGGCTGGAGGGTGTGCTGTTTTGCGTGCTGATGGTGATTCCGGCGGCCTCTATTTTGCTGACGGTGGTCATGCTCACCATTAAAATCAGCACCGATATGTCCAAGTCCATCTTTCACCTGTCCGTCAAGCGAGACGATGCAACAGGGGAGTCCCCCGCTGAAATTCAGGTGCGTGATTATTTAAAAAAATATCTGATTTCCGCCGCTTTCGTGGCGTTGGCCGCCTTATGTAATGCAGGGTTGACCAGTTTGTTCAGTTCTGTGATCTCGATTTAAGCGCATCGAGATCGGCAAGGGGATTGGCCTCAATGGCGGCCTTGGCTGCGTCATCGCTGATGTGGGTATAGATTTCCGTAGTACCCAGGTTTTCATGGCCCAGGATCTCTTTCAGTAGCAGCAGATCCACATGGCCATTTTGGTACATCAGTGTGGCCGCCGTATGGCGCAGCTTATGCACGGACAGGCCTCGATCGCCCAGCCCGGCCTTGTCCAAATAAGTGTACACCATGTGTTGTACCGTCTTGGGGCTGATCCGCTGGTTACGGCAGCTGAGAAATAAGGCTTTATCTTTTACGCCGTCATGGGGGCGCACCCGCATATAGGCCGTAACGGCGGATTTGCAGGCATCGTTTAAGTACACGGTGCGCTCCTTGTTGCCTTTGCCGGTGATCACCAATGTATCGTTTGATTTTATATCATTATAATCAATGGACACCAACTCGCTCAGTCGCATACCGCAGTTCAGAAGTAAGGTCAAAATGGCATAATCCCGCTCTTTGTGTTTGCCGTCTACAACGGATAATAAGTGGCGTGCTTCTGCCAAGGTCATGTACTTTGGAAGGGTTTTTTTTGTTTTCGGCGCGTCCAGCACTTTCATTGGATTTTCCTCCAGCAAGTGCCGGTTGTCCGTTAAATAGATAAAAAAGCGCCGTATGGCGATCACACGCCGCGCACGGGTGGCTTCTGCGTTGCCGCGTTGATTCTTGCAGTAGATTAAGAACTGGTAGGCGTCGCTCAGTGTAATGGTCTTAATGAATTCCATATTGATTTGTCGCAGATCCATTTGATCGTCCGGCGTGTCAGGCGGATACAGATTTTTTTCCTTAGCAAGGTAACGAAAGAAGGTGCGCAAATCCGACGCATATTCGATCACTGATAATTCGCTATGACCTTTGATGGCCTCCAAATACAACAGATAGTCCTGTACGGGCATGGGTAATTGCCCAAATTCTGCTTTTTTCACTGAATCAACTCCCCTGAATTATACAAAATATTTATTTTGTATAATTATAGCATTATTTTCACCCATAGTCAACCCTACTTAAATATACCCTGCTCATAAAGAATGGTATTTGATTGAATACTGCCATCTGCTCCGGCGTAAACAAATTCCGTTGCGTTGCTATAAGTAACTTTTGTATTTTCGTGAATATTCGAGTACATATCCCGCCACTGGCCTATATAGCCATCAGTAGTCAGCACCTCCGGCTTTTTCAAACCGCGGGACAAGTGGTAGCTATGTTTATGGTAAAGGTCAAACTCTTCTTTTGTTAGATATTTGCAGACATAAGCGCCCAGATTATTGATTGACCGAAGCGCTTTAATCTCTGTACGACCTTTACCCCAGCAGGCATTAATCACATCGGCGCTAATAAAATCATCTGTAAAAAGCACAGAGTGGATATGCAAGCACCCTTCATTGCCTTCTTTTAGTCCCCTTTTCTTTTGGTGCTCCGTAATGTAAACATAAGGGACTTTATATCCTTTTCGTCTCAAATTTTGTATAAATCTATGCCAGTCTTTAATAAGTTCGTCCTGATCTAATACCGTTTTTTCATAAGTAAGCGTTACAAATTTTGTATAAGCCGTTGTATTGCACCAAATCGCTCTGCGCAGGTCTGCACGGGCACGGTATAAATTACGGTCTCTTTTTCCCTCCGAGGTCTCTCTATTCTTTTCTATGTCATGTTCGCGTGGCTCAACATTAAGCGGTTTTTGATAGCGGTAATACTCAATTACATTGCCACTAATTACAATTTTTTCTATCCGCCTTTTCGGCACTGTTTTTTGCATTTTTAGCACCCCCTATTTGTGCCTTATTTGAGCAATAGACAAGAGAAATAAAAATAGCATCTTATAATCTAGTATAATCTTACTATATTATAAGACTTAAAGAGATTTGAACACCGGCGTATCGTTCCAGCTATCCAGCTGCGGCTTAGGCTTTTCGCCAAAGATAAAGTCGGTAATGAATTTACCATAATAGGATTTACGCCAAAACAAGAAATTCTTCAAAGGTACTTCACAGACATCCCAGGCAACTTTACGCATACCCTTTTTAAACATACGGCCTTGCACCTCTGTTTGTTTGTCTGCGACCTTACAGAGTGTAGTATGGCTCGATTCAATATGTGTAAAGTGCCAAAAAAATTGAGTAAGGTACCACACTTCATCAGCAGCACGCTTTACATTTAGATCGAGACCATCATAGGCTTGTGTTGCGGCAAATAAATGGATATCGTTTTTCCTAAGGAAGTTAAAGAACTGTTCATCTTGCATTGTCCAATCAGAATAGCCCCGGGCAGGCCAAACGGTTTTTGCTTCATCAATTAAAAGGACACAGTGGTTAAAATCGTGAGAGTATAGCCACTGTTTATCTATATCTAAGTAGGTATAGCCTTTCTTAGTGATATATGTAAGTGGGATTTGGTAACAATCTTTATAAGGGAATTGGCAGAATACATCCAAGCCCTCTTTCTTAGCTGCTTCTACTATAAGGGCAAATAAAGTAGATTTACCTACTCCCCTATCGCCAGTAACAATCACACAATAAGGCTCTAAGCTATGTTTGGCGATTTTCTTATTAAACAAATTCATTTCTTGTAGTACCCCCTAAAAAATGATTGTAGAGCCGCTGAGAGGACGAGAAGCACACCCAAGGAAGTAAAAAGAAGTATGAAAGGGGAAAATTCAAAAGCAGATAGAAAAAGATAATTGAACAGTTGAAACAGTGTTTTGATAAATTCCATAAGTTAATCACTCCAAAAAAATAAGGCGTGCCCCTACCACGCCTATATTTAAGATTTAACCGCGGCGGCGGCGCCGACCGCCCATACCGCGCACGCCCAGCTTACGAACAACTTTAACGCCGGCCATAATCAGGCCGCCACCGAAGCCGCAGAGGACAGGCACGAACAGCAAAGGATTACTGGTGATCGTGGACACAGTCGTGGTAAACTGATCCATCAGCAGTTCGAAAACAGTTGTCATACTGCTGAAAATGTCGGTCGTAGTAATCGCTGCGGTCAATGCAGCAGAAACAGGCATTATATAACTCCTTTCTAAATACTGATACGGTCTAACCCGGAGGCGGACAAGCCGCCCTCACGGGTTAAGACCGGCGGGACTTCATACCGAACTTACGAACAATGCGAATGGCAAGAGTTACAGCTGCGATCACCATACACAGCAGCACAGGATACAGCAGCAAATCGTTTGTAGAGATCGTGCTAACGATCCGAGCAAACAGGCTGAAGATCCAGGCAATAGCCGATTTAATGCCAGTGATCAGCGTATCGAGAGTAGCAAGACTCACGCCACCAGGAGCACCAGCTTCAGCAAGAATAACAGGCATTGCATTTTCTCCTTTCTTTATAGTCTCTGTATGTCATGCGCTCAATCCACCTCAATATCCAACTCAGAGCGGTTACCGGGAGGGACAGGAGCGCCATTGACCCTTTTCGGTTTGTACGAAGCAGGAACGGCAGGCGGAACGGAACCGCCTTGATGTCCTGCCTTATACTCTTGATAGTTTTTCAATTTATCTATGTTTTGGGAGAAGCGCGTAGACTGCTCCGCTTGCATAGCGTTTTTGATTTTTGTATGCGCCATCTGCTGCTGCAGATAGTCATGCGTATATGCGTGCTTCTTTTCTTGCAACTCCATAGCTTGACCATGCTTATAGTCTTGGTATTCCTTTAAGGATTTAAGGTCTACCCTACTCTGCCGGGATCGGCCATAGCGCTGGAAGTGCTGCCGAAATGAAGAAGTATAATCTTCCAGGCGGTGGAAATTACTGAACTCATCCCGAACATCAAATACCCAGTCAATAATCAAACACAAGGCACCAGCTGCAATCGGCGTAAGGACTATCAGTCCGACAATTACCGTATCTTCATTGAATTGAAACGGCAAATATAGCACTCCACTAAGCACTTCAAACAGCCAGCCGATAGGCTCCATAATAGTATCTTCCGATATGTTATATAACATCATCTATACACCTTACGGAGAACGAAACGGAGTACCACCAAAAGCAAGAACCCAGCAAAACCAAGCAGGAACCAAGGGAAAAACCGCCATTCATCAACAACAAAAGAAAACCAGACTTCAGCCGTCATCGTTATATATTCAATGACAAGTTTAAAGCATTCGGCAACCATTAAGTTCTGCTCCTGATAAATCCAAGAATAGTAGAAAGAAGCATAGCACCCAAGGGCACGCAAATCAAAGCGAGAAAGTACCAATTGCCGGTCAAAAAGGCCCAGGCTTTGGTAAAGACGGAAGTAAACTCCGTAATAGCGTCAGCTGCGGTAGCCACTTCCATTGCAATCACAGACAAGGGCATATATCATCACCTCACTAACCCTTAAAAAACGGACTGAAAAATACTTTTATCAATGTCAATATGACATACAGGCCAAAGACGACCAGGAAGAAAGAGAGTACATATACCACGCCATAAAGATAGCTGGGGCACTCCCCTATCAATTTAGTAAAATACTCAATCACAAGAACTCCTCCAAGCAATATACATCAGAAGCAGAATTATAACGACAGTACAAGCCAGCCAGAGATAAGTAACAGGATCATAAGAAAACAAATCAATGATATTAGCACGATCATCTTTAAAGTCCTCAAACTTCACATTAGTATTATAGATCTTAGTGACATTAAGGTTTGTCCATTCATACCGTGTACTTGTCTCACGATAATACTGGGCTTCACCCATTGCATTTACCCTTGCATTATATTTTGCACCAGCTGCTGTATAGTAGGTGCCACTGATGGCACTACGCGATATATTAGCAGGGCTATACCCACTACCGTAAAAACCAAAATAACCGTCTTTGTACTCACGCGCAAAGACAAGCGTCCCACGCCCAAGGGCACACTGAACCTCAATATACGCACCTCCCGACACCGGCACATAAGCCGGATATGTATTTCCGTATTCCTCTGCGTAAGCTACTGACGGTATAGACAGTGCAAGCAGCAGAGATACGATAAAAACAATTTTCTTTTTCATTCTTTCTTACCTTTCAGAAAACTACCGATAATACCAAATATAGCTACGAGAACAAACCAAAACATAATTGGCATACCAAGAAGTTTTGCATTCCACAGTATCGAAAAGCCTTGACCAAACAGGCTAGCGAGATCTTCCATTAGCTGGCTTCTCCCCCCTCTCGGCCGAGGACTTTATATAAAACACAAGCAACGACCAAAGCCACGGCAGGCACAGTAACCAAAGCAGGTAGAGAAGTAACCACAGAGATTAAAAACTTCCCTGCTTCTACCACGATCAATATTACATTCCACAGGAGCAGTAAAATATCTTTAATGGCGGTAATAAGCCAGTCCGTAAAGACGATAATATAATCAATAATATACTTCATCGGCCTACCACCTTTCGCACCAGCACAAAGACGATACCGAAGACAATGAGTGCAGTAAATCCGGCACCGGCAACACCAACAACACCGTTGACAAAGGAAGTACCGGCAGAGATATAGCTGGCTACATCACTGGCAGCAGCCCCGATAGTATCTATAGTACCTTTAAGCTTTTCCTGATAATCTTGTAGCGTGGCGAGAATATCAAGCAGCTTATTACTGATCGTTGGCTTTACATACTCACTTTCACCGTTCTCATTACCCCAACATATCCTATTCCACAGCTTTTCAAAAAAGCCGGAAATAGTATTGCCAAGGTTTGTAAACCACTTACCCACATTGGTCATAAACTGCTTAATATTATCCAAGGTGTCAGACAGCCACTTATTGACACTATCGATCATAGACTGTACATTTTTAACAAGGTTGGAAAACTGATTAGAAATCGTTTTACCAAGATCATTAAAGCCATTTACAATCTTATCACGAATTTCTTTAAGCCAGGTAAGCACATTGGTAAGGGCTTCTTTTACTGCGTTCCAAAAGCCTACTTCACCAGGTTTACAGTTAACCGTCCACCCAGTAATAGCCGCAGTAAATACATGTGAACTTTCAGAAGCAGTATTACATTTTAGCTTGCCAGAGATAAAACCAAAATATCCCTCAATATCATTAGCCGGTTCATATGTAAAAGAGAATTTGTAAGCGGTTTGTTTCGTCATCTGACGAGGATTTATAAGTTGTTTACCGTTCTTATCAAAGATACAAAAATACATGTTGTAGCCATAATTATCATAATCATAAAGGGCTACATTAGCAGTAATAGTAAGGCTATCACCCGCTTGCACTTGCTTCATTGAATTGCCACGAAAAGCAATCGTAGATACCATAGCGCAGTTGTGTTGCCGACCCCATGTTATATCCTTAACAGAAATAGGATTGTTATTATTTCCGTCACCGCCAAATGTCCATGATTTTGTAGATGCATTGTATGCATTATCATCACTTACCATTACATAAGTAGGTGATACAGAAAACTGGGCAGCCTGGGCTTCTATCGGCTTTGCAAACAGAGCGGCAGGCATAAGAAAAGAAAGTGCCAGCAGGACGGAGAGGAAAGGGGTTACTTTCTGTTTCACTGCTGACACTTCCTTTACTATGGTGGTATATTACTTATCCGCGTTACGGATCAGCAAGCCGAATTTTGTTGAATGAATTTTTACCCGGATATTGACCGGATCAAACTTCTTTGTACCGGCAGGCGGGATATAATCGTTGATTTGCACCACCGTATTATCCTCACACAAAACCTCACTATACGCGACCGTTTCGCCGGTCTTTCGGTTAAATGTACCCTGCTCCAAGAACTGTCCTTTAATCGTTGCTACCATTTTTACAACCTCCAAAATCGAAAGAATTAAGAATTGATTGCCACTTTTCGGCGTTATCTTTTAACTGTACTAACTCAAAGTCCCTATAACAATGAGTAAGCAAGCCGTTATCACTCAGAAACTTAAAAGCCACCTCATGCGTAACAAAAAGGTCACTATATAAGTCAATGCACATATCAAGTGCAAGACGGTAACACTCCCTATCACGCAACGCCTTTACCGTTTCTATATCGTACTGACTAAGGATATGACCACTCCTTTCTATTTTCTCCGCCCGGTATGCATAGGGGACACACCGGGGGAGGTCATGTACAAACACTTGGTTGTAGGAGAACAGCTGAAAACCATACAATCAATCGTTTGTACGCTTAAATAATACAACCTGATGATTGTAAAGTCAACACAAACAATCGTTTGTATGATATATTTGTTAATATCTACCAAACGAAAGGAAGTTGTTTTGTGCAATATTACGATAGAATTAGAGCGCTAAGAGAAGATAGAGACCTAAAGCAGCAAGACATTGCCAATATACTAAATATGAAGCAGCAACAATATAGTAACTACGAAAGAGGCTACAGAGCGTTACCAATCGACATACTAAAGACTTTATGTACTTACTACGGAGTAAGTGCTGATTATATACTTGGTTTGCCGAACGACTTAGAATACCCAACGAGATAAAAAGCACCCCCAGGAGGGGGTGCTTTTGTGTTATATAGCAGACCTGGCACGACAAGTAAAGGGTACGCAAAAACTCTTTCTTAAGCCTTGTAGCAGACTTTTTGCTTTTCTCCCTTGACTTGCCGCACCCGGCCTACTTCCAACGGACTATGCAAGCGACGAGCGACAGCGCACGCACGCTTGCCAATTTCAAAGTTCGCTACCTGGGACTGCAAGGAGGTGAAAAGAGTGTTCCGGGCAATAATAAAAGCCCTGCTGGCAGGCAGGGCAATTAAAAAGATCAGCTGGAAGTTTGAAATCCTATTCCGATAACGACCAACTGACACACGAGGGGCAGAGCCGCAAGGCTCTCCCCTTTTGTGCATTTTATGAGGGCAGAATATTTATTTTGTATAATTATAGCAAATTCAAAAGCAAAATGCAAGCCCCTGTTCTGAACAATATAAAAAAGCAAAAGGTACCGCATCGGTGCCTTTTGCTTTTTTCTTTTTTGCGTATGAATCTTCTGCCACCGGCTGACCTTTTCAAATGGAAAAGCGCTTGATCCTGTGCATAAGGAGCTTATATGCTGTTTTCTGTTTGGAACAAATTCGTTACGGCAGATATTCTTTTAGTGTCTGTATTTGCGGATCGTCGGTCATAAAGCGGTCTTCCTTCAGTTCTCCCTCCAGAAGCAAAGTGTTTACTCGTTTGCTATTGCGCACCTGCACACCGTCATTTTCAATGGCAAGAATGTTTTGTAGACCGCCCAGTTCCTGTACCAGTGGGCGCAGATCTTTCGGCAGCCAAACGCAGCTGTGTTCCGCAATGCCGTAGCGTACCACGGTGTACCGGCTGACAAAATATGCCAGCACGCAAAATGTCACGCCCACAAGATACGGCAGTGCACCGCTGCTGTTGTGCAGGAGAAACTCCACGATTCCCCCATTCTGCAAAAATCCCCAGTGGAGATTCAGCAGCGCAGACACCAAATAGCATCCACCGGTCAGTCCGGCAAAGGCCAGCAGCAAAAACGGACTTTCCAGCGCCAAAAATAAGGTAAAAAGCTCCGTATGACCGCTAAGCACACACCCGACGGTAAATAACGCCAGAGCGGCTTTGCTCCGTGCCTTACCGCAGTCTGCCAGCGTGCATGCAAACCCGGGCAACAAGAACAGTTGCAGCCCTTTGCCGGACAAAAAAAGCGCGGTTGCCAAACGATCCGGCTTGGCGGCAAAAATGTTCTTGGCGCCGGTTAAGATCTGGCCATCCAACCACACGGCGCCACCGGCGCTGTGCAGATACACCGGCTGTTCAAACGCCGCAGACAACGGGCGCAAAAGTGTATTCAAGACGCCGAAGACTACGCCGGAAACGGAGGTACTACTCCCCAGCTTACCCAGCAGCCACAGGAGCGCATTCTCATAATAACCGTGCGCAGCACCCAAGAGACCGCCAAGCGCCAGCGTCATCACGGGCAGCAGCAATAGCCCTTGCTTCTCCCCTACTCTATCTACGCATAGCACCGTCGTCAGACCCAACAGGATCGGCCACAGCAATCCCGGTTCTTTGTCAGTAATGGCAGTAAACAAGGCGGAAAACAGCCCGTAGCATAGTGCGCTCCACAACCCGCACTTGGTGCGACTCCCTGGCAACAGATGATACGGCAAAGAAAAGGCGATTAAATAAGGCGCCATTTTTTCCGCCTGTCTGGCAAAGGTTGCAGCTATGCTGCTCCATGGATGATTCCATAAATCCTCGCTGATCTGCAGCAACTGGCAAAGGGCCAATAGGACTGCCACAACGCAGAACGCGCCCCATAGAGCTTGCAGCCATCGTCCGCTCTTTTCATAAAATCTCATACCCACAGTATGGTCAAGGAAAAGGTGTTTCATACAAGCAGCCCATAGAAAAAGCCGACCTGAATTTGTTCAAGTCGGCGTTCATCACCACATTCTGCCCTCTGTATGGGGGCAAGTACTGTCTTTCAGTGCTGCGCGAACCTCCACATAGCAGCCGCATTTGCGACACATACCGGCGATCAGCTGGTCGCAATGACGGCATTGGCTTAGGCGACTGTTCCGCACAGTCGGACTTGCCAGTTCTTCCGGCGGCACCGTGTCCAAATACGCCTGTACTTGGGTGTAGGCTGCTTTTTCCCCTGCCTCATACAGCAGACAACGCTTGCAAAGCTCCTCCATTATTTTTCGTTTATAACGAACTTTACTACACTGCAAGGGGGCAGTTCAGCTACAAAACCATCGGACAGCTTGCGTACACCGTCAAAGGGGCGTACCTGAACCGCGTCCGGATTGGAAAAGTCATTTTTGTCGTGCATATCTCCGGTAAGAATTTCGGCACGTAAGGTTGAAACTTTGGTATCGGCAATCTGACACTTGATCTTGGCCTTTTTGGTGGCGCTGATGTTGGTGACCGTGGCGTAAATGGTGCCGTTCTCGTCCACAGAGGCGGACTCGATCATCTGGGGTGCACTGCACTCCTCGCACTCTACGGTATTGCTGTTGGTAAGGTAGGAGCCGATCAGCGTGTTCTGTTGGTGGTCCTTATACATCTTAAACACATGGTATGTGGGGGTCAGCACCATCTTGTCCCCTTCGGTTAGGATCACTGCTTGCAGTACATTCACCGTCTGCGCAATATTCGCCATCTGTACCCGGTCGGCGTGCTTGTTGAAAATATTTAGAGTCAGCGCAGCCACCATAGCGTCCCGCATGGTGTTTAGCTGGTACAGAAAGCCCGGATTGGTGCCCGGTTCCACATCAAACCAGGTACCCCACTCGTCTACGATCAGATCCACCCGCTTTTGGGGGTCCAGGGCATTCATAATCTCTGTATGGCGGCGGACCAGCTCCTCCATACGGTAGGCCTTGGCCACCGTACGGTCATAATCTTTCGTATTAAACTCCGTGGCAGAGCCTTTGTGATCCCAGTTATAAGGTACGGTGTAATAGTGGAGCGACAGACCGTCCGCCTGGCCGGGCACCTTGCGCATCACCTGCTCCGTCCATTTGAAGTCAAAAGCATTGGGACCGCAGGCCACACGGTAAATATGCTCCCCGGCAGTATAATCCCGCACATAAGTGTTGTAGCGGCGGAACTCGTCC
>OGXV01002006.1_pt1 | contig 11415 bp, 11 predicted proteins | sample 1576391 | NCBI WGS metagenome assembly OGXV01 (sample SAMEA3541586, study PRJEB24748) | human gut metagenome | biome: human gut; feature: human-associated habitat; material: faeces | place: China | collected 2012 | reverse complement strand
GGCTTCTTTTATATTTTATAATAAAAATTTTTCAAGCTTAACTAATTACGCATAATACCAAGCTAAAAGAAAACTTCTCTGAAAATATAGAAAAAAAACTCTCAAAACAATAACCATATCATACAAAAATAATTTTCAGTAAAAATTAATACTACTCACCCAAGCTAAATGAATTTTAGTAACAAAAATCATTATGCTTTAGTCATTTGTAGTTATCAAAAAGCTTATATATAAGCTTGTTTTATATTTTTTTAAATATTAAAATAGCCGCCGTTTTGCAGACTTAAATTTTAGGGGTTGTATGTTAACACGTAGTTTTGTCTCTGAAATTCGCCGCATGTTAAAACTCTTTTGGCCTATCATCCTTGGACAGTTAGCTGTCAATTCAATGTCCGTTGTCGATACCGTTATGGCCGGTATGGCAGGTCCATTGCAACTATCAGGTGTGGCCATTGGCGCAAGTTTTTTCTATCCTGTGCTCTTTACTATGGTGGGCTTATCTTTAGCTATTCAGCCAATAATTTCCCATCTTATAGGTGGTGGTAATAAAAAAGATGTGAGCCGGCAAATGCATCAGATCACCATTACTGCATTGGTGATCTCCATCTTTATGGCTATTTTTCTCTCACAATTACACCTAGTCTATAAATTTATTCCGGCCAATCCTGAGATGATTAGAGTGGCTACGGACTACCTGTATGCTCTCTCTCTAGGAATCCCTGTAATGGTTCTTTATAATGTCCTACGCGCCTATTGCGAGGGATTAGGAATCACTACGCCAACGCTATGGTTTGGCTTTTTACAATTATCTTTAAATATTCCTTTAAACTATATCTTTATTTTTGGAAAATTAGGTCTTCCGGCTTTAGGAGGTATTGGTTGCGGTGTGGCCACTACCCTTACTGCAGTAATCGCAACAGTAGCATTTTTAGTCTATATTGAGCTCTCGCCGCGCTTTAAAGATGTACGTCTATTCCGTAAGCTTTATCCTGTAGATAAAAAATGTATTAAACAATTTTTAAAATTAGGTATTCCTTTAGCTTTAAGTTCCACTATGGAAGTTACCTGCTTCTCCCTTGCAGCTTTGATTTTAAGTCCTTTTGGACCAGTAGTGGTTTCAGCTCACTCTATTACCTTAAATATCTCAGGCATGCTCTTTATGCTACCGCTCTCAGTTGCCATAGTAACAACTATTCGTGTCGGTTATTTTATGGGCAGTCTTAACTTTGATAGAGCTATTCAAACTACAAAAGCCGGCTTTTGTATAAACTTATTTTTCTACCTAATCTCGGTAATCTTCCTTTTAAATTGCCGTCACTTTTTAGCAGGTCTATATACTAATGATGAGGAAATTATACAAATGGCCTCTTCGCTTTTACTTATAAACTGCCTCTATCTATTGCCAGATTCCATTCAAATGCTATCTATCGGTGTTTTGCGTGGTTTTAAAGATAGTAAAACCATTTTCTTTGTAACATTGGTTTCCTATTGGGTTATTGGTATGCCTTTAGGAGCTTCTTTAGCCTGGGGAATCTTTACAGAAAAAATGCAAGCCTACGGTATTTGGATAGGTTTTATCTGCGCTCTCACCGTAGCAATGATAATTTATGTAATTAGACTTGCGATCTTATTTAAAACGCGTAAATTACCTAAAGCTTTAAAAGCTTAAGACCTTTTGCCTTTAAGATAAGCTTAAAGGCAAATTACAATAAGCATAAATTGTGATCAAACTCGTCTTTTTTTTGAAAAATACTTCTAATCTTTAAAATATACAAAAAAAATTTTCAGTTTAAACTGTTAAAAATCAATATCTTATAAACTAGATTTTATAATTTCCAATATATTGATGTTATTTCCATTATAAAAAACTGATATCATATCAGCTATATCGTATAAAGAACCATTTTATGAAGTTTGAAGACATGGAAATAGAAAAATCAAAAGTACCAGCTTTACCTAGAGCTGCCTGTATATTAGATCTATTAGCCGATCAAGGTCCTATGCCTCGCTCAGAGCTAATAGCTAAATCCAAAATTCCTCACAGTTCAGGATATAACATCATAGATGAACTGATAAAATTGGGTTTTCTACGCCAAGATAGTGACGGAAAGATTTGCCTTTGGATGAAGATGATCTATTTAGGAGGAGCTGCCTCAAGATCTCTTGATCTTAAAGATATAGTTTTACCACCTCTATTAAGTCTCCTTAATAGTTATGATTGTATTCATGTGCAATTTGGCATGATTTATGGAGATAAAGCCTTTTATGTATTGAAACGCTCAAATAAAAAGGCTGCTTTCCATGCCATGGCCCGTGAGGGTATGGAAATGTCGATGGTACAGGCTGGTTTAGGTAAATTGCTCTTAGCTTATCAAGATGATGTTTACCGTGAACGTTTGCTACCACAACTTGATTACCATGCTGTGACCCCAAATTCTATAACTACACCTGATGAGTTACGCAAAGAGCTCGCTAAGATCCGTCTGCAAGGATGGTCTTTAGGTAATGAAGAAGGTGAGAGTGGTTTTAGAAGTATTTCCGCTCCCGTTTTTGATCGCGACCGTAATCTTAAAGGCGGTATCTCGATAGTCGGTACTATCTACAAATTTACCGATGAACTCCTCCCCCAAATTGCTGCAACTACAATTCAATGTGCCAATAGCATTTCTCAATCTCTAATTTAAAACTTTTACGACCTATCTCCAAATTTTGGGATAGGTCGCATTTTTTACAAAATTATTTCCAATATATTAAATATTACCCGATCAACATTCCTCAAAATTTAGCATTTTTTATTGTATAAAATCCTTTTATCTAGATTATTCATTTTTTCAACCATTTAAATATAAGAATAAAATTTGTTCTCCCCCTCTATTTTCGTTTAAAAATTTATGTTGTATACAAGATAATACATTTAAAGTGCTTATATATGCCTTTTATATAATTCCTATATACTGGAATTAATTACTATTAAATGGATTTTGTGACAATAGTCAGATAAAAAACAAAATAAATTGTCTAGACTTTATACATCGAACACAAACACATAGGAGTTCACATGAAAATTAATAAACTTACAGCCGCCGTTATCGCCGCATCTTTAAGCGTTGTTGCTTTTAATGCTCAGGCTTTAGAATTAAAGGCCGGTCACTCTCACATTGAAAATGAGGCTACCGATCTTTCTTTAAAAGAATTTGGCAAGAAATTAAATGAAATTTCTGGTGGCGAAATCACTGTTACTGTTTATGCAAACTCTCAGTTAGGTTCAGAGCGTGAAATGGCTGAACAGGTATTAAACGGTGCTTTAGATATCAGCATGTGTGGCGGTCAGCAGATTGAAAACTTCTACTCTCCGTTTGCTGTAACCAATATTCCTTACCTCTTCCGCGATTATGATCACGTTAAGAAGTTCATCAAATCTGAAGAAGCTTATAAGTATCTTTTAGATGCAGCCTATGAAAATAATAGCGGTTTCTTAGGCCTATGGTTTGAAACCTGTGGTCCACGTAGCTTCTATGCTAAGAAAGAAATCAATACTCCTGATGACTTAAAGGGTCTTAAGATGCGTGTTCCTGAGTCCCCGATGTCTATTGCGACCGTTCAGCTTATGGGTGGTCAGCCAACTCCGATGTCATCTTCTGAAGTTTACTCAGCTTTACAACAATCTGTAATTGATGGTGCTGAAAACAACTTTGAGTTCTATGTACAATCCCGTCACTTTGAGGTTGCCCCTTACTGGTGTCAGGACATGCACTCCATGCCGCCTAACGTCATGATCATGTCAGCCTATACCTTCGATAGCTTAAGCGATCAGCAAAAGCAGTGGGTAAAAGAAGCTGCTATCTATGCTCGTGACTTCCAAATGGCCTACTACGATAAGAGCTTAAATGAGCTTTATGAAAAGGCTGATGAATTAGGCATTCACTTAAATTACATCGATAACAAGCCTTTTGCTGATAAGACAGCTTCATTAATTAACGAGGAAATGAAGAAGCCTGAGAAAGCTGAGCTTATCAAAGCCATTCAAAGCATAAACTAATGTTTAACTCCACAAGCCTTTAGCTTGTGGAGCATTAAGGAGTTGAAGATGCTCGATATAATTACACGCATCAAATCATTTTTAGATAAATTCTTATTCTCAATCTGTATCGTCATTATGACGGTATTGGTAATTGACGTCTCCTGGCAGGTTTTATCTCGTTATTTAGTAGGAGAACCTAGTCTTTATACCGACGAATTAGCACGCTTCCTCATGGTATGGTTAACCTTCTTAGGTGGTGCTTATATGTTCGGCTCTGATAGCCATCTAAGCGTTAACTCTTTACGCGATATGATGCCGGCTAAAATGCAAAACGCCATTTTCATTTTCACTTATTTATTAATTGGTGGTTTTGCTGTCTTAGTTATGATTTTAGGCAGTCAGCGTTTAATTTTACGCACCATTTCACAACCATCTCCATCCTTAGGCATCCCTATGGGTTATTTTTACTCTATTTTACCCCTTAGTGCCACCTTTATCATTATTTACATGCTCTTAAATTTAGGCGAAATGTTCTATAAGAGCAAAGCTGTAACTAAACAGGAGCAAAAGTAAAATGGATACTAGTTTAGCTCTTTATCTTGTTTTAATTTTTGGTGTACTAATATCAATTGGTGTACCTATCGCAATTGCCATTGGCGTCTCTTCACTCTCAATTATGTTAATGGCTATGCCTTTTATGGTTGCCATTTCCACAGCAGGCCAAAAGATGGTCAATGGTATTGACTCCTTCAGCTTACTTGCGGTGCCCTTGTTTATTATGGCAGGTAATATCATGAATCATGGTGGTATTGCCAGGCGCTTAGTAGATTTTGCCTATCTCTTTGTAGGAAAAATCCCAGGAGCAGTATCCCATGTAAACATTATCGCTAATATGCTTTTTGGCTCTGTATCTGGCTCTGCCGTTGCCGCTGTTGCTGCTGTTGGTAAAACCTTATTACCAGAAGCTGAAAAGACTGGTATGAATAAAGAATTATTTGCCGCTGCCAATATCGCCTCAGGTCCTACAGGACAGATCATTCCTCCTAGTAACGGTATGATCGTTTACTCTGTAGTTTCAGGTGGTACCTCCATCGGTGCTTTATTCTTAGCAGGTTACCTCCCAGGTATTTTGATGGGCTTATGCTCAACCTTAGTTGTAGCTATTTATTTAAAACTCCATCCTTCTTGGGCAGGAAAAAATCAAGAGCATAAATTTACCTTCGCTCAGGTATTAACTGTAGTTTGGCGTGCATTACCTTCACTTTTAATGATTGTAGTAGTTATTGGCGGTATCATCACCGGTATCTATACTGCAACAGAAGCTGCCTGCTCAGCTGTAGTCTATGCCTTAGTACTATCTTTAATTTACAAGCAAATCAACGCTAAGATCTTATTAGAAGTTGCTCGCGATACCATGAACATCAGCTGCATGGTGCTCTTCCTTATCGGTTGTTCTTCTGTAATGTCCTACGTTTTAGCTTATACCCAGATTCCAAAGCTCATCGCAACTTCAATGTTAAGCTTAACTGATAGTCCATTTATGATTTTCCTGCTTATGAATATCATTTTGCTTATCGTTGGTATGTTCATGGACTTAACCCCTGCGGTACTTATCTTCACCCCGATCTTCTTACCGATTGCAACTCAATTAGGTATGGATCCGGTGCACTTTGGTATCATGATCCTCTTTAACCTCTGCGTTGGTATCACTACCCCGCCTGTAGGTGCAGCACTCTTCGTTGGATGCTCTATTACCGGAGTCTCAATTGAAAGAGTCACTAAGATGCTGATCCCTTTCTTTATCGCAACCATCGGTGGCTTAATGGTCGTCACCTATGTACCTGAATTATCATTAGCTATCCCGCGCTTAGCTGGCATGATTAACTAATTAAGGAGCTCATAATGTTAAAAAATGATAACTGCTTTTACTGCGAAGATGGAGAAAAACGTAAAAGCTTGATGATTGAGATTTGTAAATTTGAAAAATCTACTTTATATCTCAATCGCGATCAAAAACACTTAGGCCGTGTAGTTTTAAAATATCATGAGCACAAAACAGATCCGTCAGAACTTACTGTTGAAGAAAATCAGCAGTTCTTTGGAGAACTTGCTTGTGTAGCAAAAGCTATTATGGAGTTATTCCACCCAGATAAAATCAACTATGCTATCTATGGTGATGGAGTCCCCCATTTACATGTACACATCGTACCTAAGTATAAAGACGGCTTACACTGGGGCGGTCCATTCTTAGATACTTGCGAGAAAAAATTATTAAGCGACAGTGAATACGAAGATTTAATTGCTAAATTTAAACAGGTATTAGGTAAATAAGGATAAAAAATGCAGAATTTTAATTTTTATCGTCCTACAGATTTCTATTTTGGTAAAGGCCAGGAAAATAACGCCGGCGAGATTTGTAAAAAATATGGTGGCACTAAGATTTTAGTTCACTTTGGTGGTGGCAGTGCTGTAAAGTCAGGTTTAATTGACCGTGTTTTAACCTCAATTAAAAATTCAGGCTTAGAAGCTATCACTCTTGGAGGAGTAAAGCCTAATCCGATGTCCGACTTAGTTTATGAGGGCATTGAGCTTTGCCGTAAAGAAAAAGTAGATATGATTTTAGCAGTAGGTGGCGGTAGTGCTATCGATAGTGCTAAGGCCATCTCTCACGGTGTTAATTATGATGGTGACTTCTGGGATTTCTTCATTGGCAAGGCAGCTCCACAAAACTCCTTACCTGTAGGTTCAGTTTTAACCATTGCTGCAGCAGGCTCTGAAGGCTCTAATAGCTGTGTAATCTCCCACTATATGGATGGCATCTTAAAGAAAAAAGGTCTCTCTAGCCAAAATAATGTGCCTAAATTTGCCATTATGAATCCAGAGCTTACTGAAACCTTACCGCCTTTCCAAACCGCTTGTGGTGCTTGCGATATTATGTGTCACGTTATGGAGCGTTATTTCACCAATACTCGTGAAGTCTTATTGACCGATGAGTTATGCGAAGCTGTATTACGTACCATTAAAGTTATGCTTCCACGCGTCATGAAAGACCCTCATGACTATGAGGCTCGCGCTAATATTATGTGGGCAGGTACCTTAGCTCATAACAACACTTGTGGTGTTGACCGTGAACAGGATTGGGGTAGTCATCGAATTGAACATGAGCTCTCAGCTTTATATAACTGTGCTCATGGTGCAGGCTTAGCTGTTATTACTCCAGCTTGGATGGAAAATGTGTATAAGCATGATGTCATGCGTTTTGCACGCTTTGCTGTCAATGTCTTTGGCTGTCAGATGGATTATGAAAATCCTGAAAACACCGCTTTAGCTGGTATTAAAGCTTTAAGAAACCTCTGGGGTGATGCAGGTCTTCCTTTGAACTTTGAGCAATTAGGTGCCAAGCGTGAAGACATTCCGGTATTACTCAAAAACTTAGGTGATAAGGACCATACTGAAGGTCATTTCGTAGTTTTACATATGGATGAAATTCAAAAGGTCTTTGAAACTGCTGCTGATTATAAAGCTTAACTTAATCCTATCTTCATAATAATTCAACTTTGAGCCTGAATATAATTCAGGCTCTTTTTTTGACCTTACATCTAATTACATATTGAGATTTTGTAAGGCAGCAATACGCTTTTCAAGCGGAGGATGAGATGAAAATAAAGAAGCTAAATCTGCAGAATTAATGCATAAAGCCTGCATAGAAGCTCTTTGAGAACTCTGCGGTTGTACCCCTCTTTGTAAAGCTTGCAAGGCATGAATCATAGTACTACGCCCAGAAAGCATAGCAGAGCCTGCATCAGCACGATACTCACGATAACGAGAGAACCACATCAAGATCAAAGTAGCTCCAATACCAAAAATAATTTGCATAATAGAATTTATGAGATAAAACATCATAAAGTTTCCACTACTGCTACCTTCCTCATCATCACGATTGTTCATAGCCTGAACTACAAACTGAGAAACAATATAAGAGAAGAAATACACAAAGGTATTTAATACACCCTGCAATAAAGTCATAGTTACCATATCACCATTTTGGATGTGGGAAATTTCATGACCTATAACGCCTCTTACCTCTTCTTCTGTCATAGAATCTAACAATCCAGTAGATACTGCTACAAGCGCATTATCTTTGCTTGCACCAGTAGCAAAAGCATTCGGATCGGGACTTTGATAAATACCCACTTCTGGCATCTTAAATCCTGAGCGACTTGCAAATTCAGCTACAGTGTTATAGATAAAACGCTCCTGATAGGTACTAGGATTGGTAATAATCTGTACACCATAAGCAGTTTTACACATAGTCTTTGACATAAACAGGGATATCATGGAACCTACACAACCGTAAATGGCACACATGATCAAAATGCCTGTATATGAACCTCCTGATAAACGAATACCAAAGAGACTCATAATAATGGAACCAACAATGCTCACTACTAATAAAACAGCAAGTTGCATTGCTACAAATAATAAAATGCGTTTCATTAAATACTCCTTATAAAAGACTAATTCGTATTTTGCTTATTGCTTTTTTAAATTTCAAGATACTATATTAGTCTTGGTATTTTTTCGCAGAAAATTAGCCCAAAATATACGTATTTAGTAAAAGTGAATAAGAAAACTCTAAAGATGTATTATTTCTTTTAGACAGCTATAATAATTTAAGTTACATAAGGAATGACTATGCATCAAAATCAAATTGCAATTTCAAGCTCTTTAGCTGTTGCAGAACATCGTACAGTTGAATATAAATCAGATTATGTTTTTGTAGGCGAAGGCCCTGATGAGGAAAGTGCTAAAAATAGCCTCAAAGAATTTGCTTTTGATCATAATGCTAATGCCATTTTAGATTATAAAGTAAATTGCCATAAGCATAAATTTAGCAAGCGCTGTCGTTATGTAGCTTCAGGTTTTGCAGCCATGATAGATGGTGATACCTATAAAATGAAAAACGGTCGCCACATTAGTATTGATAAAAAACTCTTACGGGTTAATTCTCCTAATGCAGTACAAATTCGCTATTTAACCGTACTCTTTATAAGCTTGCTCTTTATAGCTACTCCTATCTTAGTAAGAGTAGCTCAAAGACTATCTCTAAGTGCAAGTTTCGGCCTTATAGCGAGTGCTATATGTGCATTATTACTTTTAGGGATCTTGCTCTTTTATTTTCCAAATAAAAAGAAAAGTTATTTAATTGCTGCTCGTCGCCGGCATTCCATTTAAGGTCAAATTACCTTGCTTAAGCTCAATGACGGTGTGGTATTTCTCACCGTCAAAATCTATAGCACGTCTAGCAACCTGCATATTTAAAGCATTTGCATAATCATTTTGTGTAAATTCAGCAACAATCTGTTTACCAGCCTCACCTTCAAAACGCGCATATAAAGATTCTGGATCTATCTTAGAAGAATTTATCTTCACCCTAATCTCGCCGTTTCCTTTTAAATTTTCACCTTTATGGGTATAACCTAAAGCATTTACTTTAAATATAGGATTTTCACTGATATAAGCTAAAAACTCAGGGATAGGAGTTTTTCCTTTTAATAATCTTTTAAAAAGTCCTACAAAATTAGCTCTATCAAAATTGATATCAAAATGCAGATTATCCATCTTATATAATTCCTGCCTTGTATTGTCACGTACTACAGGAAAAGCAAAAGCTAAATTAGCAAAACCATCTACAGCTAAAGCCTGTCTTTTATCCACATCAGCCTCATCTAAAGCGATATTCAATGAAGCATCATTAAAAGAAAAACCCTCACGCACTGAAGGATCGTTAACCCTCTCCTCTGGAGAAAAACCGATTAAATATAAAGTAGAAGCTTCAGCTTGTAACTCTTTAATAGCCAAACTTACAGCATCAACGCTTAAAGAACCATTTTTTAATTGAGGATTACTTTTAAGAGCTAATCCTTTTAAGATTAATTTATAAGCATCCTCCTGATTGTATTTAAGATCAGATTTACACGCTAACCCCCCAAAGGCAAATTCTGTTGTTGCTGAATTTGGAGATAATAGCCTCAGATAGATGGAACTTTCACCTATTTGGCATAAACCATCGGCTAAAGGTAAATTAAAAGCATCAAGTTTAAAAGCTCCCTGAGCCTTTAAAGAAAATAAAGAAGCCTCAGCTTTGCCTTGATAGTTGATAGCCTTTAGCTTTAACTTAGCTAAAGCACTATCAAAATTACCAAGATGAGGGGCTTTTTTTATATCAAAAGTAGCGCTAAACAAACCTAAATTTAATTCATAATCACAAGCACCCTCTAAAGTTTGAAGCGCAAGTTTATTATTTTTAGGCAAATCTAAAGAAAAGAAAATCTGTCCTTTTCTTTGGGTAAAGGTTTCAGAATCAATACTAGCTTTAAGCTTAATTTGAGGGAACTTTTGATTAATTTTTGCTATAGCACTTTCAAAACGACTATCAAAAATATTTCCTGCTATATAAATACCTGCTGTACCTATAACTAAAGCTAAGGTAAATATAATCAAGGCTATTAAAGCCCCGATCTTAAATTTATGCATAATGATAAATACCTAAATATGTGAACTTTCTCCGCCTATTGTGGAGTGAGCTTCCTGATCTAAAAAGGCAAGCCTCGCCATAAAGATATTTCCCGTTGCGTTTTCATATACATTGGCTGTATATCCACGTACATAAGAAGAAGATAGCTTGAGAAAGTCTGTTATCTTTCAATATATGTCCGCATTTTGGACACTTTTTGCGCGTATTTTTGGGATTTATCTTTAAAAAGATTTGTCCTCTTGTCTTTTACTTATATTCAAGCTGTTTAAAGAATATTCCCTATCTTAAAGTCTTCAGCACATAGCGTGGCTTTTGCTTATTTATGTGCAAAAGCCATCTTTATCCCCTAGAGGATGATGAGTACTGGAGAATTATGTTAAAAATTTAATTTTTCATCTTGAAGTTTTGCTAAAAGATTGCCACTTTCTTTTAAGAACGAACCGGCATAATCACCAAAAAAATCCCGCGCTTGCAAAAACCTACGAGTAAAGGCTTCAACATCTTTATTAGCAACCAAATCAAGTTCAGGGCGTAAATTTTCTACATAAGCTTTAATTAGCTCATAATTTTGCTCTGAGGACATAATGATATCCGCATACAAACGTGGATCTTGCGCAAATAAACGACCTACCATCATTAACTCTAAACGATAAATTGGCGAGCTTAATTGTAAAATCTGATGTAATTGCGGATTTAAGTTAGCTAAAAAAGTACCATAGGCATAAGTTGTAAAATGACGCAAAGCTTGAATAATACTCATAGCTTTATCATGTTCACAAGCCTTACACTTTACAATACGCGCCCATGAACAACCCGACTCGGTCATGATTTATCCGGAATGGAACGTTAACGGCAT